>Ga0307378_10009371_pt1 | contig 12871 bp, 13 predicted proteins | sample UN1MG_FD_202238 | JGI IMG/M metagenome (GOLD analysis project Ga0307378, IMG submission 202238) | Soil microbial communities from Risofladan, Vaasa, Finland - UN-1 | ecosystem: Environmental > Terrestrial > Soil > Coastal area > Acid sulfate soil | place: Finland: Risofladan, Vaasa | collected...
GAAAGTGGTAATGCTATTGTTCGGTTCAGGCAAACTGGTTGTTACAGGCGGTAAAAAACCTGAAGATGCAGATGCAGCAGTTGATAAGATCGTTGAAGAACTTGACGGCCTGGGACTGCTATAAACGTAAATGTCTGTGTTTCCAATAACTGACCATCATATGCATTTGGACCCCCGGTTTCAGGGGGTTGAAGCCGCCAAGGCGTTCCAGCGTGCAGGCGGCACACATATTTTTTTAGTTTCCAAACCATCATGGACCATTGGTATTACCATCAATCAACCTGGAGATTACAGGCTGGTATTTGACGAAACAGTCAAAATGTCAGAAGATGTTAAAAAAGCAGGCATAACTGCTTTTCCTGTATTGGGGATCCATCCTGCAGCCATCACTAAAATGTACGGCCGGGTGGGACTTGACAAAACCATTGACCTGATGAGAGCGGGCCTGGACATGGCAGCAAAATATGTGGAAGAAGGGCTGGCTGTAGGCTTGAAATCCGGCCGTCCTCATTATGAAGTAGAACCTGTACTGTGGGACGCATCTAATGAGTTACTATTGCACGCTATGGAACTTGCCAGGGATGCAGGGTGTCCATTGCAGTTACATACTGAAACTGCTACACTGGAGAACATCAATGATATCGCAGGTATGGCTAAAAAAGTAGGACTCTCTCCTGAAAAAGTGATTAAACATTTCGCGCCACCTATGATACAGGAATTCGAGAAATGCGGAATGTGGCCCGGGGTGCTGGCAGGAAAAGGTATGATAGAGGAAGCCCTAAGCCAGGGGGATCGATTCATGATGGAGACCGATTATATAGATGACCCTGAACGTCCGGGAGCTGTGCTTGGCCCAAAGACCATACCCCGTAAAACCCTGGCACTGGCAGAAAAATGGGGTGATGAGATATTCTGGAAAATTCATAAAGAGAATCCGGAAAAAGTATATGGTGTAGAGATAGAACTACCATAACCTAAATATAGAAGTTTAAACATACGAAAAGGGAATCTCGTTATTATTAATGAATTAACTATATATTAGTATTATTTATGGAAGGAGGATTTTAATGGCAGGACAGTTAGGCAGTCAGCCAATGGTTATTCTTAGGGACGGAACCCAAAGAACAACAGGCAGTGAAGCTCAAAGAGGCAATATTATGGCAGCAAAGGCAGTAGCAGCTGCTGTGCGCACCACACTGGGCCCGAAAGGTATGGATAAGATGCTGGTAAATTCGGCAGGTCAGGTTACAATTACCAATGACGGGGCTACCATTCTAGATGAGATGGACATCAAGCACCCGGCAGCTAAAATGATAGTGGAAGTCGCAAAGACCCAGGATGATGAAGTGGGAGACGGCACAACCACAGCTGCAGTACTGGCAGGAGAACTGCTGGCAAAAGCTGAAGAATTGTTGGAAATGAAAGTTCATGCCACGACCATCACGGCCGGGTACCTGGCGGCTACAAATAAGGCACAGGAGATACTTGAAGGTATGTCTATTAAAGTATCTGACACTGATGAGGATATGCTTATGAAGATCGCTGCTACGGCCCTGACAGGCAAAGGCGCAGAATCTGTCAAAGACACATTGGGACACCTGGTGGTCAAAGCTGTCAAATCCATAGCCAAAGAAGGATCTGATGGGAAAAAGACAGTGAACATCAAGGATGTGCTGATGGAGCGCAGGGTGGAAGGTAGTATCGAGGACAGTGAACTGGTTGAGGGAATCATCATAGATAGGGAGAGGACCCACCAGAGTATGCCGAAAAAAGTCGTAAATGCAAAGATCGCGATTCTTGCCACTCCAATTGAAGTAAGGTCAATGGAGTTTAAGAATGAAATCTCATTTACTTCTCCAAACCAGCGCAGAGCCTTCATTGATCAGGAAGAGCATATGATCAAAGAAGTCGTGGACAAGGTGATAAACAGCGGAGCAAATGCTGTATTCTGTAAAAAAGGTGTGGATGACCTGGCCCGTCATTATCTGGCTAAAGCAGGTATATTCGTGATCCACAGGGTCAAGGTACGGGACCTGGAACATCTGGCAGAATCTTCCAACGGGAAAATAATTACTAACCTGGATGAACTCACTCCTGACGATCTAGGCACAGCAGGGATAGTGGAAGAGGTCATGGTAGGAAATTCAGAGATGATATTTATCCGTGACCTTCCAAAATCAAATGTTGTATCCATTATTCTAAGAGGCGGTACTGAACATGTGGTAGATAACCTGGCACGGGCTATGAATGATGCCTTACGGGTTGTCGGTGTTGTAATAGAAGACGGCCGCGTGGTAGCTGGCGGAGGCTCACCTGAAGTTGAACTGTCACTGCGTCTTCGAGAATATGCTGCAACATTAATGGGCAGGGAGCAGCTGGCTGTGACCAAATTCGCGGAAGCTATTGAGATAATACCAAAGACACTGGCAGAGAACAGCGGTCTTGATTATATTGACAAACTGGTGGAACTTAAGAGCAGACATGAGGCAGGGGAAAAGAATGCAGGTCTTAATATATTTGAGAACCGCGTACAAGATATGCTGGAAGCAGGTGTAGTGGAACCACTGCGCGTAAAGCTTCAGGCTATTGATTCAGCATCAGAAGCTGCAAGTATGATTCTGCGTATCGATGATATGATCGCATCTACAACTGAACAGACTGGACCAAAGCAAGCTCCAGGCATGAGAGATTTCGAAATGTAATACCAATATCTTTAATTAAAGATTATTTTGGTTTGCTTGAAATAAATTAGAAGAACAGGGATAAAATTAAATCCCTGTAATATTTTTCTCCTGCTAATGGTCCTGAATGACATCTAGACCCCGCACAATACATCCATATATCTTCATGTACTATATAGTACTCTCATGGCAAGCTACAAAAAAATTCTAAAGGATGTAATAAGAAAAGCTGATATCCTTCTGGAAGTCGTAGATGCCAGGTTTCCTGATGAGACACGAAACAGCGAGGTAGAGCGTGATATTTCGCGTTCAAATAAACCTTTCATAATAGTCCTCAATAAATGCGATCTTGTATCAAAAGAAACCCTTGAAAAAACCAAATCCCGCTTATCAAAAATTGCTCCCACTGTTTTTGTGTCCAGTAAAGAGAGGTTCGGGACAACAATGTTACGACACAAGATCCTTGAAACCGCTAACATACAAGGGCGTGATATTCTGGTCGGCTCACTTGGTTATCCTAACACAGGCAAATCATCAGTAATAAATGGCGTGGCAGGGAAACATAAAGCCAGCACCTCTTCAATATCAGGCCATACAAGAGGAGTGCAGCTTGTGAATGCAGGTTCACGAATAAGGTTCCTGGATACCCCGGGCGTGATACCTTTTGATGAGAACGACGAATATATACAAGGGCTGCTTGCGGTCAAGGATTCGACTCACCTGCAGGACCCTGTCGGTGTGGCTATATTAATAATAGAAAAAGTGTGCCAGGAAAATAAACCTGCCCTGGAATTATTTTATAATGTTACAATAGAGGGACAGGAATCCTATGAAGTACTTGAACTCATTGGCAAACAGAGAAACTTCCTGAAAAAGAAAGGGGAAGTAGATGAAATAAGGACCGCTGTTAAAATAATTAATGACTGGCAAAAAGGGCTGCTATTGATTTAACATCTTGTTAATTTTAAGAGCCTCGGGGGGATACTAATCGAAATACATCAAGACTGCTTTCAAGGTTCTGCTGACTTCAAGCAGCACATCCTCTGGATGGAAGGTAGAAGATGGTCCCTGAATTTATTTTTGTTTGTTCATTATTTATAATTACCCCTTGTTTCATTTCAAGATTTTGAGATTACGGTAAGTGTTCTTACAAAAAAAGTTCCCATGTAATGGCTTTTCCAGATCTCTTTTCAATCGAAGCAGGTCATTCCATGTATCCACATCATACCATTTATTAAGTAGTGATATCGTTTTTCCACAGTTCGCAGCCTTTTCCATGGTTAATTCCGTAACTCTGGAAGTACTCCATGGGATGTTGTGAAACAATTCAGGTATATGGGTGTTAAAACCTATCAGGTAATAACCTCCGTCCAAGCAGGGACCGATCACTGCATCTGATTTATCAAGACATCTCAAACTCTCATAAATATACTGAGAAGGTAGATTTGGACTGTCACTGTCCAGAATAACTACTTTTTCATATCCTTGTTTAATAATATGTCCTGATATATTTTCCAATATTTCACCAAGATTACCTCCGTTTTGAGGTACAAGAGTGAATCCGGTAGGTCTGATACTATTAAAGAAGTCTGCGCTTTCATGTGGCGTATAAGCTATCATGGGACAGATCCCTTCAAGAGCTTTAACCTGCTCCAGCTTATCCAGCAGGAAACTGAAGTAAAGACGGGATGCGGTTTCAGGGTCCAATGGGGGGGTAAATCTGGTTTTTACCTTATTTGGCCTGGGTGCTTTGGCCATCACGACAACAGCATCCATACTCATGATTTCTTACCTATCAGCCTTCCCCTACCCACCTTACCTTCATGTGCGGCATTAACCCAATTATCAAGACCCTTATCCACTTCATTGAACATCTCTGCGCCATAGTTCTGGATGATGGGATCTTTTAGTTCGTTCTTCAGTTTTTGTTGGTAGATGGTACAATGACGGGCGAAATCAATGCTAAGATCTTCCTTCTCGATCACATTAAAACCGGTATTATGCAACAGCTCTCCATACCCATCCAGCGTTTCCATATAAGGAAAGACCATGAAGGAATTAAGCTGAATCCATTCCTCATCAGTCATGGTCCCTGTCTGGATCCAATCGGTAAAAGCAACAAGACCGTTAGGTTTCAGGACCCTGTGAGCTTCTTCTATTAATCGTGCTTTATCTGTTATATAGCACCAGGCGTCCTGCCCCCATACAATATCAAAAGTATCTGCTCTAAAAGGGATATCCAGGGCATTACCCAATCGATAACGTACCAGATCGTCCAATCCTGCGTCAATGGTCCTCCTCTTAGCTTCATCTACCATTTTTTGTGTGGCATCCAGACCCGTGACATGACTGTTATATTTCCTGGCCAGGTGTCTGGCCGGACCTCCCAAGGCACTGCAAACGTCCAGTATATTAGCATCCCTTTTCACTCCTGCTTTTAATGCCATTATGTCTGTTTCACTCTCTCCGCCCACATGGATCTGCTCACCCATCAGCATTTCCCAGAGAATACCTCCTGCCCCTTCATAAACTTCATTGACATCCTCTATGGTAAAATCCAATTTCCGGCCTTTCTCTATGGTATTCAAATATGTCAGCTCCTAACAATTCGGATAGTTATTGGGATTCATCCAGCATCTTGGGTCTTCGGCCAGGATATCACCATTTTCATAAAAGGCGGTAGCTCTGCATCCCCAGCAAACAGAATTATGTTCGCAGGTACTACAATGGCCTGGAAGATTACCTGGGTCTCTTAGCTGGGTCAACAACAGGTCATCCTTGTACTGTTCTACTGCCTGCTCAAATGAAGTGTTAAAGATATTGCCGAATCCCTTTCTGATAACAGAGCAGGGTGTCAGATCTCCATCAATGGTCACGCAGACAATCCCCCCGCAATAAAATTTATTTGCATCCATAGTACTCATGGAGAGTTGAGAGGTAGCATAATTTACTTCATCCCGAACCTCGCAGGCTTCTCTGATATCCTGGATATCAGGGATCCATTCAGTATGTTCCTTTGCAAGTCCTGCCTTGCACATCTGGGTCAGACAGGTCCTCATGCCAAAATTATCGAAAAAATATCTGGTGGTCTGCTTAACATCTTCTCCTGCCACCAGTTTTGTGAACGTGATGCAATTGATCATAGTATCAGGTTCTTTTCCGAGGGTTTGTACATTCTCGATCCCTTTCAGGATGGAGTGGATCTTCTTTTTTGGATCACCTGTATGCAGCTTGTCATAGATCTTCTCATCCAGGCTGTCCAAATGTACCGAAATAAATCCTCCCTTTGTAACTTCTACTGCTTTTTTAGCCACTTCAATATTCTTAAGGGGTATTCCGCTGGTCCAGATATTATTCTTTAATCCTTTGTCCATGGCATATAACATCAATTCATACCAGTCACTTCTGAGAAGTGGATCACCACCTAACCAGTCTATAGCCCTTACTTCCATCCTTGCCGACGAATCCAGGATATCTATAATGTTCGGGGTGGGTAGTTCTTTCATGGGAGTATCAACAGATGATGCGTAACAGTAACGGCAACCTTGCTGACAGGTCAGGTTCGATTCTATCTGGACTGTGTAGACCTTATTTTCCTCAAAATATCTCATTTCCTCAGTATGGTCAGGGTGAAAGCAGCCATATGTGATTATCGATTCAGTCTTCATTTATTTACACCTTTTATTCCAAATTATTCTCCCAGGATGTTGATTGCGATAAGTGGCAATATCATCATAAGCATAGCCCAGATAAAACCAATTTTTTCCACCTTGAATCTTCCTAATTTCTTGACAAACCTCTCCATTATAGCGAGTATGACCATAATGAACAGCATGGCATTGAAAATACTGGTTGACGCATGGTGTTCGGCGGGAAGATATATGGAGAATGCATCGGGATTAAACCATCTTACCAGGAAAAATATCAGGGACATATGGGCCAGACCGATATATGCAAAGGTCATCAGGTGGATTTTCAGCCAGGCATTTAATCTTGGATTAGGATGAACCAGTTCAGACTCTCTTCCTAACTCTACAAAATAGAAAATGATCATCAGACCTAACAACCCGATGGCAATACCAGTGGCAGTACTCCATGACCAGAAAGCCACCAGGGTAGGTACTATGAAAAATGCAGAAATGACCGCTATCAACTGGCACGAGATTTTTCTAAAATGGAATGCCATTCCCACTGTAACGAAAGTGATGGGAATTGCGAAATTATGCCCCCACCTGGGATCTTCCCTGAACAGGAAAAAGGCAGGTCCTAACCAGAAAAAAAGCCAGGCAACTCCCAGGATCAAGATCCCATTAGCCGAAGTCATTACTTTATCAGTTTCAAATTTGGTAGAACCTATTTGCATGATTGGACCCCATAAATTTGTTAACTTTTTTATTATATGAGTGTTTCTCTTATTAATTATCAATGATATCAATAATCACACCTGTATTAAATGAAGAAGAATTTGTGGGGCCATTCCTGTTCCATCTTAATAATATGGATGATGATTTTGAACTAATTTTGGTGGACGGGGGGAGTACTGACAGGACCATTGACCAGATCCGGAAATGTTTAACCTCTTTTCGGCATCGGTTTGAATTGCTGGAAACGAAAAAGGGAAGGGGCTACCAGATGAATATGGGAGCAAAAAGAGCTCAGGGAGATATCCTGCTCTTTCTTCATGTTGATAGTCTGATCAATAAGTATTCTTTAAGGATCATAAAGAGGGAACTGGAGGATCCGGCCATAATTGGAGGTGGTTTTACACAAAGATTCAACGATACTGACATTTTCCTAACATTGATGAGCTTATTGGGAAATTTCAGGACCCGATTGACCAATATCTTTTATGGTGATTATGGATTTTTTATAAAGAAAGAAATATTCGAAAAAATGAGGGGATATGATGACATACCTTTTCTAGAAGATGTAGAGATCTGCCGAAAGGCTAAGAAATTTGGGAAACTGAAGCAAATAGATTGTAGGATTTATACCTCTTCTAGACGATTTATCAGTAAAGGCAGGATGAAGCTCTCCATTGTTTTTACATTGGCTGTTATTATGAATGCCTTAGGATTCAGACCAGGGTTTTTGGAAAAATATATTGTGGATAAATAAATTTTTTACATTTACCACATTAATGAGGTCTGGCAGTTGCACACCATAAGGGCAGGTATAAGAGATCTATTATTATCGTGTCTCAGGATATTTTTCCGTTGATTCTCTTGCAGTAACCTCCGCAGGAATGGCTGGATTATCATGTTGGTGTCTGGTACTAAACACCTATCAAACATTTTAAATTATCACAATCAATAAACCTGGTTATAACAAAATTTTAAGAGCTCCGGGGGGGATTTGAACCCCCGACCTAGTGATTACAAATCACTCGCTCTGCCGGGCTGAGCCACCGAAGCATGGTTATTTTTGATAAAAGCGCACGCTTGAAGGTTATTATTACACATAAATACTTCGGTGGATTATCCAAAACATTATATGTTTTGCCACTCCTTCTTTGATTAAAGATAAAAATTCCAGCAATTTAATAACAACTACATAAGGGATTTTCATGGGGTCTGAAAAAGAAGAATATCTTAAAAAGCGTTATATTGAAATGTCATCTGCCCAGCTAGAGCTCATCATTAAACAGATCAACCTGGAACTGGAACATCATCCTGAAACTGATCCGGCTGAATTGCATATAGCAGTTGAAGCCCTTGAAGAAAAGAAAAAGGCAGCCCAGAATAATAAAAAGCACAGACCATGTCTTCCTGATAATATGGAACATTGTACAGATATTGGTGAGGAATTCTGATCATGGATCCTGTCATAAAAGACCGCGTTAATGCTCATCTGGAAACCATTGAGGGTGTATATGGTGTAAAAATCCTGAATAAAAATGAAGTTGCTGGCTGGATCTCAAATAGGACAAAAGATGAAAAGACTGCTTTGACTATTGCCACAGCATTAAATACGTGGGTTATGATAAACAACGCTAGCAGTGGTGTAAAAATCCCTTATAATGTAATGAATCTGATATATAAAAATCTTACCTCTAAATAGAAAAATGATGGATACCCGGTATCCATCTTCAAACTTAACTTTTGACTTCAGGCGGCCAGTTCTTCTCCATCCAGCCAGGAATGCGACCGCTGTCCGGAGGTCCGATCTTTACATTCAATCCACTGGTATCTTCCATATCACCCTGAAGCCTTGCTGCCAGTCCCGGAAGTATCACAGTATTGTGACTGGTCATATTCTTGAAATCGAAATTGTCCTTATTGAACCCATCAGTAATTGTTTTGCCTGTCAGCTGACCACCTGCTACCGCAGCCTCCACACCCAGACCGTCGGTATCTGCTGCCAATAGGTAACAGTCGATCCCATTACTGGCCAGGTCGCTCTCAACCGTATAATAAGTCAAAGCAAAATTGGTAGTCACGATCACAGGAGAATCCTTGCCTGGAGAACCAACCTCATACACCTTTGGGTCTACCTTGACAGGGGTCCTCGGGTCGGTATAGATCGTATCCCTTATATGAAGTTCTGGGAGTAGGGCATAGGGTTCAATGCTATGCAGGATCATGATATCACCATATCGTACAGAAAATATCGATGTTAACACAGTTTCCCAATAACTGGCACTGACCGGGTCATCATTGGCTAAATAAGCTGTCATGGGTACGGCCATTAACGGGAATGCAATATCCCGCTGTCCTTCCCTGACCCCTGCACGCCTGATCTTCAGGAAATTCTCAAAAGACTCCCGCAGATCCTTGCCCTGTGGTTTGGTACCCGGGTCCAGGATAAGATCTTCCCGTCCCATCTCTAAAAATGTTCCTGCCAGGCTTTTCAGGGTATCCAGGTCATCAGGTGCAAACAGGACAGCAGGAACATCATATTCCAATACCAGATCAGACACTGCCTGCCAGTTATCTTTGGTGGCTGCGTAGAGTAGCGGTTTTGATTTGCCTGCAACCTTCAATCCAGCTTTTAACACTTCAGGATTAAGACTGCATAATATCAGCGGAAGGTCAGTATTCTCCATTACTTTTGATACAGTTTCCTTGAATCTTGCAGGGTCATTTGAGGTACTGCGCACCGCGATCATATCTATTGTAAGGAAACGGCCCACATAGAATTTCCGGTAATCCCTGATGAATTTGACCCTTTCGATCAATTCATCCTCAGGCATGGTATCCCATACATCAATAGCAAAGGCAGGCTGGTCAAAGAAAGTCAGCTGATGCCTATACAGCACATCGTCACCACCAACAGCCACCGCCTTTTCGCCCACACCGATAATCACTTCCCTGATCTCAGGAGCCATCAATTCGCCGAGTTCAAGATATTTTTTCTTGAATTTATCCTCTAATATAGGTTTACAATCTTCCAGTTTTAATGAGCGGTCTATGAGATGGGATGCAAAAGCCATACATGTGGCCTCACCACAATCACTACAATTCGTTTGGGGCAGGTACTTATAAACTTCCAATGGACTGTTTATTTTCATTTTCACACCTCCGCACTGACCCAATTTGAGATATCTATAGCATCCCTGTCAAGTGAACCATGCAGGCTCTGAGTGATCTCCTTCAATACAGCTACTGCACCAGGGTGCATCATCATGAAAAGGTCGTTCCCTGCAAGAGCCAGGGTCAGTCCGGTGACGATCTCCCAGATAGGACCCCTGTATTCCCTGGGTCCCCAATCACTGTCTTCTTTCAGGGGTGAACCAACCATCCATGCTTCCCTGGCTCCCCAGGCATTGGTGGTACCGCTGCTCATGGGGAACGACAGTTCGTTGTCCCCGATCAGGCCGGCCAGCCGGATGCGCTCCATATTGGTATAAGCATAATCCAATCCGTAACCCAGTGCAGCAGTTGTCGGGTCCATAATAATATCTTCCCGCTTCACCTTGCACTGTTTCATCAATTTTCGGTTCAACTCCTTCTGGGCATTGATCTCAAGCTGGGTCCATGACAGGACAACATGCCCGTAATCATTAGCAGCTTTTGCAATCCGCTCATAATCAAGATTAAGACTGGCACTGGCCAGCAATACTCTCTCACCTTCTGCTACTTCGGCTGCCTTTTCCAGGACTTCAGGGTCCTTTTCAGGATTGCCGCTACCGCCTATCACAATAGGCACATCCACTGCCTGCAGCACATCGGCCACGGTCTCTGCTGCCTCCCTGGCCGAGGTGTCCTTGATCATAGGGTCAGTACTGATCAAGTGGATTGTCACCATATCTGCCCCAAAGTCATTGACCACTTTCTTGGCCCATTCGGCAGGGCTATCTATTACATCTTCATAATTTGCCTTGACAGCTTTTGCCATCCCGATTGGCATATCGAACACATCCATTGTGATGTGGTTGCGGTGGGGCATTGGACTATCAAAATAGTAGGGTAGTGCATTCTCGCCGCCTACGGTCACGGTACTTTTTCGGGTGCCGCCGTCAGATGAGGTGGCCCCGAAGGTAACTTCCTGAATTGGGTTTTTCCATTCCTCGATCCTGTTTACCTGGAACTTTGCCCTCAATAATTCCTGGGGCCTCGTCACACCAGGAGTTGGTGCCAGACCTGTTGCACCCAGCAATTGGTCAACAGGATATCCTAATAATCGTGAAATATTTATCAGGTGCTGAGCTATCTGCGCGGTCTCATGTCCCAGCATGTAGGATAGTTGAGGATTTAGTCCGCCCATGGAGTCCAGTTCAAGTTCTATATCACCTTCAATATGAACGCCTTCTAACGCCTCCACATCCAGGTCACTGAGCATGCTGCCCAGTTCAGATAATTTCAGTTTTTTTGCCATACAAGATTCCACCGGTTATTCCTAATTTATTCAGATGATCATGATTAAAAGTCTAGTTCTTACAGCCCTAATTGAATAATAATATTTTCTATTTCAACTATTGCCGGGGACATTGGTGGGAGCTCCTTTAGTGGTCTACCTTCAAGATCGAACTGGGCAATGGTCTCATCAAAAGGTATTACGCCTGCCAAATCCAGTCCCAGCTCCCTGGCATATTCCTGAAGACGTTCGCTGTTTTGTGGTGTTACCTTGTTGAGCACTACATGCATTTTCTCGATATTCAGATCAAGTTCATTCACAAGCTCTCTGATCCGCTGTGCAGTATGCAGACCCCGTTTTGAACCATCAGTAACTACAATTAATTCATTTACATCCTGTATTATACCCCTGCTCAGATGTTCCAGTCCGGCAGCCGTATCCACTATGGTCAGATCATAGTTCTTGATGATACGATCCATAATTCCCCGTAAAAGATTATTTGCAAAACAGTAGCAACCCTTGCCCTCGGGTCGACCCATAACAAGCAGGTCATACCCTGTCTGCTCGGAAAGTACAGAATATATCTTAGATTCCAGTACCCGTGATTTATCAGTATCAGGCGGTAGATTGTCCCTCTGGGTCATAAGGAACTCTCGCTGGTCACCTACGGTCTGCTCTACCTCATCTCCAAGAACTTCAGGCAGGTTTGAATCAGGGTCGGCGTCGATGGCAAGAATTGTCTTATCCTTGCTCACCAGTTTCCTGATAAGCATAGCTGCAACTGCGGTCTTGCCTGTACCTCCTTTGCCTGTAATAGCTACGACTTTCACAGTCACCTCAACAGTTATTTCTTACTACTCAGAACTATCCTCTCTATGGTGATTTTGGCGTTCTTCAATGTCACCTTGATACCGCCACCACCGCCCATTGCAGCCATATTCTGCATCATAGCCGGGTCGAATGCTGGCATGTTCATAGTAGGCATCGGAACTGAAGCAGCTTCCATCTCTGGTTCTTCCTTTTCTTCAGGCACCCATTTTTCTACAATAGGATGACCTTTTTCAATCAAAAATGCCTTCAAAGTATCCAGATCCCTGGCATCTTCTTCAGTAGCCACCTTGTCAACAATATCTTCAGGGATATCGTTCATAATTTTATCTTTCAGGTTCTTGGGCATCCAGACCACACGGTTCCAACCACCATCTGACTGAATGAATTTTGGGGAGCGGAAATAGTTAATACCTACACCCAAGAAACCCATGACCTGTTTTCCGCCACCGGTCTGTCCTGCCATGGTACTAAAGGGCAGGCCGTTAGGTGCCATATCTGCGTAATCCCGATCTACCCAGCCTATTCCGTCAAGTTCGGGTATATAGAAACCTACTACCTCAAAA
>Ga0307378_10009373_pt1 | contig 12870 bp, 10 predicted proteins | sample UN1MG_FD_202238 | JGI IMG/M metagenome (GOLD analysis project Ga0307378, IMG submission 202238) | Soil microbial communities from Risofladan, Vaasa, Finland - UN-1 | ecosystem: Environmental > Terrestrial > Soil > Coastal area > Acid sulfate soil | place: Finland: Risofladan, Vaasa | collected...
AGGTAGACTCGACCTATGCTGATGGGTATAACCACCTGGCAAATATTGCGTGGAGAGAGGAAGACTGGAAACAGGCTGAAGGCCTGTACCGGAAAGCCCTTGAACTTGCTGAACCTGAGGTAAAGGACATACCCAAAGACGGATTCTGGGGGATACTTGAATCCAGACCTTATATGCGAGCCTTGCACGGCCTCGGTCTTACTGCCTGGAAACAGAGCAGACTTGAGGACGCCATTGGTATTTTCAAGCAAATGCTGAAGCTTAATCCTAATGACAATCAGGGGGCTCGCTACCTTATGGGGCCCCTATACCATCAGCTGGGGAATCTTGAGGAAGCAGCCAGGTGGTATGAGCGGAATGGGGATGACCCTCACAACCTCTATCACTATGGACTTGCCCTTATCCAGCAAAACAAACTGGAAAAGGCAGCCACGATTCTGATATTTGCCATTTTCACCAATCCCTACATAGCTCCAATACTGCTGGGTGATAAGCTGCCAAAGAGCGACTGGTGGCATGGCATTAACTGGGCTGAGCCTGAATATGCCGAGGATTACATGATTGAATATAGTAGCTGGTGGGAGAAGGAAGAGTTGCCTTTGGTCTTCCTCCGTGCGGTCTGGAACTCCGGGGGGGTTCAGCAGAACCTAAAGGCTTTCATTGCCACAAGAAGGGCAATGAAGAAAACAAAAAGCGGAGAGGACAGGGTCAGCCTTGGAAGGGCAAGCGATGCACTGAGCAGCCCGGAAAAGGTAAGGAAGCTGGCCGGTAAAATATACAGGCAGTTTGAAAGAGAGTAAACAGGTCGGCTGGAGTCTAACTGAATTGCACTAAATAGCGGAATGTGACATCGCTTCATGGTATAATATTCTTGCTGTTTATTTCTGACCTATTGCGCTCGATGAGATACAAAGCTGTTATTTTCGATCTCTTTGGCACGCTGGTAGATATATTCTCCCGCGCTGAATACGACCGGGTATTGAAGGAAATGGCAACGGCTCTGTCCATTGCAGCCGATGACTTTTCCCGGGCGTGGATTGCTGGCGGTGATGCTCGCACCATGGGAAAGGTGACAAGCCCGATGGGCAGTCTTGTCGAGGTATGCCATCGCCTCAGAGCTACCCCGACTCAAGCCCGACTTGAACTTGCATCCAGGGCCAGGCTGGATTACTATTCGCGGAACATGAAACCACGAGCCGAATCAGTGGAAGTACTCACGCAGTTGAAAGCGTGGGATTGCCGTACCGGATTAATTAGTAATTGTGCCACGGAAATCCATGTTTCCTGGGAACAGACTCCCTTCCCTCACCTCATCGAAGCGCCGGTTTTCTCATGTTCTGTTGGTCTTAAGAAACCCGACCCGCGCATTTACGAAGTAGCGGTAAACAAGTTGGGAGTGGTACCGCACGCCTGTCTTCATGTAGCAGACGGAGATAGCGGTGAGTTACAGGGAGCTATCGATATGGGTATGGACGCGGTCCGTATTCGTGTTCCCTACGAAGCAGGGCCAGACGCCCTCCGTGTCAATGAGGAGGATTGGGACGGCCTAACCATGTCATCCCTCAAACAGGTACTGGACTTGGTAGACGATAGGTCTTAATCTTACCGGGAACATGTTAAACAAAAGGGCGGTTTGTGGCGTATCTGGGGAAGATGGTACACTTCGGCAAGACACGACGGATCGGACTGTCAGTGAGCTCATCACACGGCGATGAGTCCCTGACAGCTAAGGCGGCAGCCGCGGCCTCACACCTATTACAGAGAACCATTGGGGAAACGCAGATGAGCAGCAGCATATTCCTTTGTCACTCACACCTAGACGCGGAGTTCGTGCATCAGCTCTGTCTTGACTTGGAGCAGGAAGAGATACAAGTCTGGCTCGATCGGGCGCAGCTGCAACCTGCCGATAGTCTGATTGAGAGGGTTGAGGAAGCCATCGAAGAGATGGATTACCTTGGCGTCGTCCTGTCCCCTCGCTCAGTGAAGTCCAATTGGGTGAGGCAAGAAGTCAACATGGCCCTGACGATTGGAATCCATGCTCGTACTGCTAAAGTCATCCCTATCCTGATCGAAGACTGTCGTATTCCTGGATTTCTACTGGATAGAGTCTACGTAGACTTTCGGGACCGCTCCGAGCACTCCTACAGCCAGAGCCTAGAGTACCTGTGCAATCTGCTCCATGGAAGAGTGCCAGGGATACCGAAGAGGAAGTACTGCGTTCTGTTCCATGTCAGATATCGTGGACAGGCAGAATACGTGCCGCGGTCGATCACAGTCGTAGGAAGAACGGAGAGGGAAGCCCGTGGAATTGCCGAGGAGCAGTTGGCAGGCCTTCCCAACGCTGCATCGCTCTCTTACGTGAAGACGGCTGGATTCAGCGTGGAGAAACGTACTGTACACCCTGATCTGGGGATCGTGACTGTCAGTTCAAACGCCGATCTAGGAATCCTGAATGGGAACATCCAGTACCCCGGCCGACCTCACTGGGGTTTTTCCGTATGGATTGAGCCCCTTCGTCAGAAGGACACCAGCTATGGTGATGTGAGAAAGGTCATCTATCATCTGCATGATAGCTACGTAGATCGCCTCCCTCAGAAAACGAACTGGAAGGACAACTTCAATCTTGACAGACTGGGATGGGTCGATTTCCGAATGGCGATAGACTTGCTTGATGACAAGGGGCAGACCATCGCAACCATCTATCATGACCTCACTTTCTAGGAAGAAAAGGGCTGAGGTCTGCCCACCGATGTGACACCGATAGAAAGCACTGATGAGTCGGAGCTATTGCCCAGAGCCACATAGTTTGTGCAAGCCTCGTCACAATCGCTTGTTATGTGCAATGCAGGAACCATCGTAAAGAGAGTCTCTATGGATTTGGTTAAACCGAAATCCAGTGAAATGGTGATTCTGTTGAGCGTGGAGTGGAAATAGTTTTCCTATCCAGTTTTACTCGGGTGAGGGATTTATCACCACCCACTTGGATTCCTTCTGGGGAGAGTCCGCACTTCAAGACGTTGTTATGGTGTGAGTCAGACAAAGTCCGCTCATTGAATAGAGCCCAGTCTAGGATATCGGAAGAAGCCTGGGTAGCCTTCTTAGTCTTCGGGATATTCGGGGAGGAGGATTCTGATTAGTAGAGGGGGGTTCATAGATTAGCCTATAGAGCCACCCAGCATCACCAGCCTTACGTTCACTCTTAACCCGGGGCGTAGATTGCAGCCGAACCATCATGGGAAATGAGACACCAGTCCGGCTTCTCGTACACAGGGCATAGATCTTGTCTGGTAACTCTAACCCAGTCCCTTGTTACTTCTGTCACACGAGTCCCTTTCGCCAAGAGAAAGAGGCGGCATCATCGAACAAAGAAGGGGCCCGCCTCTCTGAAAAATCAGCGGTTACTTCGCTCGACCTATTGTTTTCAGCCAAAGAGACGACCGTCAGCAACTCCCAGTTTCCAACCGTCACCTCCGTCCAAAAGGCTGTCTCCCTAACCAGTCACCCCGGCATTACTGACTTCTGTAGACAAAGACCCCCTTGCCACGAACCACTACGGCGGTAGCAAAGGGGCTTGATTAGCTAAAGGAACCTAACGTAACGCGGGAAACCGACCATGAAGTGTACTAAAACGGGCGAGATTGTCACTATTGCTAGCGATGGATTCTTTGAGCTGACGCGCTGTTTGGCCCAGTTCGTCGAGTTGGTCCAGCAGCTGGACCAGCAGGTCTGCCTCGGGAGTTCGACTCTCCCCCGTCTCCACCAGAAACACGGCGAGAGCACTACAATAGGGAGCGGCCCCATGGAACCCTGGGCAACCTGGCTCCACTGGAGTTCGTTGCGGCTAAAATGGCCGCAGAACCCGCAAAACTAACATTGCGGGTGGTACAGTAATGGGGGCAAGTCCATGGGGACGACTGACTGCTTAACAAGTGGCATCCCTTTTGGGGGCAGTTCACTGACGACATCATTACCATAGCAGCGTGGCCGCCCAAGCCTTCTATTTACCTTCGCCTGGCCTCCCCGACGTAATAACCGAATGGCTGCCTTTTGAGGTAGAGTGGTTACGCCGTCGAATTCGTCCAGAATCCTTCCCTTCTCCTTCCTGGAGACGCTTCGCGGTATTCACAAATCAATATTAGTGCGATACTGTTAAGCCATTCATACATAATCTAACTACTTCCACAATACACTTACTTGCAGGACGACGGGGGAAACCTTGGCAGGAGGTAATAGTGGGTGATGGGTAGGGGCATCAGAATCACTACAGATAGTGGTGGTCGCTGGTGCCCTTTGTGGTTTCTGGGAAATACTTTCCTTCTTACTTATGCGGGCACTACCGGGGGAAACCAGGGTGCTGGTGGGTAGGATGACAGCCACCAGCTTAATCAAGCGCTGCTACCCCCTCCCGTGTCCGGAGCCATGGGGATAATTGGGTTTAGCGGCAGGGCCCACCTGGAGGTAATAAAATGTGAGAGTATACAGATAGTAGCTAGAGCTAGAAGGATTAAATCAAAGGAGGCGGGAAATGTCGAAAAAATTCTTTTTGTTTGTGATGAGTTGTTTTATTGTGGTGCCGCTGGTGCTAACGTCCTGTAAAGCAGCGCCAGTTGAAGAGAAGAAGCCGGCAGAAGAGAAGCCCAAAGTAGAGAAAGAGGGGCCCAGAGGGATGGCCACATATGCTCCCTCGACGGGTACTATGTCGTACAGGAGCGCCATTGACCCTCACACTGGTGTTGGTGCTGAACAGACGACTATTAACTGCTTGCTCTTTGATGGTCTGCTCACTAAAGACGAAAAAGGGAATGAAGTACCTGCCCTGGCTAAATCCTGGGAAATCGCCCCAGATTGGTCCTATATTGACTTTTTCATGCAAGAAGGGGTCAAGTTTCATAACGGGGAGGCCTGTACAGCCGAGGATGTGAAATTCAGCATCGAGCGGGCTGGGCGTGAGGATTTGATGTTTGTCTTTGGCTACGAGGTGAGGGAGAATGTTGATAGAGTTGAGGTATTGGACGACTACCACGTTCGCGTCTACGTCACGAAGCCTTACCCGGCATTATTCGACCGTGCCTACAACAACCTCATGATTGTCCCCAAAGACTATATTGAAAAGGTGGGTGATAAGGGGTTTGCTGCCAACCCGGTGGGGGCAGGCCCATTCAAGATTATTGACTTCAAGCATGACGAATATGTTTTTTGTGAGGCGGTAGTCGACCACTATCGCAAGACTCCCTACGTGGAGAAGTTTCGTTTCGTTATATGTGAGGAGCCGGCGACCAGGCTAGCCATGCTAAAAACAGGGGAAGCCGATTTCATCATGATCCCTGGAACGGATATACCTGAGGTGGACAGAGACCCGAACCTGACGAGAATCCAGAGTGAGTACACTTTCTTAGTGACTATGGTTTTCCAGGACTTGGCCTTCCCTGATGAGCCAAGCCCGTTGCACGACCCAAGAGTTAGAAGGGCATGTAGCCTGGCAATCGACCGAGAGGGAATCTGCCGTGAGATTCTAAACGGTGCCGGTGAGCCATGGGGAACCTTTCTCGCCCCCTACAACGCTGGGTATGAATACATGGAACCCGACCCCTATGACTTGGAAAGGGCCAAGGAACTCCTCGCTGAAGCCGGTTACCCCAACGGTTTTGATACCACATTTACCTGCGGGTCTGGGGATAAGTGGTGGATGGAACCTATTGCCGCACAGTTGAACGAAGCAGGAATAAGAGCCGAGTTTGTGGTGCTGGAACACGGGATTTGGCAGAAAGAACATACCCTCGGCGAACTACATGGCCTGAGCTATGGCTCTGGTCCGTGGTGGGCTTGCCGAGCACACCCGGCCGTTGCCCTGGATAGCCATACGCGCGGCGGGTGGGCCCCTGTTGGCCGAACGTTCCCAGAGTTCGATGCAGCCTTCCAAAAGATAGTTACGGCGACAAGTGAGGAGGCTATAGCCAAAACTGCCAAGGAATACAACCAGATTCTCCTGGACTCGACGTTTCGGGTTCCTCTATGGAGTGTGAACGCACAATATGCTGTAGGGCCTAGAGTCGAATCATATGAGCCGGTGCCGGGTCTGATTTTCCCTATCCGTATGGAGTATCTAAAGCTCAAGGATGAATGAGGGGCAGCCTTCTATAGTCCACGCTCTTAAGATAGTACTTGGCAGGCTTTTAGCCTGCCAAGTACTACTTGACGGAATATATGGAGCGTATTGTGAAGGGTAGCCCGAAAAAGGGCAGATGCTATGTTAAGATACATCCTGAAACGTTTTATTCAAGCAGCAATTTGCCTCCTTGGCATCAGCATAATTATCTTCATGTTAAGTCACCTCAGCGGTGACCCGGCTCTACTGATGTCTCCTCCCGAAGCAACACCAGAGGACATTGACCAGTTGAGAATGACGCTGGGCCTCAACGAACCCTTTCACATTCAGTATTGGGTGTTCATCTCCAATGCGGTGCAGGGTGACTTTGGTGAGTCTATCAGATGGGGTAAGCCCTGCCTCGAAGTCTGGCTGTCCAGGTTCCCCAATACCCTGCTACTGGGAGGAGTGGCCATGCTCTTTACCATCATCGTCGGTCTCCCGACAGGCATGATCTCGGCTGTCAAATTAGGAAGCTGGTTCGATAACTTCGGCAAAACATTCGCTCTCATGGGGCAATCCCTGCCTGTCTTCTGGGTGGGATTGATGCTCATTTTGTTCTTCTCGGTTGTTTTAGGCTGGCTTCCCACCTCCGGGATGGGAAGCTGGCGTCATCTGCTCATGCCAGCCTTTACTCTGGGCTGGTATTTTACAGCGTCTCTAGCTCGCTTAAGCCGCTCAGCTATGCTTGACGTGCTGGACAGCGAGTATATCAAGATGGCCAGGATAAAGGGGGTCCCTGAGTCTCTGGTTATTGCAAAACATGCCCTCAGAAATGCATTGGTTCCCATCGTGACCTTAGCGGCACTGAACCTAATTACACTAATCAACGGTACAGTGATTACAGAGACAGTCTTTAACTGGCCCGGAATAGGAAGGCTGATAGTGGATTCCATTTTTGCCCGGGATTACCCGCTGGTTCAGACCTGCGTATTGATTGCCTCAGCCTTATTTATCTTTACCAATCTTTTTGTGGATATACTCTACGCTTATATAGACCCCCGGATAAGGTACCAATAGTATGCCTGTATTGAATTAAGAAGGAAACAGATGGGAGATTTGGAACGGAGCCAGAGGGTAACCAATATATCTTGGCTTGCCAAGCGTAATAGCGTGTCAAAGATAAGGACAGCCATGAGGAAGGCTCCATGGGTTTCAGTGGTGATTCTGATTGTTTTCCTTGTTTGCGGGCTATTCGGGACCTTTATCATGCCTCACGACCCCCTCAAGACCAATTTTACAGAAACACTAAATCCTCCCTTCTGGCAGGAGGGTGGAAGCCTTAGATACTTTCTCGGCACAGACTACATGGGAAGGGACATTCTGAGCCGTCTGATACAGGGTGCTGGTATCTCGATGCAGGTAGGCTTTATTGTCATCACACTTGCCGGGATTCTGGGAACTGTGGTCGCCCTTCTGTCAGGTTACCTCGGGGGGTGGGTAGATACGATACTAATGAGGATAACTGATACGTTTCTTTCCATGCCGTACCTTATGATTGCTATTGCTCTGGCTGCCGTCCTGGGGCCAAGTAAGAATAATATTATCCTTATCCTGGTAATTTTGGGCTGGGCTGGGTATGCCAGAGTGCTCCGGGGGGAGGTACTCCGCGTCAAAGAGGGCGATTTCGTGCGCCTGGCAATAGTTGCCGGGTGTAGCAAGACAAGGATTATGTTGCGGCACATCTTCCCCAATATAGTTAATACCTTGGTCGTCCTTGCTACCCTTCAGCTCGGAATAGTCATCATCATGGAATCCTCGCTGAGCTTTCTGGGGTTGGGGGTTCCACCCCCTGAGCCAGCCTGGGGCTCAATGTGTGCAGATGGAAGGCTACACATCTTTAACGCTTGGTGGATTTGTTTCTGGCCCGGGCTGGTGATTTTGCTGGTGGTACTGAGTGCTAATCTCCTGGGCGACTGGCTCAGGGTTCGTCTGGACCCCAAATTCAGGCAACTATAGGCTCTTGGCGGGAGAAGTAGAATAAAATGATCTCGGGAAATGTCATAGAGGTAAAGGATCTCAAGACTTACTTCTTCACCAGCCGTGGGGTGGTGAAGGCTGTTGACGGGGTAAGCTTCCGGCTAAAGGAAGGGGAAACCCTGGGGCTTGTTGGCGAGTCTGGGTGCGGAAAGAGCATAACCTGCCTTTCTATTTTGAGGCTGGTGCCTAGGCCGGCGGGGCGTATTGTCAGTGGAGAAATTATCTTCGACGGTGAAAACCTGTTGTCCAAGAGCGAAAAGGAGATGAGACATATTCGGGGGAGGCGGATATCTATGATCCTGCAAGACCCGATGACTTCTTTAAACCCGGTCTTAACTATCGGGGATCAGGTGGCTGAGCCAGTGAGAATCCATCAAAATCTCGATAAGATAATGGTCCGGGAAAAAGTCAAGGAGATGCTGAGGCTGGTGAGAATCCCTTCTCCGGAGGTAAGGATGAGGGAGTACCCTCACCAGATGAGCGGGGGCATGAGGCAGAGAATAGTGGGGGCTATGGTCCTCTCCTGCCAACCGCAACTCCTCATCGCCGATGAGCCAACCACTTCCCTCGATGTCACTATCCAGGCACAGTTCCTCAGGCTGCTAAAAGAGATTCAGCAGCAGTCCAACCTATCAATGATAATAGTTACTCACGACTTTGGTATTGTTGCCAAGGTATGTGACCGGCTGGCGGTAATGTATGCGGGAAAGATCGTTGAGAGTGCCGACGTAAGAGATCTCTTCAACAATCCTATTCACCCCTATACCAAAGCCCTTCTTAACTCCCTGCCCAAGATGGAGGTAAAAGTAGATAAACTCTTCTCTATTGAGGGTCAGCCGCCCGAACTCCACGATCTGCCGCCGGGGTGTAGTTTTGCTCCGCGATGCTCTGAGGAGAAGGAGATCTGCAAGAAAGCATACCCACCGCAGTCAGTAGTCAAGGATGGTCACAATGTGTGTTGCTGGCTACACACGTGATGAAGGATAGATAATGGGCGAAGTACTTGTTGAAGTCAAAGACCTCAAGAAACACTTTCCTGTGACTAGGGGAATCGTCCTCATGAAACAGGTCGGGGCGATAAAAGCTGTTGATGGCATAAGTTTCACCATCAACAGGGGGGAGACCTTCGGGCTGGTTGGTGAGTCGGGTTGTGGCAAGACAACAACGGCTAGACTTATCCTGCTCCTGGAGAAAATAACTAGCGGTACGGTCCTCTTTGGTGGTAAAGATATTAGTCAATTATCCAGGCCAGAGCTCAAGAGGTACCGGGGTTCGGTGCAGGCCGTTTTTCAGGACCCGTTTAGCTCCCTTAGCCCGAGAATGCGTGTCGGCGATATCATAGCTGAACCCATAGTGGTCAATGATGCCCTCCCCAAGAAGGCTGTCAGGGAGAGAGTTGCCGAACTCCTTAAGGTGGTGGGCCTGAGAAGCGATGGGGCTGAGCTTTATCCCCATGAATTCAGCGGAGGTCAGAGACAGCGGATAGCAATCGCTAGAGCCCTATCTCTCAACCCGAGTCTTATTATTCTTGACGAACCAGTATCTGCCTTGGACGTTTCAATCCGAGCACAGGCAATGAACCTGCTCCACGATATTCAGCAGGATTTCGGCGTCACCTACCTCCTCATTGCCCATGACCTAGCGGTGGTCAAGCACATGAGCAACCGGATTGGGGTAATGTATCTCGGGAAGTTGGTTGAGGTGGCGGAGAGTGAAGAGTTCCACTTCCATCCCTTGCACCCCTATACCCAGGCCCTCCTTTCGGCGGCTCTCCCCTCTCATCCCGACGACCAGCGGGAGGAGATAATCCTTCCCGGTGAGGTACCCACCCCTTTCAACCCACCACCAGGCTGTAGGCTGCACCCCCGCTGCCCCCAGGCCAAGCCCCTCTGCTCGCAGGAAGAACCGCTCTTAAAGGAAGTATCACCCGGCCACCAGGTGGCCTGCCACCTTCATTAGACCGCTTTGCCTACTCAGAGTATGGCTATACTTGGGAGGATATTGCCCAATTCAAGGAGATGTTAATACGTATGGGGTCTACGCGTGAAAAGAAGTGGGTTATATGTCCTATGTGCAAGCAGCCCAATCCCGTGGGGGGGCTCCCTTTTTGTAAGAGTTGCCAGGAGGCAATGCCGCATTGGGCCCGCCCGGTATCATACCAGGAGATGGAAGAAATCTCGAAAAGAAGGCTGTTCCGCTGGAAACGCAGAAAGACGATCGCAGTAGCCGCTACCAGCCTTGCTTTGGCAGCTACTCTGGCTTTGGCGGTATCTGTAGGTCTGTATTATTTGACCGATATCGTGTCTCCACCGCGTCAGGGCATGAATTCCGATTCCCTGCCGGGGGATTGGGCTATGTTTCGTCATGACCTGGGTCACGGCGGCACTGCCGGCTCAGGTGGGATGCTACCTCAGGGCACGCTGGCATGGGTCTTCTCGACAGGTGATGCCATCCACTCGTCGCCGACGGTATCGAATGGTATCGTCTATGTTGGTTCCAGGGACTGGAACTTATATGCTCTGGATGCAGCCACCGGCGTTAAACTCTGGGAATATAAGACAGGTAGTTGGGTTGACTCCTCGCCAGCAATTGTCAATGGCGTGGTTTACTTTGGCTCAAATGATGGCCGACTATATGCACTGGATGCCCTTAGTGGTGAAAAGCTCTGGGATTTCCAGACAAGATCTCCCGTTACATCTTCCCCGGCAGTGGCAGATGGTATAGTCTACTTTGGCTCGGAAGATTATCATATCTATGCCCTCGATGTCCTAAAGGGAACCAAGCACTGGAGCTTCAAGACAGGCCGCTATGTCAAATCGTCACCCACAGTGATAAATGGCATTGTCTATATTGGGTCGAACGATGGATTCTGCTATACTTTGCACGCCTTGAACGGTAGGCCCCGCCTTCAATTTAATGCTGCTCATGCAGTTGTCTCTGCACCGGTGGTCAGCGATGAGACTGCCTACTTCATCACCTCTCATGGTTCATTATATGCCCTCGAGACTAATGCCCGAAATTGGCTCTGGGAACGTCAACTCAGACCGTGGTGGGTATCATTGTATATATACCGCTGGCCAGTGCCCGCACCCCCGCTGTCAACTGGATTCTTGTGGCACCTCAAGCTTGGAGCAATAGTCAATTCCTCGCCCGCACTGGTAGAAGGTATTATGTATATTGGCTCGGACAATAAACTACTGGCTATAGATATTCAGAGCCGCCAAAAGCGCTGGGAATTCAAAACCGGAGGTGCTGTAAAGTCCTCACCCGCTGTGGCAGGCAAAACCGTCTATATTGGCAGTGAAGATGGTCGGCTCTATGCTGTGGATGCTGCCTCTGGTGAAAGGCTTTGGGATATGAGCACTGGAGATAAGATTACCTCTTCACCGGCTGTTGCTGATGGCATGGTTTATATAGGCTCACACGATGGCAATCTGTATGCCATTAAGTAGAGTGAACCAATCTTGACTTTTGCTGGTGTTAAGGCGGGACCTGCCGGGGAGATCAGGGTGCCGGATCCACCCCAGAGATACCAGCTTAATTTGCCTCCTTCCCCCTCCCGTGTCCGGAGTCTTGGGGGTAATCGTAGTCTAATACGCCGTAATCGGGCTTAGCGGCAAGGCTGCCCTTCATCATCTTTCTTCATTTCTCCTTTTTGTCTTGGGGGTCGGGGACACAGAGTTCACGGCCCCCTCGCTTTTCCCGCCAGCGGTCGAAGGGCTATTAACATATGCGTTGACAAAATGTTACTGTATCGAATGGCGGGCCCTGCCGGGGGAAACCAGGGTGCTGGGGTTTTCATGCTGCCACCAGCTTAAATGCCTCCTCTTCCCCTCCCGTGACCGGAGCCCTGGGGGTAATCGGGCATAGCGGCAGGGCTGTTATTGGGGGGGCGGGGATACGTCCTCGCCCCCCCCCGCCTGTCCCGCCTCAGGTTAAGGACTGAGATGGGTAAGGAAGAACTGACGGGTGTATGGTTTGATGCTAAGATTTCAACAGTACGAAATAGGGGGGGCATAGGATGGATTCACAAGCGACAGTGTCCCAGGAGGACACCAGTCAAACCAGTGGAGAGGAAGGCACTCCTCTAGTCTCGTTCCTTGAAGACATCATGCGTCGTCGGAAGCGCCTACCGAGTCAATTGGCGAGGGCCATCGGTGTCAGCCATCCCACAGTTGACCGCTGGCTGTCCGGTGAAGACATCCCCAGTACTCTGTCCTGCCGAAAACTGGCTGCATACAGCGGCATGCCCCTAGAAAAAGTACTTGCGATAGCCGGTCATGTACCCGCAGTGGCTCAGACGGTTCCTGCTGAGTGGCCCGAATTCCGTGAGTACATGCACCGTAAGTATCCCGCAGTCGACGAAGACTTGGTGTCAGTGTTTGAAGACTACATAGAGCGTCGTACAGGCCGATAGAGCCGTCCCGGGCGACCCTGGTGTTCAAGATGCGCCCACGATGCCATACCCATCTCTTGCCGCAGAGTGCTCCTATCCTCCCTCGCCTCTGGCTCCGGTCCTGTAGGTATATTCTGGCCGGCTGGGGGTCCGTGGCGCAGTCTGGTGTATTGCCCAGGTTCTGCGAGAGGATTGCACGATTGTCCAGTTTGTTACCTCAGATGAGGTAACAAACACTCTCATTGTAAAGCTAGGTAACGAACGTTCGTTCTGTCTCATCAGTACTGACGTACAGCTACTTACCGCGAGATTAACATCTAGCCCAAATATTTATTGACCAGTTTCCATT
>Ga0307378_10009376_pt1 | contig 12866 bp, 12 predicted proteins | sample UN1MG_FD_202238 | JGI IMG/M metagenome (GOLD analysis project Ga0307378, IMG submission 202238) | Soil microbial communities from Risofladan, Vaasa, Finland - UN-1 | ecosystem: Environmental > Terrestrial > Soil > Coastal area > Acid sulfate soil | place: Finland: Risofladan, Vaasa | collected...
TTCAGAAGTGTAGGAAATACATTTCTAGAAGTGGCAAAAATACACATCTAGAAGTACTAAAAGTACACCCTAATGATACTGACGTTAATGAAACTAATTCAAATAACGTTAATAGAACCAATATGGAAGAGGTTGTGGAAAACTCTGAGAGTGAGATAAAGGAATACCCTGAACCAAGGAGATATAGGTCTAGAGAAAAGGAGCTACTAGCTAAAGAAATATCAGAAGAGCTTAATGATGATCACAGCTTGGGAGCATTCCGTGCTGTAGTTGATAAGATTTCTGAGCAGCAGATAAGAATATTTTTAAGTATAATCAAGGATACATACCTTACCGGTAAAATTAAAAAGAGTAGGGGTGCGATGTTTGTATCACTTGCTAAAGCCTATGCCGGAAAGAATAATATAAATCTTAATTTCAGGTAAATACGCTTCAGAATATAAATTTTTAAACAAAAAGGATAATTACCATAAATAATATATGCTTGTGTTAACTTAAAACTGGCCCATATTTCATTTGAAAACTGTACCACTCCAAAATAACATACCCTATGTAATTGTTAAGTTATATAGGAAGGGCAGAAGGAGTGATAAGCTTGATAGACAAACAAAAAATAATACTGGAGTCGATACTGGAGGGTAAGTCGCAAAGACAGATTGCAAGTGAGATAAAAATTTCAAAAACTACTGTCGGTAGATACCTTAAAACCTAAAGATAAATTATTTGGAATTCAGAAGTTAAGAAATGATGACTTAAATTTACAAACTTTTGATTGAAAATAGTCAGTCCAGTTTTATTTTTTAAATCATTTAAAATAGTCCACTTCTAAATGGCTGTAACATTGAAAGTAAAACAACTTGACATTTTTTTTAATGAATGTTAAATTAATTTACAAATAAATAAAATTAACAATATTTTTTAATAAACAAATAAATCTAATTTACAAATCTTAATATAATATACAGGTAAATATAAATGTATACCAGAAAAAAAGGAACAAACCTTTTAGATGTTCAAGAGATGAATCGAAGTCTTCTAATTAAGTTATTGCGCAATAATAATGTATGGACACGTGCAGGACTAGCAAAAGTGACAGGTCTAAAAAGAGCTACAATCTCAAATATTATAAATGACTTTTTAGACTGGGGTCTTGTAAATGAAACAGGGATTCTTTATGGGGAAAAAAATAGACGTTCAATTGGAATATCTCTTAGTAGCGATAAATATAGAGTTATTGGAGTTAGATTATCGAGAAATTTTTTTTCAATTGGGCTTTTTGATTTAGCAGGAGTTGAATATAGCTATAAGGTTGAAAAAATAGATGCTCTCGCAGGTCCTGATATCGCTCTTAAAAAAATAAAAAAAGAAATAACCAATTTGGTAGAAAAAAATAGGCAAGAAAAAAAAATTATTGGAATTGGTATTGCTATACCAGGCCCATATTTTAGAAATGAAGGAAGAATAGTTTTGATGACGGAGTTTCCTGGTTGGGATAAAATTTCTATTAAAAATGAACTTAAAAAAGCTTTTGATATCCCGGTATATTTTGAACATGATGCAAATGCTGCTGCTATTGCTGAATGGTGGTATGGTACACATAGTAGAGAATCTGGAACACTTATTTTTATTTTTGTTACAGAAGGTGTTGGTTGTGGAATTGTAATTGATGGAAATTTGTATAGGGGGAACTTGGGTACAGCTGGTGAGATTGGCCATACCACTGTTAAAGCAGATGGGCCAAAATGTGAATGTGGCAATAATGGGTGTTTAGAACATTATTGTTCTACAATAGCTTTAGTAAGAGAAGTTAAAAATGGACTTATTAACTATCCTCAGAGTATTTTAAATAAAGATTATTCAGTAAATTCAATATTTTCTGCATTTAATTCTGGGGACAAACTTGCTGATAAAGTAATTAAGGAGTTCTTAAAGTTTTTAGGATACGGAATAGTAAATGTTGTAAATTCATTTAACCCCGACCTTGTAATTATTGGTGGTGAAATTATTCAAGGGGGACCAAAACTTTTAGAAATTTTAAAAAATGCTGTTAAAGAACATTTGTTACCAGAAATATATAACAGTACCATTTTAGAATTTAGTTCTTTAAAAAGTGATGAAGTAGTGCTGGGTTCAAGTCTTATTGCAATAAATAAAGCTTTACAAAATCCTTCTTTGGTAAAAGAGTATTTAAATATATAGATTATTTATTGGTTATTTTTAAAGTAATTAAATGTGGGGTGAACCCCTCTAGTTAAATACATTATATACTAAAATAATGATAACGAGTCGTGAAAATTTTAAGAGTACAATTGAATTTAAAGGACCTGAATACTTACCAGTAAGACTTGGGCCGGATTATCAAGAGGTAAAAGAAAAGGATGAGACAAAGCTCCAAAAGATTCAAGAGCTTAGAACTCTGCTTGCCGAAAAAGATATTGTGGAATTTTGGTGTAGTCATATTGAAAATGACATTAAGACAAAAGGTGGCGTGAAATACTGGACGGATGAATGGTGTGTAGGCTGGGCTGACTGCGGTTCTGGCGGAAGAGTAATAACTCATCCGCTGGAAAAAGGTTATCATTTGTTGGATTCATACAAATTTCCGGACCCGAACACGCATGCAATTGTACACAAGCAATATATTGAAGATCGCATGAGAATCAGCAAAGGAAGATATCGTCTAGCCACTGTATGGTTTACTCTTTTCGAACGCATGTGGAGTCTTTGTGGATTTAATAACATGCTGATGGCCCCGTATCTCGACACTGACAATTTTCTACACTTGCAAGATAAAGTTATGGAATTTAACCTGGCGAAGATTGACGAGTGGCTTAAGAGGGGAGTAGACGGAATATTTTTCTCTGATGACTGGGGGAGCCAGAGAGGGGTGTTAATGAATCCCGAAGACTGGAGAAAGTTCTATAAGCCCGCATATAAGAAAATGTTCGAACGTGTACATTCAGGAGGGGCCCATGTCTGGATGCATTCCTGTGGAAACATAATAGCAATATTACCTGATTTGATAGAGATAGGATTAAATGTGCTGAATCCAGTACAACCTCAGGCAATGGATGTAAGGCTATTAGCGCGTGAGTTTGGAGGAAAGGTTTGCTTTAACGGCGGCGTTGATGTACAAGGGACTATGGTGAGCGGCACACCTGATGATGTAAGAAGAGAGGTATATGAATTGATTGAACTTTTCGGAAGCTTCGGAGGAGGCTATATCGGAGGTACAAGTCATGATGCAATCATGCCTGAAACTTCCTTGGACAATATTATTGCCCTGTATGAAGCTTTCTTGGGGATAAAAAGAAATAGAAGAAAGGGGGGATGAAATACAAGGTTTATAAAAAAGCTTTACTAAAAAAGAATTTCGAGGAGGAAACAAAATGAAAAAAAAGTTTAAGCCATTATTATGGATACTTGTTTTAGTGATGAGTATGTCATTAGTGGCAGTGTTTAGCTCAGGTGGGTGTAAACCAGTAGCAGAAGAACCAGTAGCAGAAGAACCAGTAGCAGAAGAACCAGTAGCAGAAGAACCAGTAGCAGAAGAGGAGGTTACGATATCCTTGGCCATGCACGTAGCAAATGTAGAGAATCAGGAACCTGCAACATATGCAATAGTTCAGGAGTTCATGAAAAATAACCCCAATATAACTGTTGAAATACAGGGAACTGAAACCGACGAACATATAAAGAAGATGAAAATGATGGCGGCGTCTGGTACTCTACCTGATGTTTTCTGGATGTTGCCACCTCCGGCAAAAGAGATGGCAGAGGCTGGATACCTTGGCGATTTAACAGAATTCCTAAGCAACAATGAGGATGTTGTTGCAAGAATACCTGCCAACATGATTGATGCATACAAACTTGACGACGGCACGCAGTACGGAATAGCGTATCAACCATTGGTTACAGGACTTTGGGTTAACAATGATATCCTTGGCAAGTACGGTCTTCAAGTACCTGAGACCTTTGACGAGTTAAAAGAAGTAGTAAAGACACTTAAGGAGAACGATGTTGTAACTATAGCCAAAGGTGCAAAGTCCCCGTTCAGTGTTTGGGCGTTCCTGATAATGATCTGTAGGTATGGTTACTTCGACAAGATTGACGGTATACTTGCAGGAGAGGCATCATATAACAATCCTGATTTTCTCAAATTCTACCAGAAGATTGACGAACTCAGAGAGCTTGGTGCATTTCCTGAAAACGTGTCTACATTGGACTATTTCCAAGCTGTAGAAATGTTCATGGCAGGCAATGCTGCTATGCTTGATGCAGGTGTATGGGAAGCTCCAAAAGTAGAGGCAAGTGAATTCGGAGTAGAAGCAAGCTTCTGGTTCGGTCCTACATTTGGTGACGGTGTAGGTAATCAGAAGGTATCCATGGCTGTTCCTGCAGCTCCGTTTGTTGTAAGTGCCAGTGTAATGGAAGACCAGGCAAAAGCTAATGCAGTTTTTGAATTTCTGAAATACTATTTCAGCGATGAAGCCGCAGATATAATAGTTAACAGCCAGTTTCTTCCAGTTATCAAATATTCAGGTGAGATTGATACTACAAGTGGTCTTGGTAAGGTCCTTGAAGCGTTGGGCAAACCTGATTGGGTGAGCCCACCTAACCAGCCTGACCTTATTGTGTCAGAAGCAATAGGAAACGCTATGTATGATAGTATTTACGGTGTAATAAACGGTGTATATACGCCTGAAGAGGCACTTGATATTGTCGACTCAAAGATAGCAGAGCAATAGAAGATAGAAGAGCAATAGTATAAAAACTGGCCAGATCAGTCTGCTCTGGCCAGTTAGATAAATTTGTAAAGTTACTGGGCTAAAAGAGAGATATGTTTTGGTTAAGTAAGAAGCATATTGCAATATTATTAATGCTTCCGGCACTGCTATTGTATGTTCTTTATATAATAATACCTATCATTATGGCGTTTTTTTATAGTTTTACCAAGTTTTCAGGTATAGGTGAACCTGAGTTTGTAGGACTGAAAAACTATGCACGATTGCTGAAAGACCCACTTTTCTTAGTTTCATTAAAGAACACGTTTATAATTTTAGCTGTTTCCTTCGTTCTTCTTTTGGTAGGTTCTTTTTTATTAGCAGTACTTCTTAATACAAAGATAAAAGGAGCAAATGCAGCAAAGGCTTTAATTTTTTCCCCGGCTATCATAGCCCCAATAGTGGTTGGACTTATATGGTCGTTCATACTCGACCCCTATACGGGACTTATAAATATGTTTTTAGAAAAGGGAGGGCTTGATTTTCTTGCGCTCAAATGGATAGGAGGAGTGACCCTTACACCATATGTGGTGGGGGTAGTATATACATGGCAAGTTCTTGGATTTATTACAACCATATTCATTGCAGGATTGAAATTGATACCCCAGAATATTTATGAAGCAGCTTCGATAGACGGCGCAAACCCCAGGCAGGAATTATTCTTTATTACGATTCCAATGCTAAAACAAACATTCTTGATAAATGTAGTGCTAATAATCACGGGCTGTTTTAAAATTTTTGAAGTAGTTTTCCAGTTGACTGGCGGAGGCCCAAACCATCTCTCAGAAGTCCTTGTAACATACATGTATAATACCTCATTTCAGTACAGTGAATATGGATATGGTATGTCTATAGCAGTAGTTACCTTCCTTCTGTCAATCATGTTTTTTTCCGTCTACCTGCTAGTAATTATGAAAAGAAAAGAGGAATAAGGGAGAATAAAAGATGAAGAGTTTATCTTATACACCTAAAGCAAGGAAGTTTTCCAAGAAGTTGTTAAGATATGTCCTTGTTATTGTAATTACGACTATTGTAATGCTACCGTTTTTGTGGACGATATTCTCATCATTCAAAACAGATAGAGAGATAGTAAACACGCCTTTCAGCCTTCCGGCAAAATTTAGTTTTGAAAACTATATCAGGGCATTTTCAACTCTGGAAATGCCACTGCTTTACAAGAATACATTTATAATAGCGTTGGTAGCAATGTTTTTTGGGCTTGCAATAACATTTATAAGTTCTTTTGCGTTAAGTATGATGGTGTTTAAATCCAAAAAACTCAAGAATAGTCTGTATTACTTCCTAATTTCAGGCCTCGCGATACCTGTGTTTATACTCCTGTTTCCTGTATATAAGATAAACATAATGTTAGGTCTGGTAAATACATACGCTTCATTGATCTTACCATATATAGCGATATCCATACCCTTTAATACACTTCTGTTTACAGGCTTCTTGAAGGATTTCCCGAGGGAGATTGTAGAAGCAGCTATCATTGATGGGTGTGGTTTATTCTCATTATGGAGGTCAATAATTATACCGATTATAAAGCCAGTCATTACGACAATATTTATATTTAATATTTTATATGTCTGGAATGAATTCCCCTTTGCCGTTACACTGATAAACAAGAAGGCTATGACCACCATTTCCCTTGGTGTATCACTGTTCAAAGGCAGATGGAACATAGATTACAGTGGCATAATTGCTGCAAGTGTGCTTATTATTATCCCGCAGCTTATATTATTCGCGTTCTTACAGAAATACATCATTGAAGGCATGACCGCAGGAGCTGTAAAGGGATAAATATTGTAAAGGAGGAAAAAGATATATGATTGTTGATAAACTTGGAAATGATATTGGTGACGAACTGGGTTTTTCGATGGAATATGAAACTCAGAAAGTGATAAAGGCAATTGAATTTAAAATAAGTAGCAGGGACAAGAAGATAATTAGGGAAATTGCGCGTCGAATAGCAGAACTGGCAGCAAGAGATGAAGAGGATGAGAAAAGAATACTATGGTATAAACACAATGACATGGAGCGTACGCGTCCTCTGATATTCTGCGACCCTGAAAATGGCTGGTATGAAATAATTACTCCTGACAAACTGAAATGTAAAGGCAACCTAGCGCGTATTTGGGAATTTAAACTACGTAAGGAAATTTTCTGGGGGGAATGCATAAAGGATGACAGGGTAGTAGAACCTTATTTTACAGTAAATTATGTTTTTGAAGAAACTGACAGAGGATTAAGTGCTACCTTTTATGGAAGACAAGGGAGTGGATCATACCGCTGGGTTGCGCCAATTAAGGATTATAATGATTTTGACAAGTTGAGCCCAGCGAGGATTATTGTGGATTATGAAAGGACGAAAGAGCTTTACAACCTGGCCTTCGAAGTAATGGGAGATATACTTGAAATACGTTTACGAGGGGCATGGTGGTGGTCGCTAGGCAGAACATGGAATATAGTGGAACTGAGGGGACTTGGCCAGTTTATGATGGATTTTGGTCAATTATCCTGAAGAAGTCCATAAAGCAATGAAATTCTTCTGCAATGAGGATCTGGCGAAACTCGATTTTCTTGAGCAGAATGGCCTGCTGATTATAAACAATGATGGTACGTATGTAGGATCTGGTGGCTTTGGATATACGAATCATCTCCCACAGGAGAATTTTGACAGAAAAAAGGTCAGGACCTGTGACATGTGGGGATTTAGTGAGAGCCAGGAGACGGTAGGAATTTCACCAGCTATGTTTGAAGAGTTTATTTTTCCGTACCAGGTTTCAATACTTAAACGCTTTGGACTCAACTGCTATGGCTGTTGCGAGCCATTAGACAATCGATGGGACGTTATAAAGAAGATACCAAGGCTCAGAAGAGTTTCAGTTTCATCATGGGCTAGTGTAAACGATATTGCGGAAAAGCTTGGAGACAGATATATTTTCTCATGGAAATCGTCCCCTGTTGATCTGGCTTGTCCTGAAATAGATAAAGAAAATATAAGAAAAAAACTGAGGCAGACTATCAGGATAACTCGTCCTTATTTTAAAATTTTGTAACAAATTCAAATAAATATCAATTAAAGTCAAAGAAGTTCAGAGCTTAAGGAGGTTATTAGTAAATGAATAAAAAATCTATAGGTTTACTTGAGAAACTAACCCAGGTAAGCAATGTACGTTCTGCACGTGTATCAAGCTATGATCAGAGCGGACGCAACCAGGATTATTGGATGATTCCTGCAGGTCAGTCTGTTATTCTAGGAGATATTGAAGGGCCGGGGTGCATCACCCATATGTGGATGACGTCATTCTGCCGTAGAATACTGGGACCGGGTATAATAGATCCGGTAAACGGCAGCAATGTCGCTCCAGTATTTGAAATTCACAACGCTCTCGGACTCAACTGGGAGATAGCAGATCCTTACTATTACAGAAAAGTGATCTTTAAAATAACTTGGGATGGCCAGCAGCATCCGAGTGTCCTTGCCCCTTTCGGAGATTTCTTCTGCGTAGGACATTCGATGCCCGGTAACTTTGCTTCAATACCTTTCAGCGTGTCTGTAAAACCTGAGGAAGAGAAGAAGTTTGGGGCGCCTGCGTCGCTTAACTGCTATTTGCCCATGCCTTTCAACGAAGGGGCGAAAATTGAAATTATTAATGAAAACGATGTTCCCTTTGGGCTTTACTTTCATATAGACTACGACCTCTACAAAGAAAGCCTCGGAGAGGATACGGCATACTTCCACGCGCAATGGCACCGTGAGTGCCCGTGTGACGGATGGGGTGCCGACCTTCAGGTAAACAGCCCGGAGGTTAACTCTACTGTAAATCTTGATGGCAAAGGAAACTATGTCATACTTGATGCTGAAGGCCACGGCCATTTTATCGGATGCAATCTTTCGGTAACCCATTTTCAGGGAAGCTGGTGGGGTGAAGGTGACGACATGATATTCATCGATGGAGAAGAGCAGCCGAGTATCCCTGGAACAGGAAGCGAGGACTATTTTAATCATGCATGGGGTATGCAAAAAAACGCATTCCCATTCAACGGCTCCATCATCCACGAGAGTGATGTGCCGGGGTATCAAGTATCCTACCGTTTCCACATCGCTGACCCCATACACTTTACAAAGAGTGTTAGAGTGACAATGGAGCATGGGCATGCAAACCACCTGGCTGACGATTGGTCATCAACTGCTTACTGGTACCAGAAGCTGACCTCAAAGCCCTTTGGTATTCTGCCTGTAGAAAAGAGGATACCTATTATGGCACAGCTTCCTAAAGTTAAGAAGGCTGACGGAATGAAAGTCGATCTCAGCGAGGACATGAAAGAAGCGTTTGAATCTGCACGCAGCAGAATGGAGCTGTACATGAAAGAAAAGGACGCCCAGATGAACAAGAAGCTTAAAAGAACCCCAGTAAATTCAGCAGGTAACATTGAACACAGCAAGAGAATCAGAAATTCATTTAAATAATTTCCAGCAGTTTAGGAGGGAATATAATGACTAATAACAATTTGAATAAACTCACATATCAACAATTGATAGCGAAAGCTGAAGAATCCATAGCTAGGGTGAAGGATGAGGTGGCAAAAGAACAGTACAGGCTCAAATACCATTTCATGGCTCCAGCATATTGTATTAACGACCCAAACGGTCTCTATATAAGTTAATATAAAAAACGTGCTAATTTGATAAACATAAACGAGGAGGATTAAATGAAGTTATTTTACAAACCAAAAAATGGATACATCGGTGATGTAATTCCTTATTATGATGAAAATGAAAAGAGGTTTAAGCTTTTTTATTTGATAGATTGGCGAAAGGACAGTGAAGCTCATTTTTCAAACTGGTCTTGGTATCTATCAGAGACTTCTGATTTCTTAAATTTTTATGAGCATGGAGAAGTAATTAAAGGCGGTACTGAAAATGATCAAGATTATGGGATTTGGACTGGAAGTATAATAAAGGTTAAAGATACCTATCATGCTTTTTATTGTGGAGGCAATATATTATTTCCAAAACAAAACAAGCCCGAACAAGCCATCTGCCATGCAGTTAGTAGCGATTTACTTAATTGGAAAAAAATTCCAGAGCATACTTTTTATGCTAGAGAGAATATTTATGAAAAAAATGATTTTCGTGACCCCTTTTTATTTTGGAATGAACAGGATAAAGAATATTGGATGCTTGTAACTGCAAGAGTAAAAGAAGGACCCCCAAAGAGAAGAGGCTGTTTAGCGCTTTACAAATCAAAAGATCTTGAAAATTGGAAAATATGTGAACCTTTCTGGAAGCCAAACCTATATTATGTTCATGAATGCCCCGACCTTTTTAAAATAGATAATTGGTGGTATCTGATATTTTCAGAAAATAATGAAACCACTACTCATTATAGAATAAGCAAGTCTATTTTGGGACCATGGAAAAGTGCCACTAACGATACTTTTGATGCCAACTCTTTCTATGCAGCAAAAACTGCTTATGATGGAGCTAGAAGATATCTTTTTGGTTGGATACCACGAAAAACAGGTAAGAACGATTATAATAACTGGGAATGGGGTGGAAATCTTATAGTTCATGAAATTACCCAAAACACCGACGGAACTCTATCAGTAAAAGTCCCTCATACCATAGATAATGCTCTAAGCAACGAAGTTAAGGACGATCTTATACCAATAATGGGCAATTGGAAAATAAAGGGGAATTCATTGACTGCAGAAGCTTCTGATTCATTTACTTTTGCTTTAACGGAAAAGAAAATGCCTGAATGCTGCAAGATATCCGCAAAAATTAAATTTGATAAATATGTAAGAGATTTAGGAATTATGTTGAGGGTTAGTGATGACCATGAGAATGCATATTATATAAGGTTAGAACCCAGAAGAAACAGGCTGGTTTTTGATATGTTTCCCAGAAAAACACTTTACCCAAGATATACTGTAACCAGTATAGCAGATAGTTCCTTTATACCGGGTCACGAGAGGCCTATAGACTTAATTCCTGGGAAAACTTACCAGATCAAGATTTTTGTAGAAGATGATATATGCGTAACCTATTTGGATGATAAAGTTGCCCTAACTTCAAGAATTTATAATTTTAATTCAGGAAAGTGGGGAGTATTTGCTAATGAGGGTAATGCTATTTTTAACGATGTAAAAATTTTTATTTAAATTTCTTTAAATTATTTTGAATTGCTTAATAAATAGAGAAAAACAGAAAAATATAAGTAAGAAATTTAGCTTTAGTATTAATTTACTTAGTTATTACTATATTGTTTGCTGAGATTAATAATTAAGATCTTTCAGTCAGAAAAGATACGGAAATTGATACTTATAGTTAAATCTATATGTTTGAAAAGACTAATAAAACTTGAAGGATGTATAAAAAAAATAAGAAAAAAAAATATAATATAGTTGCTATTGGCGAAATTCTATGGGACATATTCCCAAAGGGTAAAAAACTTGGTGGAGCTCCAGCGAATTTTACTTATTATACTAAACAATTAGGACATTGTGGGACTATTATTAGCAAGATAGGCAGAGATGTATTAGGAAAAGAAATTATCAAATCATTACATGGATTAAATTTATCAACGGATTACATTCAAGTCGATCCTGTTCATCCTACTGGAACCGTTGAGGTGATTTTAAAAAGTAAAAGTGATCCAAAATACGTTATTAGGGAAAATGTTGCATGGGATTTTATAGAAATGAATAATAAATTAAAAATTCTTTCCAAAGAAGTAGATGTTGTTTATTTTGGCTCTTTAGCACAACGTAATCCCATATCACGTAATACAATTATTAATTTTTTGAATAGTGTTAAACAAGATACTTTAATTGTGTTTGATATTAATCTAAGGTCCCCTTTTTTTACAAAAGAAATAATTGTAGATTCCTTTAAACTATCTTCGATTTTAAAAATCAATGATAAAGAATTATTATTGCTTAGAAAATTGTTAGATTACCGATTTGATAATAGTGAATTAGATTTCTTAAAATTATTAATTAAAAGATTTAAAATAGATCTTATTTGTCTAACAAAGGGTAAATCAGGAAGCTTACTAGCTACTCGAAATGATTATTTTTTACATCCTGGCTTTAAAGTAAAAATATCTGATACTGTTGGGTCCGGAGATGCATTTACGGCAGCAATGGTGATAGGGTTTCTTAATAGAAAATCCCTGAGGGAAATAAGTGAGGCTGCAAATAAGTTAGGTTCATGGGTAGCTTCAAAATTTGGAGCTACTATAAAAATTGATGACAATATTAAAGAAAAATTTTTTGGATTTAGGAGAATAGTTTGAGAATTCAAAGTATTTATTTGACAGCATATTTGGCTTTGAAGAGATTCTTACGACACTAGCAGAAGAGTTAAGTATTTTGCAGTTTTTATTTTGGAGATGAATGGGGAACACAAAAAAATTTGATAGCATCAGATGTGGAGAGATGAGATATATTTAACCCTAGGTATAAGGACCAATTTGATTATAAGCTTGGCCTGAGTCTTTATACAATTTTTAATAGTTATAGAAATATAAACAAAATGGTATCTGAGATGAACTATATAGGTTTGAATGTAATTCATATATCCCAAACAAGAATGGCAGATATTCAAAAGATTAGTAAAATGCTTAAAGGCAAGCAGTGCTTCATTTTGCTTATAGATTATCAGGAAATATTTATATAAGTATAATGACATGAATGGAGGGTATAATGACATCAAGAGAAAGACTAATGGCAATTTTAAATCGAGAAAAAAAAGTTGACAGGGTTGCCTGGTCGCCTTTGATAGATGGTTACTTTATGAGTTCCTTACCTCCTGGAAAGGATATTATCGATATATTTAGAGAAATTAACGCCAATGTAATGGAGAGGAATGTTTATACGTGGGAGAGTACCATTGAGAAATTGATACTCCCAAGAAGATCGGATGAGAGTTCTGAAAGTTATATTGGGGAAAGCTATGTTGGGAATGGTGTGAGTGTATCAAAAGAAGAAACAACTGATGAGAAAGGTACACTTCAGACAGTGAAATATAAAATCCCAGGCTATAAACTTACAGGAAGATTTCTT
>Ga0307378_10009378_pt1 | contig 12864 bp, 32 predicted proteins | sample UN1MG_FD_202238 | JGI IMG/M metagenome (GOLD analysis project Ga0307378, IMG submission 202238) | Soil microbial communities from Risofladan, Vaasa, Finland - UN-1 | ecosystem: Environmental > Terrestrial > Soil > Coastal area > Acid sulfate soil | place: Finland: Risofladan, Vaasa | collected...
AAAGCAGCCAATATGTATCTTATCACTACAATTGATAAAATTTCTAAACGATTACATAAAAGGAAAAGGTGATTTATGTTTGAATTAACATACGGACTTGAAAAGTTTGAACCTCATAAAACATTTGCTGAAGCATTTATTGAGTTATATAAAAAATTAACAGTTGACCTTGAAAAAGGGACATCATGGCAAATGATTGAAACAACAATTTGGATACACGAAGAAGGAAAGGAACTTCCATATTTCTTTTATGACGCAAGAGATATGGCATGTGACATGGAACTTCTTATTGATGGAAAAATAAACTTGGAGTATAAACATGAGAGTTAAATTAGTGAAGGTGTTATGTGAAGTTGATAATAACAACTCTAAAACATCTCTTTGTGAATATCATAGAATGGAGGCATTAATATTACCTCCTCAATTAAATACACTGATAATTCTTGATGCAGGACATTTTACTATAGATGGAATATGTCAAGATCTACTAAACGATCAAATTATATTATTTGATAATATAGATATATCATATCAACATAATCACTTAGGAGAATTATTTAAAAAATTAAATTCTAAACTTGTTACAGAAGGATGGCAAACTGTGAATTTTCGTGCAGAATATGGACACAGATAAAATACGCAAATGTGGGGCGAGGTCTGAGTGACCAAAGAGGGCTCCAAACCCTCTTAGCCGAGTTCGATTCTCGGTCGCTCTGCCATTTGAAAGGTGGATAAATGATAGAAGAAACGACAGAAGAAATATGGGAAAAAGTTGATATATACATTAAAAAAAAGTTTTTTGTTACTGATATTATGCGAAAAGGTCCAGCAACAATCAAAGCATTTTTTGATGGAGTCGATGGAGAAACATTTGAATATTCAAGATATATATATAAAAGTAAACTTAATCAAATAGCAAAAGAAGCGGGTTATCACATTATAAAACCAAAGATTTATAGGTATTCTAATAGAATGGTGAAAGCAATTAATTTAATTTTAGAAGATTGTGATGAAACTCATGAACCTGTAATATTTGATTCTGATAATTTAGATATACCAAAAGAAGTAGAAAAAACAGTTTAGTAAATATGGTCTCGTAGTGAAGTCTGGTCATCACGCTGCCCTGTCAAGGCAGAGATCACGGGTCCAAATCCCGTCGAGACCGCCAAACAATATGGGCTCGTAGCTCAGTTGGGAGAGCGCTTGGCTTGCACCCAGGAGGTCGCAGGTTCGATTCCTGTCGGGTCCACCAAAATAAAGGGAGGCAATATGACTACAATCTTAAGAGATGGTCAAGCATTTGAAGTCATAGATGAATGTGGAGATATGTATGCTGTTTGTGTTGTATTTCAGTTTGCGGAAAAACCTTATTCAAGAGAGTTGAAGTTATGGTGGGATAAAAAATATTGTACTGTAGTATAAACGGAAAGGTGAATTATGAAAATAAATAACAAAATGATTGGTGAATTTATATTAATGTATTTTATATTCATTCTTGGAGTACTGGGTATTACACACCTTATGATATATACATATCCAGAGGAAGGATTCTTCTATTTCATATGCCTCGCATTAATAGTATTTCCTCTCATATGTGAAGTATATCAAATATTTTATGGTGGTATCTATTATGAAATTTCTTACGTTGATATAAATAAGTTTGAAAAAAAGCTACATAGAAACATGCTTGTTTTATCAAGTGCTGAAAATTATGCTTGGGTATATACATATAAATTTGAAGAAATTAATAAACTCAAGAAAATAAAAGCAATACAATATTATGATCGTAAAAAGCAACCATGTAGTTTTAATTTATTACCATTGCAACAAGTGTAAGGGGTTATAAGTCAGCCCAGAACATATTAAGAACAAAAATAAAAAAGAGGTTTAAATCATGATATGTTCCAAGTGTAATAGAGATATTGACAAAAGAGGGTTTCATTCACACTATAAATACTGTAATGGTATTTTAAAGTGTAAAAATTGTGGTGTTGATCTTAAAGGATTTCAAAAGAAATTTTGTTCAATTAAATGTTTTGCATTAAAAACATCACCTGGAAAAAAACAATCTGATGAGACAAGAAGAAAAATTAGTTTGTCTTTAGGAGGAACTGGAAAATTAACACCACGTTGTAAAATATGTTTAAATTGTGGGAATAAAATTAAATCCCTAAAATTTTGTAACCAACATTGTCAGAATGAATACAGATATAAACAATTTATAAAAAATTGGGAAGATGGGACTGATGATGGTGTTCGTTTATGTGGAGGTACTTCATCATATATTAAACGATGGTTAATTGAAGAATATGGGGAATTGTGTTCTAGATGCGGTTGGGCAGAAAAAAATCCAACTACAGGTAATATTCCTATTGAAATTGAGCATAAAGATGGGAATTATAAACATAATGATAAAACAAATATATGTTTATTATGTCCAAATTGTCATTCTTTAACATCAACATTTAGAGCATTAAATGTTGGTAAAGGAAGAAAAAGTCAAGCAAGCCCCCGTAGCTCAAGTAGGTAGAGCACCGGACTTATAATCCGGGTTGGCGCTAGATAGGCGTGAGATTGTTGGTTCGATCCCAACCGGGGGTACCAAAAAAAATATAAAGAGGACAGATCAATGAAAGCGTACGGATTACCAAGAAATGATGATATAGAGTATCCAGATGTTGCTGATATACAAAAGTATGGACTAAAGACATCTAGGGGTGGGCGTGACTATTTCAAAAATAAAAAGAATAAGGATGCAGCAAGACGAAGATGGAAAAGAAGAGAACGTATTAAAAACAAACTTTCAGTTTTGGATGATCATATATAAGAATATAGGTGAAGAAATGAATCGAGAAGATTTTGTTGAAAAAGGAAAATTAGTTGTATTAGCAGAACTGACAAATTCAATATCAAACGGTTGGGATTCTGAAAGTTCAAGAGGACATGTTGGAAAATTTGCTAAAACAGATGGATTTCATGAAAATGTATTGGAAGCTATTAGAATCAAATGGGCAAGACCCGATGAAGATGACACACATTTTATAGATACATATGTACATTACGAAGATGACACACATTTTATAGATACATATGTACATTACAAAGACTTGAGATTCCCAGATGATTCTGATGTATCCCCAATCCCAAAAGCTGTATATTTTGAAATTCATAATCTAATTATTTAAACATACTGGCGTGTAGCTGAGTTGGCACAGCGCCTGGCTGTTAACCAGGAGATCGGAGGTTCGATCCCTCTCACGCCAGCCAATTTTGAAAGGTGAAAATATGGATCGTAGAGATGCAAAAGTTGGTTTAGAAGTTTATATAAGAGATGATATATCTATAACTACCAGCAGACATTCATCTGGACCACAAATGATTGATATGTGTGGAAGTGAAAAAAAATATCATATTTCAGAGGTTAGTAGTGGTGGAAAAATTGTAAGAATTAATAGCTGGACCTGGGCGGTAGAAGATGTTTTCCCATGTGATTGTTTAGGCATTGAAATAAAACAACAGATGTTTAATCCAAAAACAAAACCGCAGATGTTTAATCCTGAAAATTTATAGGTGACACATGAAAGTTGAAAATTTAAAAGAGGGAATGGAAGTTATAATAAGCAAAGATATTAGTGAAACAGATCGATTATTCTCCTCTAATGATGATATGTTGGAAATGCGAGGAAAGAAATGTACAGTTGAGATTGTAAACGGAAGCATAGTCTATGTATCAAATGGTAGATCAACATATATGTTTTCTCCAGAAGATATTATACCTTACTCTCTTCACGTTGAAATAGATTCACAAGAATTTACTTCAAACAAAGAACCACAGATGTTCAACGCTAAAAATTTATAGGTGATGCATGAAAATTGAAAATTTAAAAGAAGGAGATGTAGTTCTAATATCACAAGATCTGACAATAACAAATCATAGATGGGCAGCAACTCCAGAAATGAAAAAGATGAAGGGCAAGCTTTATAAAGTTAGGAGTGTTACCAGAGACTATGTCAATATTTGGGATGATCATGACAATAGTTGGACATTCGCAGAAGAGGATATATTATCTCCTGACTTTCTTCAAACTTATGAGTTAAAAAACGAGACGTTAATGAAAAAAGATCCTGTATATTTCGACTTAAAAAACTTATAATTAGAACAAAATATAAATTAATTAATGTGGCGACATAGCTCAGATGGCCAGAGCAGCGGACCGATAATCCGAAGATCGGAAGTTCAAGTCTTCCTGTCGCTACCATTTATTTGCGGGTATAGCTCAGTGGTAGAGTGTTTGCTTGCCAAGCAGAAAGTCGTGAGTTCAAATCTCACTATCCGCTCCAATGTTTATGCGGGCGTAGCTCAGAGGTAGAGCAACACCCTTCCCGGGTGGAGGTCGTGTGTAATCGAAAAGCACCGTCCGCTCCATTTTAATTTGAAAGGATGATTATGATTCAAATACATCCATGTAAATTATGTCTTGTAAAAGCATGTTGTGCCAAGCCATGTAGCATCTATTCAAAATTCAGGGATAGGTATGAAACTTTTATTTATACAGCTGCACTTGTTTTATCTGTAACAATAGTGAATGTTGTATTAGTATTAGCATCACAATTGGCTAAAACACCAATTATTGGAGTAGTGTCAGCTTTAGTTGTGTTCTATGTCATTTTGATAGGGACAGTAATAAAAGGAAGCGAAGACTATAACGAGGATCTCAATCGAAACGAAAAGATATTTTTCTGGGTATGTGGCCCAGTTTTTTTAATATATACTGTACTTATTGTGATCGTTGAGCGTACATGGATTGGTAAATATCCTCGAAAACATCAACCATATACAATACTGTAAGGAAAGGGAAAGGAATGAAAAATTGGATTATGAATTGGTTGGCATATTTATTTATTTCATTTATATGGGTTTTAAATCAAATATATGGGATTGCTAATCTGAGAAAAATAGCCAAAAAAATTGATGAAAAGGTGAAGGAATGAAAAAACCAATGTTCAATGATGATAGTAGATATAATGAAGCTGCCACGGCAATTGATGAGCAAACAAATAGAGCTCTAAAAGATATATTCAGCTTTTGGATAAAAGAAGGTTATTGTGCCAGACAAATTTCGCATATCATGTTATTAGCAGTTCATGATTTAGAACTAGAATCAATTTTATATAATGATGAAAAGGTGAAGAAATGAAAAGACCAATGTTTTTTGCAAAAAAGGGTTGGTGGGGTGAAAAAAGAGTATGTTAGAGTTTCATTCTTTAGATATTTAACTCTAAGATCTCTTTATGTAACAAAGATGAGGTGGATAAAATGTTCTATAAAATACAACGAGGTTTTACAGAAATAATGGGGTGGCCAAGAGATATAAAATATGGCATACAAAACCTCATTAAATGGTTTCCCGTCATATGGAAAGACAGAGATTGGGACCAATGGTTTTTATATAAAATGCTCTATTTCAAATTAAAAGAAATGGAGCATAATCAAAGAGTTTATGGGCATCACGTTAACAATGATAAAGTTGCAGATCAAATCAAAACATGTAAACTATTGGCAAAGAGACTTGTTGATGGTGATTATTTAGAAAATGCAACTGTTAGACTTGATAAAAAATGGGGTGAACATACAATGGTGTTTATTCCAACTGAAGATAATCCTGAGTTACTAACAGCAGAATTTAAAACAGAAAAAGCAATTACTGAGAAAGAAAAAAAGCAAGAAAATAAAGAACGAATGGCAGCATATAAACATTCGGATTATCTCGAAGAACAAGACCTTGATGTGTTATTTAAAAATATGAGACGCTATATTCAAGGTTGGTGGGACTAAAGCGGGCGTGGGTTAGTGGTAGACCAGCAGATTTCCAATCTGCCGCCTTGTGCATCGTCAGTTCGAATCTGACCGTCCGCTCCATCCGCCAAGGAGAAAATTATGACAGAAGAAAATGGCAATAATCTAGAAATTAAAAAACAAGAGCACGAAATGGAAAGGAATAAATGGCGGGGTAGAAGAAAAATGGGATGGGTGTCACTTTGGTCAATTATAGGAGTGACAGCTATTGTATTATTTGCTCCAATTCCTGAATCAAGATTAGTTATTTTGAGCGACCCAATTACTTGGTTTTATTTTTCCATGACCTCAGTTATAGGTGCATATATGGGGGTAACTGCTTGGGCCAGTAAAAACAAATAACGAAAGGATTAAGTAATGAGAATATACTCTGATAGACTTTATATGATTCGTCATATACCATCTGGTTTATATAAAACAGCTGGAGAAAATGGGACGTTCAATACAACCGGCAAAGTTTGGCGAGGTGGAACAGTCAAGAATCATTTGAGAATGTTTCAAAAACATAGAAGGGGATTACTCCAATCTATAGACGAGGCATGGACAGCAGATGCTTCCAAGAATTTTCCACTTAATGAATGTGAAATAGTTGAATGTTCAATAAGCGAAGAAGATGATCAACCTCTCAAAGATTTCATTATAGAAGAAATGGAAGGTATAAAATAATTATAATTTGAATGGGGGGAAGTAGCTCAGTCAGGTAGAGCGCAAGGTTGAAGCCCTTGGCGTCACTGGTTCAATTCCGGTCTTTCCCACCATATTTACTTAGAAAGGAATAGTTATGCATGAAGAAGGTGTAGTATTCGGTATAATTAAATTGGTAGCACTAGTTATGTGTGTAATAACCTTTTTATTATGGATAGGAGATTATGGTTGTTAATTACCTCACAAACAAAAAAGGAGTTTCAAATGACAGAATATAATTGTTCATTTTGTGGAAAATCTGAAGATGAAGTTGAGATAATAGTTGCTGCAAATGATAAATATAAATTGGCTATCTGCAATGAATGTGTTGATGTTTGTGTTGGTGCAATCAAAACAAAAAGAGCTGATGTTGAACCATCTATTAAAATAGATCTTACCCCAAATGAAAGTGAAGAAAATGCCACGTAGAAATGATAGCACTCACCAAAATAAATCAATATGGACTCTTTTCAAAACCTTTATAAATAGTAGAAAAAAAGATGAAATATTTACCAGAAGAGATTTGTTAGAATCTGTATATATTTATCATATGGCATCATATAATACGTCAGCTGATATTTATAGAAATAGTATTACCCATCTTGGTTTTTTAGAATCTGCCGGACGTGGTAAATATAAAAAATTATATAATATTCCAGCTGAAGTAACTACAACTAGAATTGCAAATGCTCTAACTGACAGAAACACATGGAAAGATTGGTTTATAACTTTACATGATAAATTGGGAGTAGATGAATCAGTCGACCTTCCTAAGTTATAGAACAAACTATAGTAAAAAGACTTTGAGGTGACCCCACAGAAGAAGGTATCAAATTGATGTCTTGTTCTGTGGCCGGAGGCATACAGGTACGCCGCTGGGATGTGGCCCCAGTGCAAGTCGGTTCAATTCCGACCGGTCACCCCAACTTTTTTAAAAAAGGAGACAATCATGGAAGATAAAGGAGTTTAATATATGCCGATATACGAGTATCAATGTAGAGAATGTGATCATAGATTTGAAGATATTACTTTTGATATGAAAAACATTGAAAAAACAATAACATGTCCAAAATGTAAAAAGGATAATAAAAAATCAACAACAATGAAACTAGTATCAAACTTTAGTTTCACAGTACATGGTTTTAATTCAAACAATGGTTATGCAGGTAACATGAGATAAAGAAAGGAATAATATTAGAGACTATGACAGTTTTAAGATTGAGTCATTTTTGTAGAAATGAAACATGGCGATGGGGTTATTCAACTTCATGCAGTTTTTGTAATAAATTCCATTATAATGATGAAGAACCATTACATTTGAATTTATCAAAAGAAGAAATTAAAGAAAGGAATAATCATGATTTACAATGAAGTTCATAAAGATTTATTTAATGTTGATAAATCATATTACTTGGCTCATTGCATTGCATCAGATTTTGCAATGGGAGCTGGAATTGCTGTTAAATTTCAAAAGAAATTCTCGTTAAGAAACAAACTTATTCAAACAGGTTCAGAAAATACATTTCCTGGATCATGTGTTTTAATTGGAAGAGTTCTTAATTTAATAACCAAAAGTCGGAGCTCAGGAAAACCAACATATGAATCTCTTAAGAGCTCTCTAATAAAGATGCATCGTTTATGTATTTCTTTTAATATAAATAAAATTGCCATGCCAAAAATCGGATGTGGTCTTGATAGACTACAATGGGGAAAAGTAAAAGAAATGTTATTTGAAATATTTGACGATACGGATATTGAAATTTTAGTATGTGTATGGAAATGAATTCTAATTTATAGAACAAATTATAAATCACTATAATTTAAAAGGAGACAAAAAATCATGATGACTTTATTAGTTATTATCATTCTTTACGTTGGAGTTGGTGTAGCAATAGAATATTTCAGTCGTAAAGGAGAAGCGGAGTTTAGTTTCAAACTTGGCATAGACGACATGAAATCAATTCTGACATGGCCACTTAGTTTATTTAAAAAATAAAAGGAAAAAAGTATGAAAAATGTAATGAAAAAGCATACTAAAGAAATATTACAAAATCTTAAACGAATCGATGCTTTAATTGAAGAAGTGTCAGATGAACTTTTACCATCAGAACAAAAAAATCTTTTTATTAGAGAACTAATTAAACTGATAGAAACACAAATCGTCCAAATGAAAATTTATGTAACTTAATGCCCCTGTAGCTCAGTGGAAAAGAGCGCTCGGCTACGAACTGAGAGGTCGCAGGTTCGAATCCTGTCAGGGGTTCCACAAAATAAAGGAGTTGAAATGACAGATGAAGAAAAACAAGTCATTGAACACAAGGATAACGGAGCTCTAAAAGATTTGTTGGATTCAAGTTATCCTCTTCTTCAAAAATTTCGAGAAGTATGTCCAGGTTCATTTAAACATTCACAAGCTTTAGCTGGGATGGTAGAAGGAGTTAGTATTCCATTGGGATTGGATGTAGTGTTTATGAAAGTTGCTGCAACATATCATGATATTGGTAAACTTTTCAATCCAAAATATTTTACAGAGAATCAACTTGAAGATGAAAACCCACATGAAAAACTAGATCCAATAATTAGTTTTCAAATTATAAGCAGACATATATCAGATACTGCATTGATTTTGTTGAATGACATTAATTTTCCAAGAGAACTAATAAAAATCGCAGTTCAACATCATGGCACAAGTATTTTAAAATACTTCTTTATAAAATCAAAAAGTGATGTAGATGATCATTATAGATATAAAGGAGAAAAACCAACCTGTGTTGAATCTGCAATATTAATGATTTGTGATTGTATTGAAGCAAGAACACGATCAGAAATTCAATCTGGAAAGGGATCATTGGACCCAACTTCCATTATTGAAGAAACCATCAATGATTTATTAAGTGATGGTCAGTTGGATGATGTTGTTATGAGACTCGGGGATTTACAAAAGATAAAGGACGCGCTCGCAAAAGAGTTAGAAGGAACTTTTCAAAAGAGAGTTGACTATAATAAAGCAAAAGAAGAAGGTGAGTCAGTAACTTATGAAAAGGAAGTAGAATAATCAGGAGGTAATACAATGTTTAATCTTGTTGTAGGAGGGACATATCATGACTAAATAACCCTAAGGAGGTGAAAAGTCATGAGCGAAAGTCCAACAAGAAAAAGCGGTAAGAAAAATCGCAAATTTAATCGAGCAGGCAGAAGACCTTCCCATAATCGTTACAATATTGAAAAACGATGGGAAAAAAATAAAGCTCGTAAAGCTGTAAAAATTAAAAAAGAATTAGAAAGAAAAGCTGCAAGAAAAAATAATAAAAGCAGCTAACCCTTTGTGCCGGAAGAACTCCAAATCCTGGGATACTCCATTAGTATGGATTCAAGTATCACCAGATAGAGGGAACCGGCACATCAACCTCTCGTTCTCGGGCCGAATGGCGGGACATAAGAGTTCGCGACTTTTATGTGGGAGATTCAATACTTCACCGAGAGCCAGTTTAAGACCCCGTAGCCAAGTCCGGTTTAAGGCGTGTGGTTGCAACCCACATATTTCACAGGTTCAAATCCTGTCGGGGTCTCCAACTAAAAAGAAAGGAAAAACAAATGAATATAATAATAACATTATTGTTTTTTGTAGGTATTGGTTTAGTCATTCTTTTGACATGTGGAAAAACACCCAAGGAATTAATCTTTACAGATAGGAAAAATATTAAAAAAGATCATGGTTGGTCTGAGCATATAAAAAGAGCTCAGGGTAGAATCAAGTAGTGTTGGTTTAAAGGGTGCGTCACTCAGTCTGGCCGAGAGTATCAGACTTTTAATCTGGTGAGTCAACGACTCCACGTAGGTTCAAATCCTACCGCACCTACCACATTTTTCATACGACTTTTGTGATTATATCCACAATTTTTTTTTGCTCCTCAAATGTTATATATGGATGCATTGGAATACTAAAAATTCTTTTTGAACAATCCTCGCTTACAGGAAAATCTCCTTCTAAATAATTTAAATACTTAAATGCATCTTGTAAATGTAATGGTTTAGGATAATAGACTGCAGTATCAATTCCCCTATCTTTTAATTTATTAATTAATGATGCTCTATGTTTCTCATTTTTTGCTAATATAGAATACTGTGCCCAAGCTGATTTGAATCCGGGTGGAACATATGGGAGTGTAATAGAATCAACATCTTTTAACAATTCATAATATCTTTCAGCAACTACCTGCCTTTTTTCAATTTCATCTTTAAATATTTTAAACTTTGATAATAAAATAGCTGCTTGTATTGTATCGAGTCTACCATTAACTCCAATTATTTTATTATCATATTTATTGTCGCCTTTACCATGAACTCTAATTGATTCCATAATATTTTTAAAAATCATATTGTCGGTAAAGCACATACCACCATCCCCATAACATCCAAGAGGTTTCGATGGAAAGAATGAAGTACAACCAATCGTTGCTAGATTACCTGATTTTTTATTGAGTAGTTCTCCCCCAAACGACTGTGCTGCGTCCTCTATACAAAACATTTGATGTGATTCACATATAGTATTTAATCGCTCATAATCCGCAGGGAGACCAAATAAGTCCACCGCAATCACCCCTACTTGATTATACAATTCTAACATTGAAAGATGTTCTTCTAATTTGATTGGATCTATATTAAATGTTATAGGATCGATATCTACAAACATTATTGTAGCTCCTAACAACGCAGCAACTTCTGCTGTCGATATGAATGTAAATGGAGTTGTAAAGATTGTAGTATTTGGTCCAACACCATGAGCCATTAGTGCAAGCAAAAGAGCATCAGTACCAGATGAACAAGCAATTGCATATTTACATCCTATATAATTTGCTAATATATCCTCAAGTTGTTTTACTTCTGGTCCCATAATATATTGACCATGTTTTAAAACATTAGAAATATTTTTATCAATATCATCTTTTATTAAACTCTGCTGTTTTTTTAACCACATTATTTATCCTTTTCTAATTCCTCAAGTATTTCTATAATATTTTCTCGTTCGCCGCCACGCCGCCAATAGTCATTACCACCATCAACAAAAATTGCACCACACTTACAACGAACAAAATCATGTGTGAATTTTGATTCAATAATATCTTTACATATTCTACATTGAGCTTTATTTTTATAGTTTGCCATTTTATTTTTTGAAGAACTTAAAGTTAAATATGTCTTGGAAGAAAATCCATGGTTTAACTAATCCAAAATCAATTGCCCACATTGGAATTGTATTGACAATTTCATTAACTTCAAGTCCATCATCCCTCCATTCATTTATATATTTTGGATCACCGTAAAACGAAAATGACCAAGTTTTATTTGCTCCTCTTACTTCAACCGATAGTAATTTTTTCACTAATCACCTCTCTACCATTTCTTTTGTGCTTTTCTTTTCTTTATTTCACTCGACATTTGTATTCTTAAATTAGTAATACAAGTGTGTTTTATTTTACCCATACGGAATCCACTCCCAACTAGATAATTCATTACAACTTTAATTTTATCATTACTAGCTGATGAAACCGATCCCAAATAACCTTTCAGTTGAGAGCAACACCAGTCAGGTCTTTCTTTCCATTGCCCTAATAAACTTTTTCTAACTGCTTGCCATTTTGGATCATTAACTAATTTATTTCTTGGATTTGCATCGCTCATTTTCATCTCCCATACAACAAAGATTGCACCTATCTTGACTGCATTTCTGACATGAAAAACAATCAGCACATTTATGATTTTGTTCTTTATTTATTTTTGGGCAATATATCTTCCCTTCAATACAAGGAAGTTTTTCCCAATTAGTGGCATTTACAGTCACATGCCTCTACCCGAGAAAACCACCCTCTAGCATATTTTTCTTGTGTGGGCGATTTTGTCATATAGTTAAGATAATGTTGTCCTTGAAGCACATTCATTATTTTAAGAAGTATATTTTCATCCCCTTGCTGTATTATAACCCTTAAAGCGGTCATTGTTTTACTTCCTATATTACCATCATCAACAAGGTCATCAAACAGTTTACCATTTCTATTTAAATAATTAAGAGATCGTTGAAGGAATTTTGCTGCCCTACCAACTCCCATATTCACACCAGTATCAAACATTTCATTTGCAATTTTTTGTGGAAAATCATCTAAACAATTTACATCCCAGTATCGTTCCTCATAAAATTTTCTCACATGAGAATCAAGTTTTGAGTCATCGATATTTGGTTTTTGATCATCAATTAAATTCCAGCCGCTCCATTGTGGATTGAATCTTCTTGAAATACCTCGATATGTTTCTCCTCCAGCATCTAG
>Ga0307378_10009380_pt1 | contig 12864 bp, 12 predicted proteins | sample UN1MG_FD_202238 | JGI IMG/M metagenome (GOLD analysis project Ga0307378, IMG submission 202238) | Soil microbial communities from Risofladan, Vaasa, Finland - UN-1 | ecosystem: Environmental > Terrestrial > Soil > Coastal area > Acid sulfate soil | place: Finland: Risofladan, Vaasa | collected...
TGAGGTAGCGCAGAAGTGGTCAGGACGCCTTCCCTTTCTGTTCAAGGTGCTGGCTGCAGCCCTGCCGCTGTCCATCCAGGCCCATCCCAACCTCAAACAGGCGCGGGAAGGATTTCGCCGGGAAAACGAGCTGGGTATCCCTCTCGACGCCTTTCAACGCAACTACCGGGATGAAAACCACAAACCCGAGGTTACCTCCGCGCTCACCCCATTCTGGGCCCTCAACGGTTTTCGCCCCATTCCGGAGATGCTCGCTCTTCTCCACCCGATCGGGTTTCCCAGTATTTCGGAACACCTCGACGCCTTCCGGAAAAATCCAGACCCGGCTGGGCTGAAGCGTTTCTTCGCCGCCCTGATGCGCCTGGACCGGGAAACCCGGGAGAGAGCCCTGGAGGAAGCCGTCGACTGGGCGCGCGGCCAGCTGAACCAGGAGCAGCGGAGCGGCACTGCAGGAAACGAAACCCCAACAACACCGATCGCCCGCTGGCTCGTACGTCTTCAGGAGCTGTATCCCGGAGACATCGGGGTGCTCTCCCCGCTGTTGCTCAATCTTATCCTCCTGCAGCCGGGAGACACGATGTTTCTGGAAGCGGGGGTACTCCACGCCTACCTGGAAGGAACGGGAATCGAACTGATGGCCAACTCGGACAACGTGATACGGGGCGGGCTGACCCAGAAACACATGGACGTGGAGGAGCTGCTGTCCATCCTGCGTTTCGAGGGAAAAGCTGTCCAACTGGTAGAGTCACGACAGCCAGTTCCCGGGCAGCGGGTGTTTCGGACTCCCGCCGCGGAGTTTCGCCTGGCGGAGATTCATGTGCATCCCGACCACCCGTACAGGAATCCCAAAACCGGAAGCATCGAGCTGATGATCTGCCTCGCTGGTGAGGGAGCTATAGATGCCGTCGATCCTCTGCCGTTGAGCAAGGGAGATTCTCTCATGATCCCCGCTTCGGCGCCGCCATACACAATCCACGGCTCTCTTCATCTCTACAAGGCCTTTGTCCCTCTGGATTAAGGAGCCCTCACCGCAGCGTCAGTCACACAAGGGAAGAAAAATCGTGTATAATAGTCCCGTGAAGCGTGTTCGCGACTGGGCGGAGCAGATCAGGAAGTCTACGGAGAGGGCTTTTTTCGGCAAAGAAGAGGCGATCGAAAAACTGCTCATCGCCTTACTGTGCCGAGGTCACGTTCTAATCGAAGACGTCCCCGGTGTGGGCAAAACGATCGCCGCCCGAGCGCTGGGCCAAAGCCTGGGGGGCACGTTCAAGCGCATCCAGTGCACCCCGGATCTGCTGCCCTCCGATGTGCTGGGGGTCTCGGTGTACAATCCCAAGACCGGGGATTTCACCTTTCGGGAAGGACCTATCCTGAGCAATATCCTCCTGGTCGATGAAATCAACCGGGCTACCCCCCGCACCCAGTCGGCTCTGCTGGAGGCGATGGCGGAGAATCAGATCAGCGTGGACGGAAGGCGGATCCCCCTGCCGGAACCGTTCTTCCTCATGGCCACGGAGAATCCAGTAGAGTTCGAGGGCACCTTTCCCCTGCCGGAAGCCCAAAAGGACCGATTCTTCCTGGTCCTGAAGATCGGTTATCCCGATCGCGGTTCGGAGGAGAAAATTCTGGAGAGCCAGAGACGGATTACCCACCCGGTCTCGGATATCGAAGCGGTCACGGAACTCAAGACCGTACTCTCGATGCAGCAGCTGGTGGTCGACGTCCACGTCAGCCCTGCTCTGCGGGGCTACATCCTCGACATCACGGAGCAGACCCGGAAGGAGCACCGACTGCGTCTGGGGGTCTCTCCCCGGGGCTCTCTGGCTCTGTACAAGGGGGCTCAAGCCCTGGCGGCCATCCGGGGCCGGGACTACGTGATCCCCGAAGATGTCAAGGAACTGTTCATCCCGGTCTGTGCCAAACGGGTAATCGTTCGCTCGGAGCACCTGGTTAAAGGAATCACGGCGAAAGAGCTCCTGGCCGAAGCCATAGATCGAGTGGAGGTCCCGATCCTCAAGGCCGTTCGGTGAAGGCATCCCATATCCTTCTGTTCCTGATTCTTCTCGTTGTTGTCTTCTTCTTCCCCCTGCGGATCCTGCAATTCGTCACGCTGCTCTATATCACAGTGGTTGGTCTCTCCTTCCTCTACTCCCGCATCATCTCTCGCTACGTGATCATTCGCAGGAAGGATACGCTGCTCAGGGCTCATCGTTTCGAGCCCATGGAGATCGCCCTGATCGTGGAAAACCGCAGTCCCCTCCCGGTTGCCTACCTCAATGTCCTCGATGAACCGAACTACTTCTTCACCTCCGAACCGGGAAACTTCCTGATCAGCTTGAGACCGGGGGAGCGGAAAATCCTGAACTATCCGATCGAAAGCCAGCGCCGGGGACAGTACAGTGTAGGTCCTGCGCTGATCCAGGGCAGCGATCCCCTGGGTCTGTTCCCGTTCCGTAAACAGTCCAAGGAAAGCCAGACCCTGATCGTTTATCCGGAAGTGCTGCCACTGTCCCTACAAACCGCGGAGGGATTGCCGGCGGGCGCAATACGAGTGGAAAACCGCGTCTACGAAGATGTAACTCGCTACCGCTCCCTGAGGGAGTACCTGCCCGGGGACGCTCTCCGGCGGGTGAACTGGAAAGCCTCCGCTAAAACGGGCCAGCTGTTTGTGATGGATTATCTGCCCCTGCTTCACGCCCCGGTTCTGATTCTCCTCAACCTGAACAGCGAAGACTATCCGATGCGTTTCCGCTACCACCGGATCGAGCGGGCGGCCACCCTGGCCGCCTCCCTGGTGGTGCATTTCCTCTCTCTGCGTCAGGAGATCGGGCTGATCGCTTCGGCGCGTCTCGATCGTGGGGAGGCGGCCCCGGTCGCCGAGATCCGGGGCGGCCATGAACACGCCACCGCCCTGCTGGAGATGCTGGCAAAAATGGAGGCTGCACCGGGCAGCCGGGATTTTACTCAAGCTCTGTTCGCAGCCGGTATCGAGGTACCGGTGCGTACCCGACTCGAGGTGATCACCCCCACTCTCTCCGAGCTCCACTGCGCCCGCCTGCGCCAGATCAGGGAGAAGGGATGCAGCGTCGAGATCTTCCTGCTCGGAGAGCGGCACCATTCGAACAGGCAAACCTACGGAAGGGAGTTTCGCATTCTTTCGGTACAGGATTTTGGAAATGAGCTCATCTATCAGTAAACGCTACCTGCGGATGTACCGCTCGGCCATACATCCGCTGCTCTCGATCTTCCTTCCCCTTCTGTTCCTGTTGAGCGTGGACCAGCTCCTACGGGTACTCTTTCCCGAAATTCCCTGGTTCCCCCGGCACCTGGCGCCCCTGCTGCTTGCCGCCGGAGTCGAAGAAGCTGTGATGGGAAACCTTCTGTTCAAGGAACGAGCCTCTTTTGTAGCCCGCATCAGAGAGCTGTGCTCAGTTCTGGCCGTAACCTTTGGATACCTCTTCGTTCTCTTTAGAGTTCAATCGGGGCCGGATTTTCATCTCTCCCCGAGTTTGATCTACCCGATGGCGGCGATCCTGCTGCAGTGGCTGTTTTCCAACGGGATCCATTCCGGTCTGCGGGAGCGGGAGATCTTATTGAGCGCCCTGGCGGGAAAAGGGGGATCCGGTCTGCGCCACAGCCTCAGAGATTCCTCCTACCAGGCCGGACTCACCATTCGGGTGTTGCGAAATATCAAAGCCGCCGTGATCGTCTTCCAGTTCCTGGTCGTTGCTCTGCTGATCGCTGCGGCCGTGCTCAAGCGGCAGCCGACGATCATCGGTGTGCTGTCGGCTGCCCTGCATGCCGCTGGTGGACTGCTGTGTATCGGCATGCTCCACACCTTCGTGGAAGAGCAGCTCCTGCTCGGAAGTGGAGTTTTTGTCCCGCTGCGCTTCGAACGAAGACGGCTTGTCTTCTCCCTGTCTATTTTGGCAATCGCCGGCGGGCTGGTGATTCTGGCGGCGCGAGACGCTTCTCTCCTACCCCTTTCGGCGCTGATCGCCCTGCTGCGGAAGCTCGCTTCCCTGTTTCACTTTCCCGCCGAAGGTCGCGGGCTGACAGAAGCCCTGCAAAACGTTATGATCGACCGGCGGCACTACTACAACGCAATGCTTCGAACGCAGCCGCTTCCCGTGGCAAACCCGCTGGCTCTCCTTCTGGTCGAGCTGCTGCGGCGTCTGTTTACCACATTACTGGGTACCGGACTGTTTCTCTTTCTCGTCTCCCCCCTGCTGTCTCAGGACTTTGTCGACAGATTACAGGAGCTGAAGCCCTTCCAAGCCTTGGCAAAGAAGCTCCGCGCGTTCCTCAGCTTCTCTGTCCGACTCTGGCTTCGCCTGACCCATTGGCTTCGTCTATCCCGCTCACGGCATATTCTGCCGGTTGCCGAGGATGAAGAGGACAAAAGATCATCGGCAAAAAGCCGCGGCAGAGCGCGGCGGCTTTCACTGCGAAAGAAAGTGCAGATGGGTAGAGTGGGACGGGCCTTCGCCGCTGTGCTTCAGTGGGGCGAAGGCTTGGGCCTCCCCTACGTTTTCTTCTACACTCCGCAGGAATACACGGAAAAGCTGGCTGCGATCGTTCCTGCCGGGGCCGGACAGCTGTCCTTCGTGGTCGAGACATTCGAAGAGGTCATGTTCTCCACACATCTGGTCGCTTCGGGCAGGATCTCTCGGTACTTCCGAACGATTCGTTTGTTGCGCCGTCTTACCCCGGAGGGGACAACGGAGGCAGGATGGAGCCGGCCGTAAACTCCCCGGCCAGGATATCCATGTAAATAATGTCGTAGCTCTTTCCCTGGATCAACTTGGCCTGGCGTCGGCGCCCGATCTCTTTGAAGCCTATCTTCCTATAGCAGCGGATCGCCCGGGTGTTGAAGGAGTACGTGTTCAGCATGACGTTGTTCAGGTTTAGGATGTTGAAGCCGTAGTCCAGAAGCAGTCGCAGGGCCTCTTCCCCGTAGCCCTTGTTCCAGCAGCTCTTGTCCCCGATGAAGATACCCACCTCAGAGATCCGATTGATGTGATCGAGGTTGAGCAGTCCGCAACCGCCGATCAGCTCGTCGCTCTTGCTCTCCACGATAGCATAATGATCCCCCTGTCGGCTGAACTTCTCCAGGATCTCCTTCTCATTTGACAGGCTGATGATTTGGTAGGCCAGGGTGAGGTACTGAGCAACCTCCATGTCGTTGAGCCAAAGGACGTATTTCTCCGCGTCCTCGGGATTGATCGGCGAAAGATAGCACTTCTTGCCAACCATCTTTTTGAAGTATTTCATGGGTCCTCTCTTTCTACAGCACTCGAGTCCCCGAAGCCACTCCCCGATCCGGCCGCACCAACACGACATCTCCCTCTTCAGGGACCGCGCCCAGCACGAGCACCTGGGAAGTAAAACCGGCGATCTTCCGTGGAGGGAAGTTGGTCACTGCCAGCACCTGGCTGCCGACCAGCTCTTCAGCCGTATACCGCCGGGTGATCTGGGCGCTCGAGGCCATGATCCCCAGCTTCCCGAAATCGATCCACATCTTGATAGCGGGCTTACAGGCTTCGGGAAAGGCTTCAGTTCGTACTACCGTACCGGCTCGGATCTCGATCTTCATAAACTCGTCGTAGGTTGCCATGGCTATCCCCATCGTTCTTTATCCAACCCGTTCTGAAAATAGGGATCCCACTGAGGATCAAAAACTTCTTTCCGCAGTGCCGCCTCTCCAGCCTCAGATAGGGTGAGGAGATGCACCTCAGGCCTGCCCGGACTCGGAACCGGATAATCCTCTCTATAAAACCCACCCCGGCTCTCCTCCCTCTCCAGGGTTGCCTTGGCCAGCGCTTTTCCGAGAATTAAAAGATTCTCCACCTCCACCGGCACCGCGGCCGGATTCCCCGCTGTTCTTTGGGCTTCTTCGGCAATCTCTTCGATCCGGTCATGAAAGCGGTTGATGGAGCTTTTGTTTTTAATTACCAGGAGATTGTCCCAGGCCGATTGTCGAATCTCCGCAATGAGGTGGGCGTATTCTTTAGCCAAATCCGGGTTCCCGGCTGTCGATTCCTTTGGCTGATATGTGAGTTGTTCGGCACGTGCATGGTTCCGCGCGTACCCAGTTGCTTGCTCGCCGGCGATTCTTCCCGAGATGATGCATCCTGCCAACATATTCCCCCCCAAACGGTCCGCCCCGTGCAAACCTCCGGCGTTCTCTCCGGCGGCGAAGAGCCCCTCCACAGTGGTTTCCATCTTCCTGTTGACCCTTAAGCCCCCGTTGCAGCACTGAAATCCCATGGAGACCTCAACAGGATGTGCGGAAGCATTTATCCCCCTGTATCGGAAAAAATGATCCTGTCGGGTGTGTCTGAAGGAAGAGCAGTCTCTCAAGTCTACGTAGATGCCACCGGAGGGAGTTCCCCGTCCGGCCTTTATCTCCTCTACGATCCCGATGGCCAGATACCTTGAGGCTTTATCCCGTACACTGAAAGGGGCATGAAGAATGTTTTCCCGGATGCATTCCTCTTTGGTGATCCCTTCAGGGAGATAGCTGGAGAGAAACTCCTCCCCCTCATTATTGTAGAGACCGGACAGGTATTCCTCATTCCAAAAGTGGATAAGATTACGGGTCGGAGCGGTCGTCATGGAAAAGATTTGCATGAATTCTAGATTCACTGCTTCGGCTCCCCCCTTCAATCCTAAAGCGTAGCCGTCCCCGGAAACACATTCCGGATGAACGTTCACCGAGAATAGCCCGGCGTCGCCGCCTGCGGCCAGGACAACCGCCTTTGCGTACAGCGGGAACTTCTCTCCCGTGGATTCATCCACGCAGAGCGTTCCGTTGCACACATTATCTTTGATTAGAAGTTGGGCAACTGTAGTCTGGCAATAGATCTTTGCATGCCCTCGAACAAAATCGAGGTAGGTACGCACAAGCGGAGTTCCCAGGGAAAAAGGACCGGGCTGTTGATAGCAACTCATAATCTCTTCTGCTGCGGATTTCATCTTTACGAACTCCTCCACGAAGAGTGAGACCATATCCCGTTGCACCACACCGAAACCGGCGTTGATAATTTTATCCCGAAAACGATCGGCATCAAAAGATTCCTCCAAGAACCGGGAAAAAGCGGGAACGCCCCATTCCGTTGTGCCGCATCCCGAGGCTCCCGAACCCCGGACACCGATCCCTCCCAGCCATCCCTTGGTAACCAGGGCCGCTTTCGCTCCTGCGCGCAGAGCCTGCTCGGCGGCACAGACCCCGGCCAGGCCCCCGCCAACAACAATTACATCAAACTGGTCCATAAAAATATCCTCTCGAGTCGATCCGGTATCTCAAGGGTATCACACAAAAGAATAGATGTTAATAATTTTAGTTGGAATTTTAGTTAAAATTGTATGTTGACTTTTTGTTCCTTTCTTCATAGCATTACGATGACCGTCGAAAATCTTGTTTTTATATAGCAAGATTTCGACTGGAAGAGGACATCGCAATCTTCCTTTCAGTTGCGAAGCGAAGATTGCGATATGCAGATTCAAAACGAACATCTAAAATGGATACTGACAATACTGCTATCTCGTCCTTCCGTGAACGAGTCTTTCAAACCCTTAGCTTTACAGAACCTGATCTCTGCCCTTATTACATCTGGATCGATCCGGAAATGGAAAAACCCATAGCTGATCACTACAACGATCCCTGTTTCAGAAAAACGATTTTTCAAGATCATGTGGTTATGGGTAAGATCAGGGCCTTGGAGCATCCGATGGGAAATGGTTTGTACCGAGATGATTTCGGGGTGATCCTAAAGCAGGGGAATATACCCCATGTCGAAAAGCCCGCTCTTATGGAACCCGATTTAAAGGGATACACCTTCCCCGACCTGACTACTGAAAAACATCTCGGCCACATAAAACCCTGGGCGGAGGAAAATAAAGACCGTTTTCGTATTGTGAACTTGGTAGAGATGTTTTCGGAACGGACCTGGTTCATCCGGGGATTCGAGAGGAGCCTGACCGATTACTACCTGAATCACCGGTTTATGGAAGAATTACTGGACAGATTGATGGAGGTCTGTCTTCGTACCGTGGAAGCGGTGCTGGAGCGGGTCGGAGATCAGATCGACGCGGTGGGCATGACAAAGGATGCAGGATCTGAAAACAGTATGATTTTGGGGCCCGATCTCTGGAGGAAGATGATTAAACCCTGTCTCGCCCGGATCTACAACCGTATTAAGTGGGCGGGGAAAAAGTGCTACTTCCACAGCTGCGGTTACATACGTCCGATTATTCCCGATCTGATAGATATCGGCATCGACATGATCCAGCCCCTGCAGCCGGAGGCCATGGATATTTTTGAACTCAAGCGGGAATTCGGAAAAGATCTCTGCCTGGTGGGAGGGATCAGCACCCAAAAACCACTCCCCTTCGGGACTACGCAGCAGGTGATCGAAGAGGTCAACCTGTGCCTGGAAAAGATGGCAGCCGGGGGCGGTTATATCCTGGCTCCAGCCAAACCGATCTTGCCGGGGGTGCCGTTGGAGAACGCGGTCGCTCTGATCGACAGGTTCGTGAATCAATAACACCGGGGATATCAGATCATGGTACGAGGAGTGGAACATATCGCTCTATGCGCAGAGAATGTACCTTCCTTGATCGCCTGGTATCAGAAACTCTTTCACCTCGAACTGATCAAAGAGAGCGCCGCGGGGCCGTTCTTCTTGAAATTCTCCAACGGTCTTCTAATCGAGTTCGTCCAAGCCGTAGGGGATATCCCCCCGGTTCCTCAGGACAGGGAGAAAGGATTCCGACACATTGCACTCACAGTCTCATCGATGGAAAACATGGTGGCAAGTCTGAAGCACGAGGGGGTGGCGGTCGTCGAGGATTTCAAAACCGTTCCCAACGGCACCAAATTGTTTCTCTTTCGGGATATTGAAGGAAATCTCATTCAATTGGTTGAAAGGAAGAATCCGCTGGGAGCTTAATCGAGAGAATCGGATTTCAGATCAAGCCAGTCAACTTCTTTGTCCGTCAAACCTATTTCGAAAGCTTCGACGTTTTCTTTGAAATGAGCCGGATCCAACGATCCGGTGACCGTAAAACAATTGAGGGGCTGGTGAAAGATATAGGCCAGCGCGATCTGCGGAACCGTTGTTCCCTTTTCCCCAGCCAGCAGTCGCGCCCTATCCAATCGAACAAAATTGTCCTCCCTGGCGTAACAGCGGATACTGATACGGGATTGCAGATCGGTGAAGCCAGCTAAATTGCCCCGGGTAAACTTTCCGCTGAAAAAACCTCTGGCCAGGCTGGACCAGGACAGCAGGGGATACTGCGTCTCCCGGTACCACTCCCACTCAGGATCATCGAGGGAGTTCTTGATACTCAGTGTGCCGGGAAAAGGATCATCGTATTGAACTGCCAGACTGTACTGGTTGCTGGAAACCGAAAAGGAATCCAGCCCCTGATGATTCGCATACTTCCTTGCCTCTTCCAACCTCCTGTGATTCCAGTTGGAAGCACCGAAGAGAACGATTTTCCCTGCCGCTTTCAACTCGTTGAGAACATCTATAATCGGTTCCACCGGAACTGCCGTGTCATCCCGGTGCAGGAGATACAAATCGATATGGTCGGTTTTGAGGCGGCGAAGGGAGTCCCGAAGATCTTGTCTGATGCTCTCCGGATCGACCCTGTTCCTGCCCCCGATGGGATGAGCGCCTTTGTTAATGATGATGATTTCATCTCGATTGCCCCTTGTCTCCATCCACTCTCCGATAACCGTTTCCGATGCCCCGCCGCCGTAGGCACAGGCGGTATCGAAAGCATAACCGCCCATATCGGCTATCGAGTCTAGAAGGGAGAAAGTTGCCGCATCCGGCGTCGTCAATGGCAGCGCCCCGAAAACTATCCGGGGCAGCGGCTTGGACAATCCCCGAATCGCACCATAAATCATAGATAGAACCTGCGGTCGAGAACCTGAGGCAAAGGCCGTTTGGAAATATAGGGCCCGGGCAGAGCCGATGGAAACTCCGAAAGCGCGCGAATCATCCCGAATGTTACCATACCCTAATTTTTGGCTTTAACACCCTTTGGTACGTTTGACGCAATCGGATAAAACTCAAGCCTTTTTTGCATAAAAATCCCTGCGGGGCAGGAAGGAACCATTTCCACCGCATCGGCTCCGGCTTGTTCAACAATCTCTGCATACTTTGCCCAAGATTCATTTTCTATACAGTTTATACTGGCAATGACGGGTATCGACACCCTGTGCTTGGTTTTCCGTACCACTTCTGCATAATCATCTATGTCTCCTTCAAATGCCTGTTCATAAGAAAGAAAGCTGATGGCGTTATACCCGGGAATCCCGCTCTTTATAACAGCAAAGCGTGGCAGTGGATTGTATCTGTTTACCGTTTCTTCCTGAACGGATTTCAATACGACGGCTGAAAACCCCGCCTCCTGGGCGCGAAACGAATGCTCTGCATCCTTCGTGGTGCCGGCTGATGCTGCAACCACAGGGTGATCTAATTTAAGGCCTGCGAAATCGACCTGTAACCTTTTACTCATATCTATTCCCCTGGATCATATATAGGGCCGACGATCGAGCACCTGACGCAGAGGCCGCTCGGTGATTAACTGCCCGGGCAGAGCCAGCTGAAACTCGGAGAGCGCGCAGATCATTCCAAAGAGCTTGTGGAGATCGCTGAAAGCAGGATCTTTTTTATAGTCGATCTGATTGAGGTGGTCGATATACTTTTCCGCCGCCGCTTCTATCGCCTTACGGCTCTCCTCAAACCGGTATCCACTCTGCCGGACGCTTCGGTTCAGATAAAAAACCCAGTCAATCTCAGCATAGCTGACCCCCTGACAGAAGGGCTCCCCGTACAGCGGCTGATGACCACGCTCCCAGATCTCCAGACAGGTATCAGCGGCCCTTTCCGGATAGCGCTGTTTCCTCCTGGCGTACACGATATTGAAAAGATAGTGAAAGGACCCTCCCAGATAATGAAAGAGAGGCACATCGGACTGCGGATCACTCGGGGACGGGACCATGCTTTTTCGCCAGAATCCGGTCTCCGGATCTTCATTCTCCCACAGCCAGGCGAAGTACCCGTCCTCCCATGACCGGGACACTTCCCGGTTGAGCACCAGAGCGGAATAGATCCCCGCCCCCTGATGAGAGTCCAGCCAGGGTTCCTCCCGCCACTGCAGAGCGTCGAGAAAGGCCTCCATCTTTTCCCGCTCTTTCAGCGGATGGAGCGCCTTCAGGGGATGCTCGGCCCGAGCATCAAAGAGATTCAGCGCTGCCAGGGCAAAGGCCGTGGTGTGGATCTCGTGATGCGATCCATCCTCGAACAGGCCGGTTATCGGATTCTGAAAGCTGCGGATGGCCTGTATCCAGGCTTCTCTGTCCGCCGTGCCTGGGGGCAATTCATCCAGGGTATAGAGGATGCAGGCGGCATCCGCACAACCGTAGGCGGTGACCCCGGTTCTAATATTTTTCTCCCGTCCCGGTTTCAAAATTCTGTGATACATCCCGGTTTGAGATCCGGCGTGGGAGGCGACTACATCCCGTACCTCTCTGACGATATCTCGGATGTCAAAAATCATCATTACGAACCTCCCGACAACGGGAGGTCATCGCCTCCCCGGTCATCCTGCCTGCCGCATGCCGCCCTCTGATAGGCACTTTGGATTTCACGGGCTTTTTCAAAACTTTCACAACGGTGAATCAGACTGACCCCAGTGGGAAACATCTCCAGGATCCTGCCGGAAATCAGCTCCTCCTCCATGGCTTCCATTCGGACAAGCGCCGCTTTTTTCTTTTTGGCCAGGCGAAACAGTTTCTCCCTGTCATTCATTAATCCCTGTCCCAAATCGATACAGAAGAGTTCTTTCACGTTCAGGTAGTTTTCAATCTGATGTTCTATAGTACCGCAGGAGTGTATCCCTCCCCCGCCCAGAGCAGTCAGGACGGTACTGTCATGAGGAGCGATAAACTCCCGGTACATTTCCGGGGAGACCATAATGGGGGAGTCGTTGCGTATAAGAATATTCCCCTTCATGGCCACCCCATGTTGAAAGGAAAATCCGTCCCGATGATCAGTGGTATAGGGCAGCAGAGCTCGCGCCGCCATTATTTGGATTTCCGCGGTCAGAGAGAGCCCCTCCCTCAGCAGGACGGGATCGGTATAAAAATCGGTAAGGGCTTCACCGCCCCGCAGCAGTTCGTAGTTGTCAAAGGGTCCCTGCAGATCGGGTAAAACCCTTTTAACAGATGCGTTCAGGTTGCGGTACGGACCCAGGGTCTCGTCACAGAACTGATAGGTTTCCACGACCCGGGGGATCCAGCCTTTACCTGTGACATCGACCGTATCGCTATGAAACATTTTCATCAGCTCGGACCGTGCAGGAAAGGGCCGCACCCACGGGGGATTGTCATCAATCTGTTCGACGAGACCTCCGAGGATGCTGGGAACGAGTCCGATACCGTAGTTGGGACGAATGGTGGCCGGAAGATCACACTCCAGATCGACATTCAAGACGATACTTGTATCAAAAGCGTAGACCAGTTCGTTGTAAAGATGTTTTTCGAGATCGTTGAAGATTGCACCATGGGGAAATGGCTTGAACAGCGGATGATCTGGAAAGGGATAATTAATAACCAACGGCAGGCGGGGTACTTTTTCCCAGTCTAATGCTTTACGGCTGAGCTGGTTCGTTTCATCCAGTCTTTCCGGACGAAGCTTCTCCTCCAGATAGTCGAGAAGCCGCTTCAATTTGTCCTGTTTCAACACCACGCCCATCTTTACGCACTTTTTGAGTTGAATCTTTTGGAAGATGCAAAAACCGGTCGGCCGGAATTTTCCGGCCGACCGGCAATTCTCACGCTAGGGC
>Ga0307378_10009381_pt1 | contig 12864 bp, 13 predicted proteins | sample UN1MG_FD_202238 | JGI IMG/M metagenome (GOLD analysis project Ga0307378, IMG submission 202238) | Soil microbial communities from Risofladan, Vaasa, Finland - UN-1 | ecosystem: Environmental > Terrestrial > Soil > Coastal area > Acid sulfate soil | place: Finland: Risofladan, Vaasa | collected...
CTTCTCAACAATCCAGTCCATACGTCCCTTTAGAGTCCCATCAGATTATAGTCCCATCAGACCGCTCTGGTTCGAGCCGCACAGTATAGCTGAATACCTGACGGCCGACACCCGGTTTCTCTTAGGCGGAAAGTTTTTTGCCCCCCGGAGGCGATGGGCCTTTGGCGTGGGCCGTAGCACGCCCGGCCGGCGAATCGTAGGCTACCCGTGCGGGGCGCGCCCGGTTCGCCGGCCGGCCCGCGCCCCGCGGTTCATGCGCGCAAGATGCTTCTCGATAACGATATGCAACTGGTGAGCCACGATGAGGATTGACGGTTTGCCTTGGGCCTCTCTCCCGGGCTTCCGGGCGGATGCCATGCGCCGGCCCGAGGAGCCGGACAGCCCTTCCGCCGCCGCAGACGAGCCGGCCTCGATCATCCCCCTAACCGTCGAAGCCCCCGAGCCGGCGTTCGGGAGCGTTCTGGCCGCTCTGGTCGTGCGCGGGGCGCGGCCCGAGCCGGATGCCGACGCCCCCGACCCCCGCGACCTGCACCGGCTCAGCGGCCTCATCGACCACATCTACTCGGACCTCCAGCGCCTGGGCGCCCTCGAGCAGGACGCGCCCCGCGAGCCGGTGGACGTGGAGGTCTGACGGGCCCGCCGGCGTTCGTGGCACCCTCCACCGGGTGTCAATCCCGACGGCGCCTTCGGCGTACGGGCTCGGCTGCGCTTCCGCCACGACGCCCTCCCGCGAACGGTTGAGGGTGGGGCACTCGCACGAAGCTCCGCGACCCACCCTCAAGAGTTGGCTCCGTGGTGCCCCCGCCAGGGCTGTCAACGCGGTCGGGCGACAAGCATCTCACGTGTGCGAACGACTCTTGAGGGTGCCACGAGTGACGCACGTGGGCTCGCCCATCGCCACCAGCGGACGCCTTGTGCAATGCCGCCCCGCGCGTGGTACCATCCCCGGCCGTGGCCCACGCGGACGAAACGCTCCTGGCGATGTACGACGCGATGCGGGCGCACTTCGGGCCGCAGCATTGGTGGCCGGCGTCGCGGACGCTGCCGCCGGCCGAGCGGAAGCTGGAGATCTGCGTCGGGGCGATCCTCACGCAGAACACCAACTGGCAGAACGTCGAGAAGGCCCTGGCGAGCCTTCTGGCGGCCGGGCGCATGAGCGCGGCGGCGCTGCACGAGATGCCGGAGGAGAAGCTGGCGGGGCTGATCCGCCCGGCGGGCTACTTCAACGTCAAGGCGCGGCGCCTGAAGCACTTCATCGCGGCGGTCATGGAATCGGCCGGGGGGGACATCGAGGCGTTTCTGGATGGGCCCGTGGACGAGTTGAGGCAGCGCCTGCTGGCGATCCATGGCATCGGCCCGGAGACGGCCGACAGCATGATCCTCTACGCCGCCGGCCAGCGCACGTTCGTGGTGGACGCGTACACGCGCCGCATCTTCCTGCGGCACCGGCTGATCGGCCCCCGCGCCGGCTACGACGACCTCAAGCGGTTGTGTGAGTCACGCGTACCGGCACGGGTTGGTCTGTACAACGACTATCATGCCCAACTGGTAGCCGTCGGAAAGACCCACTGCCGCCCGAAGGCCCGTTGTGATGGCTGTCCGTTGGCGTCGTTCCCTCACGACGCGCAGCCGGCCCGTCCGGGCCCAAGGCCATAGGCCTCGCGTCCGGCTGGAACACCAGGTGGATCAGCCGTCCCCGGTGGTGATGGTTTCCAGGATGGCATGGCATGGCGAGAGTTCCTCCGAGGCCGTGGGCATGGCCTCGTATTGGTGTCGCAGCCTCCGGCGCACGGCCGGGCCGAGCTCGTGGAAGGCCACCACGCGGTCTCGCCCGGTCTCCTTGGCGACCAGCAGGGCCTGGTCGGCGAAGTAGGCCAGCATGTCCGGCTCGGTGATCTCCGCGTCGACCGGATACGTCGCCGAGCCGATCGACGTGGTGATGTGGATCGTCTGGCCGAAGACGATGAACTGCCGGCGGTACACCTCCGTGCGAATGCGTTCGGCGAACTGGGCGGCCTGGCCTCGGGCGGCCTTGGGCAGCAGGACGCAGAACTCCTCTCCCCCGGTGCGAGCGACGACGTCCGACTCGCGGACGGATCGCGTGAGGATGACGGCCAGCTCCTTGAGGACGTAGTCCCCGCTGGGATGGCCGTGGGCGTCGTTGACGACCTTGAAGTGGTCCACGTCGAGCGCCAGCAGGCTCAGCGGCTGGTTGTACCGCCGGGCGATCTTGAATTCGTGGTCGAGGATCTCGCGGAAAGACCGGCGGTTCTGCACGTGCGTCAGCGGGTCGGTCGTGACGAGCGCCTGGAGGTGGGCGTTGTCCCGGCGGAGCTTGCCCAGCAGCTTCCGTTCGCGCCGCAGGGCCTCCTGGAGGGCGCCCCGGCTGGCGGCGAGCTGGTCGTGCAGCAGCTTGACGCGGAGCATGGCCCGAATCCGGGCGTTGAGCTCCTCCGGGCCGGTGGACGTGCACACGACGTCGTCGGCCCCGCTGTCGAGGAAACGGCACCGCTGCTGCTCGGCCGGGCTGTCGGCCAGGATGATCACCGGGAGATACGACGCCGTCGCGACGCCCCGCAGGACGTTGGGGAAATCCGTCGAGACCATGGCGTCCACCGGCAGGTGCAGCAGGGCCAGGTCCAGCCGCTCGGCCTTGGCCGTGGCCAACGCCTCGATCGATTCGGCCACCTGCATCGTGTGCCACCCCGCGGCCGCCAACTGCCGAAGGCGATCCGGCACCTCGGTCGGATCGCCCGACATGTAGAGAACGGTCGCCGGATGGAGCGTTTCTGGCCTCATCATGCCCTCAACCTGCCGTACCCAGCAACGGACCCAATGCGTCCGGCGGGACGCGCCCGCAGGCCGGCCCTGCGGCAAGCCCTTCGGCCCGCGGCACGGGCCCGGCCCATGGAAACGTAGAATACGTTGGCGGGGCGCGGCCAACGCGCCGCGGAATCGGGCGCCAGGCGGGGCGCGCGGTCGTTGCCGATGGCGCCGTTGCGCACGTTCGCTTGGGCAGCTTGATCCGCACAGTTTGTGTGCTACACTGTTGGTGTGCATGTTCCAGCGGTAAGGAGCCGGTCATGACCAAGAACGTCACACTCCGGGTTGACGAGGCGATCCTGAAGAAAGCGCGGCACCAGGCGGTAGAGGCCGACAAGTCGCTCTCGCAGTGGGTGATCGATCTGATCGCGCGCGAGGTCGCACGAGATGAGGCCTACGAAGCGGCAAAGCGGCGCGCCCTCCGGCGGATGGAGAGAGGCCTGAATCTGGGAGGCAAGCCCATTCCGAGGGAGGAACTTCATGAACGGCCGTAAGGTCTTCGTGGACACGAATATCCTTGTCTACGCCCACGACTGCGGGGCCGGCAAGAAGCACCGGATTGCTCAGCCCAAGGTGGCTGCCCTCTGGCGCGGGAACCCAATCCCCTCCCTGAGCGTCCAGGTCCTTCAAGAGCTCTACGCCACACTCCTCCGCAAGGACGTGCCTCAGGACGAGGCCCTTCGGACGGTGGAAGACCATCTTCTGTGGCACGTCGTCGAGAACAACCGAGCCCTTCTGCTCGATGGCATACTGCTTCACCAGCGCCACCAGGTGTCTTTCTGGGACGGTCTGATCCTCGCCGCCGCCCGTGCCGCCGGGGCGGCTGAGTTGTGGAGCGAGGACTTCGCCGCCGGGCGCCGGTATGACGGCGTGCTCGTGGTCAATCCCCTTGTGGATTGAGCCGCCGGAGCGCATACTGTCTGCCTGTCGCGCCGGGAGGTGCGGGAGGAGATGGCCTCCGCGGGCGACGCCGGAACCAGCAAGGCCGAGACGCCGATCCAGCGCGAGCCCGAGCTGGAGATCGGCCCGGACACTCCTGCCGGGAGACGCCCGGTCGGCGAAGGTGGTGGCAGAGACGAAGGCCGGCGGATATAATCCCGGTCCATCGTAGGCAACGCCGGATTCCCGCCGGGGCCCCGGCCATCGGGCGCTTCGGCACGGTTTTCGCCGGGAAGTCGCATGCTGCGTTTTGACGTATACCGCAACAACGGACCACTGCACGACATCGACCTTGCGGGCGCCTATGTCTTCGGACAGGACGCCATCCCGGTGCGGGCCGACCTGGCCGCCGCCAACGGGCAGGTCTCCTGCATCAAGCGCTCACCCGGGGCGTGCGGGCTGGCGCTGCTCTGGGACGCCGGCGAGGCCGGGCGGTTCCTCCTGCCCACCACCCGCCTGCCCGAGCGCAAGGACCCCTACGTGCTGAACGTCGAGCTGGCGCGGGCGCAGATCGCCAAGATCTACCAGAAGCGCGAGGACTGGGGCCTGTTCGATTTCCCCAGCGCCAAGGGCCTCAACCGCGAGTTTGCGGGCATCTGCCGCGGCTTCGTCTCCGCGCTGAAGGCCGAGGACCCCACCAAGGCCGCCGCCCTGGCCGACCAGGTCCTCGCCGGCAGCGTCACCCTCGGCGAGAAGATGAGCCTCTTCCACGCCGACATCCTGCTGAACCGCCGCAAGGCCACCGGCTCCCGCGCGGAGGTCGGCTGCGTCGTGGACCTGTTCGCCAGCTCCGACGACTACACGGAGCGTCTCCGCGACGCCTTCGACTTCATCCGCATCCCCCTGCCCTGGAAGCAGACCGAGCCGAAGGAGCGGCACTACCAGTACTCGCAGGTGGACGCGTGGATCAACTGGGCCGCCCGCTCCCGCAAGCGGATCCAGGCCGGGCCCCTGCTGAGCTTCGAGCCCCAGCACCTGCCGGAGTGGCTGTACATCTGGGAGCACGACTACGAGGCCCTCCGCGACCTGACCTACGAGCACATCCAGCGGATGGTCCAGCGCTACGAGCGCCACGTGGACGTCTGGAACGTCGTCAGCGGCGTCCACGCCACCAACAGCTTCAACCTCAACTTCGACCAGCTCATGGAGCTGACCCGCATGAGCTGCCTGCTGGTCAAGAAGCTCGCACCCCAGGCCGAGGTGCTCATCGACCTGACCATGCCCTGGGGCGAGTACTACGCCCGCAACCAGCGGACGATCCCCCCGCTGCTCTACGCGGACATGGCCGTCCAGAGCGGCATCAAGTTCGACGCGTTCGGCGTGCAGCTCCACATGGGCGTCCCGGTGGACGGCTACTACGTCCGCGACCTGCTCCAGATCAGCAGCCTGCTGGACGAGTTCGTCGGCTTCAGCAAGAACCTCCACGTCACCGCGTGCAGCGTGCCGTCCAACGTCACCCCCGACGCATGGGACGCCTGGGGCGGCAAGGAGCCCATCCCCAAGGGCGGACAGTGGCACCAGCCCTGGTCGCCGCGCCTCCAGGCCGAGTGGCTCCAGGCCTTCAGCCGCGTGGCCATGAGCAAGCCGTTCGTGCGCTCGGTCTGCTGGCGAGACCTGGCCGACTACGAGGGGCACTTCATCCCCCACGGCGGCTTGTGCCGGAACAACATGGAGCCCAAGCTGGCCTTCAAGGAGCTGCGGAACTTCAAGGCCACCCTCGCCGAGCCGCCCACCGCCGACGGCAACGGCAACGACAACGACAACGACAAGCCCGTCAGCCCATGACCGGCCCTTCCGACAAACGGTACGGCCTTCTTTGGGCACGTGCGAACCTCGCCGTGCTCGCCGTCGCCTGTGCCGCACTGGCCGGGCTGCTGGTGTGGGAGAACGCGCGGCGTCCTCGCCGGATCGGGCACGGCGTGCCGGTGGACGAAGCGCGGCTGGATGCCGGCTCGGAGCGAGTCAATCCGAACACGGCCACGGCGGGGTCGCTTCAGCGCCTGCCGGGCATCGGCCCCGGCAAGGCCGAGGCGATCGTGGCGTATCGGCAGGCGCACGGCCCGGCGCCCTTCCGCTCGCCCGAGGACCTGAAGGCCGTTTGGGGCATCGGCCCGGCCACCGTCAAGCAGGTCGCGGAGCTGATGTCCTTTCCCGGCGCCGGGGGCGGGCCGACTTCCCGCCCGGGCGGGCAATAGGCGTTGCACCCGCCCCGGCCGACACCATAATGGCCTCATGGGAAAGCACGCCCGCTTCTCGGTGTTCTGGGACGAGGGCTACGTCCGCCAGACCCAGCGCCCGCTGACGTGCCTGGCGTTCATCCTGCTGCCCCTGGCCGCCTACCATGCCTGCACGCTCCGCTACGGCACCGACCTGCTCGCCCCGCGCGACGTCGCGCGGCTCCTGCGCTATTTCGGCGCCACGGCGAACGTGCTCCCGCCGCTGATGATCGTCGTGGTCCTGCTGCTCCAGCACGTCGTCCACCGACACCGCTGGCGCGTCCAGCCGGCCGTGCTGGCCGGCATGCTGGCCGAGTCCGCCCTCTGGGTCGTGCCGCTGTTCAGCCTGAACTACCTCACCAGCCGGCTGCTGCTGGCCGCCGGGGCGGCCCCGCACCCCGCGCCGTGGCTTCAGCAGGTCCTCCAGGCCCTCGGGGCGGGCATCTACGAGGAGTTCATCTTCCGCCTGGTGTTCCTGAGCCTGATGCTCCTGCTGCTGGTGGACCTGCTCGAGCTGCGCCGGGACCTCGCCGCGGTCGGCGCGGTGGTCCTGGGGGCGATCCTGTTCAGCCTGTACCACTTCTCGGCCGGCCAACTCACCGGCCCGGCGCCGTTCCCGTGGGGCCACTTCGTCTTCCGCACGCTGGCGGGGATCTACCTCGGCGGCCTCTACGTCTGCCGCGGCTTCGGCATCGCCGTCGGCTCCCACGCCTTCTGGAACCTCTGCGTGGCCTGGGTCAACGCCTGAGCACGCGGCGAAAGCCCGGGCCGCCGACAGCCCATCGCACTCGCCCGCCCGTGGCCTGTCGAACCCCACCGGTGCCTGTTCTTGCACTCGGCCGTTTCCGGGGCCCCCTCGATACCGAGTACGAGTACGAGTACGATGACGGGCAAGATCCTCAGAGAGGCCGTTTCACCGCGTCTTCCCGCGCGGGAGAGGGTCTTTCCGTGCCGTCGAAGAGAACGCCGCCATTCTCGAACCAAGGAGTGTGACCGTGGGCGCGATACCGATCGGCTTGCAGTTGTTCTCGGTGAGGGGCGAGTGCCAGAAGGACCTGCCCGGCACGCTGGAGGCCGTCGCGGAGATCGGCTACGCCGCCGTCGAGCCGTGGGGCTACGACGGGCAGGCCGTCGAGTGGCTCGGGCATTCCGGCAAGGACCTCCGCCGCAGGCTGGACGACCTCCACCTGGCCTGCTGCGGGATGCACCTCCGCACCGACGCCCTGCGGGGAGACAACCTCGCCCGCACGATCGAGCTGAACCAGACGCTGGGCAACCGGTTCCTCCTCATCGCGGCCGACAAGGACCGCATGAGCTCCGCCGAGGGCATCGCCGAGTTGGCGGGCATTCTGGAGGCCGCGGCCGATCGCCTCAAGCCCCTGGGCATGTGGGCAGGCTATCACGCCCACGGCTTCGACTTCGCCGACGTGGCCGGCCGGCCGGCGTGGGACATCCTCTTCGGTACCGTGCGGACGGACGTGGTGATGCAGTTGGACATCGCCAACTGCGCCGCCGGCGGCGGCGACCCGGTCGCGGTGCTGCGGAAGTTCCCCGGCCGGGCGCTGACGGTGCACCTGCGGGACTACGGCGGCGCGCCGGGCTCGGTCATCGGCGAGGGCAAGGCCGACTGGGCGGAGGTCTTCCGCCTTTGCGAGACCACCCAGGGCACGGAGTGGTACGTCGTGGAGGAAGGCGGCGAGGGAGGCATGGGCTTCGACCTCCCGCGCCGCTCGCTGGAAGCCCTCCGCCGCATGGGCAAGTGACCGATCTCGGCGGCGCCCTCGCCGGTAGCATCCCCCGGTCCTATACGGCCTTTCGGCTGCATTGGGCACGTCGCAGCCGCCCCGGGAGCGAGAAGTCACTCGCGTGGCGAGGGGTCCGCGCCTATGCTTGTGCAGGATGGCCAAGCGAGACCGGACGTTTGTGGGGCTGTACTGCGGGCCGAGCGTGGACGGGGTCGACGCCGCCGTGGTCGCGGTGCGCGGGGAGGGGGACGGGATGGCGGCCGCACAGAAGCAGTTCGTGCAGCGGCCCCTGGATGAGGACCTCCGCAAGCGGGTCCGGTCGGCGGCGTCGGGCTGGTCGATGCCGGCGGGTGACCTGGCGCGGCTGGACCGTGAGGTGGGCTCGGCGCTGGCGGCGGCGTGCGAGGCGCTGCTTCGCGAGGCGGCGCTGCCGGGGCGGTACGTTCAGGCCGTCGGCGTGATCGGCCCGGAGGCGGCGTGCGTCCGGCCGACGATGTCCGCCGGGCCGGGATCGGTGCTCGAACTGGGCTCGGCGGCGACGGTGGCCCGGGAGACGGGCCGGCCGGTGGTCGCGGGCTTCGGCGCCTCGGACCTGGCGGCCGGGGGCGTCGGCGGGCCGGTAACGGCCTGGCCGGACTGGCTGATGTTCCGCGACGACCGCCTCAGCCGCGCCGTCGTGCAGCTCGGGGCGATCGCGACGATGACGTTCGTCGGCAGCGCCGCGGCGGCGTGCGAGGTGATCGCGTACGACGTCGGCCCGGGCACGGTGCTGATCGACGCGCTGGTCCGCCAGCTCTACGAGCAGGAGTTCGACGAGGACGGCGCGCTGGCGGCCCGGGGCAAGGCCCACGAGCCGCTCCTGAACGAGCTGACCGGCGGGGAGTATTTCCAGCGAGAGCCGCCCAAGCGGACGCACGTTCGCGAGTGGTCCGGTCCGGCAATTCAGCGGGTGGAGATGATGGCCGGCAAGCACCGCTGCGGGGCGGCCGACCTGATCACCACGCTGACCGAACTGACCGCCCGCACGGTGGCCGGGCACGTGCTGAAGATGACCGAGCGCCCGCACGAGGTGGTGCTGGTCGGCGGGGGCGCGAAGAACATCCACCTGGCCGGGCGGATCCGCAAGCTGCTCAGCCCGTGCAGCACATACCCCGCCGACCACTACGGCCTGGACATGCGGGCGCACGGCGCGATCTGCGCCGCCGTCCTGGCGGCGGCGAGGCTCGGCGGCGTGCGGGCCCATTGCCCCGCCGCGACGGGCGCCGCGGACGCCGCGACGCTGGGGGCGGTGTGGGTGCCCTGACGGTGCCTGTGCTCGCGATCGCGCTCGGCGGTTCCGCATCTGCCCCGACTTGACGACGCCACGTTGATGCGACGGGGCCGTTGAATAGTCTGGACTGACCGTATGGACCGAAAACTGCTCATCGTGGACGTGGCGGCGCTCGGCTGGGAGCTCGTTCAGCAGCACGGGCTGAAGCTGGATGGGCTGACGTTCCGCCCCGCGGAGAGCGTCTTCCCGGCCGTCACGTGCACGGTGCAGGCGAGTTTCCGGACCGGCCTGCCGCCGGCGGGGCACGGGATGGTCGCCAACGGCCTGTACCATCGCGACCTGCGCAAACCGATGTTCTGGGAGCAGTCCTCGCGGCTGGTGGCCGGGCGGCGGATCTGGCATGGGCTGCGCCGCGGGGGAGGGAAGGTCGGCGTGCTGTTCTGGCAGCAGTCGATGGGCGAGGACGCCGACGTGGTCCTCACCCCCGCGCCCATTCACAAGCACCACGGGGGGATGATCCAGGACTGCTACGCCCGGCCGGACTGGCTCTACCGCGAGCTGTGCGCCACCCTTGACGAACCCTTCAAGCTGCGCCGCTACTGGGGTCCGATGGCCTCCGGCCAGGCAGGGGGCTGGATCGTCCGCGCGGTGAACGTGGTGATGGGCGACCTGCGTCTCCGGCCGGACCTGTGCCTGGCGTATCTGCCGACGCTCGACTATGACCTTCAGCGGGCCGGCCCGAATTCGCCGCAGGCCGCCAAGGCCGTCGCGGAGCTGCGCGCCCAGCTCGACTACCTCCTGGCCGAGGCCGACAAGAGCGGCTACGAGGTGCTCGTGTTCGGCGACTACGCCATCGCCGAGGTGACCCGCCCGGCGGTGCTGCCGAACCTGGCCCTGCGCGAGGCCGGGCTGTTCCAGACGCGCACAATCCGCGGCATGCTGTACCCGGACTTCCACACCAGCCGGGCCTTCGCCGTGGCGGACCACGAGATCGCCCACGTGCACGTCGCCGACGCCGCCGACGTGGGCGCCGTCCGCAAGGTGCTCGCCCGCGTTGCCGGCCTCGGCGAGGTCCTCGACGCCGGCGCCCTGGCCGACCGCGGCCTGTGCCACCCCAACGCCGGCGAGCTGGTCCTCGTCGCCGAGGCCGGGGCGTGGCTGGCCTATCCGTGGTGGACGCACCGCCGCGAGGCCCCGGACTTCGCGACACACGTGGACATCCACAACAAGCCCGGCTACGATCCGTGCGAGCTGTTCTTCGGCTGGCCGCCGATGAGCGTCAGCCAGGACCGTTCCAAGGTTCGCGGCACGCACGGCCGGGCGGGCGAGGGCCGGCGAATCGCCTGGGCGTCGACGTTCGAGCTGCCGGGCGAGCCGAAGGACCTGCTGGAGCTGGCGGCGGGGGTCAAGGCAGTACTGGACGAGGCGGAATGAACGACGCAAGCAGTGACTCTCCTCGCGGCCCCGACAAGGCCGACGTCTATCGCCAGCGGATCTCCGTCCCGTTCGACTACCCCGTTCACTTCGCGCACCACGTGCTGGCCGGCGACAACGAGCTGCTCGCGGGCGTGCTGGACCGGCTGGGCGAGGGCCGCCGGCACCGGGCGATCGTCTACGTGGATGAAGGCCTCGCCGCCGCGCAGGGGGACGTGGTCGACCGGATCAAGGAGTACTTCCACGCCCGCCCGCGGCGGCTGGAGCTGGCCGGGCCGCCGCAGCTCGTCCCCGGCGGCGAGGTCGCCAAGAACGGGTGGGCGGTCGTGCGGGACATCCTGACGACGGCGGGGAACCTCCACCTCGACCGGCAGAGCTTCGTGGTCGCCTTCGGCGGCGGGGCCGTGCTGGACATGGTGGGCTTCGCGGCGTCGCTGGTGCACCGGGGCCTGCGGCTGGTGCGCGTGCCGACGACGACGCTGGCCCAGAACGACGCGGGGGTGGGCGTCAAGAACGGCATGGACGAGCACGGGCAGAAGAACTACATCGGCACGTTCGCCCCGCCGTTCGCCGTGGTGAACGACTTCGAGTTCCTCCGGACCCTCGCCGACCGCGACTGGGTGGGCGGCGTCGCCGAGGCCTTCAAGGTCGCCCTCATCAAGGATGTCGAGTTCTTCCGGTTCCTCTGCGACCGGGCCGGCGACCTCCGCCGCCGCGACCAGGCCGCCATGGAGCACTGCGTCCGGCGGTGCGCGATCCTCCACCTCGAGCACATCCGCGCCGGCGGGGACCCCTTCGAGTTCGGCTCGGCCCGGCCGCTCGACTTCGGCCACTGGATCGGCCACAAGCTCGAGACGATGTCGGACTACCGGCTCGGCCACGGCCAGTGCGTGGCGATCGGCCTGGCGGTCGATTCGTTCTACGCGATGCGCCAGGGCCTGCTGGGCGAGGGCGACTTCGAGCGGATCCTCACCGGGCTGACGGACTGCGGGCTGCCGGTCTGGAGCGAGCTGCTCCGGTGCCGGGCGGCCGACGGCACGCTGGAGATCCTCCGCGGCCTGGAGGACTTCCGCGAGCACCTCGGCGGCAGCCTGAACATCACCTTGCCGGACACGCTGGGCCGCAAGTGCGAGGTCCATGAGGTCCATCCCGCGGTCATCGAGGACGCCGTGGAGCACCTGGCCGGACTCGCCGGGCCGCCCCGCGAACCGTCTGGAACGCCGGAATGATCGTCTCCCGCGACCCGCTGCTGCACCTGACGTACTGCCTGAACATCCACCGCGGCGAGAGCTGGGCGGAGAACCTCGCGGCCATCCGAGACCATGCCCTGCGCGTGCGGCGGGCGGTGGCGCCCGGCCGGCCGTTCGGACTGGGGCTGCGGCTGGGCCACCAAGCCGCGGAGGAGCTGGCCCAGGCCGACCGGCTGGCGGAGCTGCGAGGCTTCCTGGCCGAGAACGACCTGTACGCGTTCACCGTCAACGGCTTTCCGTACGGGCCGTTCCACGGCACGGCGGTCAAGGAGGACGTCTACCGCCCCGACTGGCGGACGGCGGAGCGGCGGGACTACACGATCCGCCTGATCGACATCCTGGCGGCGCTGCTGCCGGAGGGCGTGCCGGGCAGCATCAGCACCGTGCCCGGCGCGTACAAGGCCGCCGTCCGCACGCCCGACGACGTGACGCGGATGTGCCGCATGCTCGCCGAGGCGGCCGCGCACGCCGAAAGGGTGTACGGCGAAACCGGCCGGGACATCTGCATCGCCCTGGAGCCCGAGCCGGACTGCTTCCTCGAAACCGCCGACGAGGCGGTGGCGTTCTTCGGCGAGACGCTGCCGGCGCAGGCCGCGCGGGACGACGGGCCGATGCGCGCGACGGGCGGACGGGGCGGAGACATCCTCCGCGAGCGCCTCGGGGTGTGCCTCGACACCGCCCATGCGGCCGTGGAGTTCGAGGACCCCGCCGCCGTGCTCGACCGGCTGGTCTCGGCCGGCGTGCGTGTGGGGAAGGTTCAGCTCTCGGCGGCCCTTCGGCTGTCGCCGACGGCGCAGGCCCTTCGGCGGCTGGGCGACTTCGCCGACGCGGTCTACCTCCACCAGGTCAAGCTGCGGGGGGCCGACGGGGCGATCCGAGGCTTTGCGGACCTGCCGGAGGGGATCGCGGCGGCGCAGGGCGAGGGGGAGGACACCGAGCTTCGCGTGCACTTCCACGTGCCGTTGTTTTTCGTCGAGGCCGGCGGATTGGCCTCGACGAGCGGGCTGCTGGGGCGGGAGTTCTGGGCGAAGGTCACGTCCCCCGGCGCGGCGCCCACGGGGCAGTTGGAGATCGAGACCTACACCTTCGACGTGCTGCCGGCGGAGCTCCGCCTGCCAGACGTCGCCGACAGCGTGGTGCGGGAGTACGAGTGGGTGCTGGAGCGGATCTAGGGTCGCGCGGAGCGG
>Ga0307378_10009383_pt1 | contig 12862 bp, 10 predicted proteins | sample UN1MG_FD_202238 | JGI IMG/M metagenome (GOLD analysis project Ga0307378, IMG submission 202238) | Soil microbial communities from Risofladan, Vaasa, Finland - UN-1 | ecosystem: Environmental > Terrestrial > Soil > Coastal area > Acid sulfate soil | place: Finland: Risofladan, Vaasa | collected...
TAGCGAAACTTGTTTCGCGCCAGGTAGACGCAGAGCAAGCTCTGCTACTCCTTAAAATCTCTCTGGAGTGTCAAGCGAAAGCTTGACAGTGTACCCCGACTCGTGGGGGCGTTTCCCACTCCCAAAACCCACTATTTTCGAGCTGGTTTTTTGAAAATCATCTTAGCGATTTTCAAAACCAGCTCTTTTTCTTTCCCTTTCTTATCCCTGAGCAATGACATAAATCTTTTAATGAAAAGGTCTTCTTTGGGTAACTTGTAAGTCTTCTCAGTAACAAACAGAGTTCCCATGGATATTTGCAGGACATCGGCAATTTTCTTTAAAGTATTTAAAGTGGGTCTCTTCGTTCCCCTCTCAATATGCCCCAGAAAGTTGGCAGTGATATCGGCTTTCTCTGCCAATTCCTCTTGAGTTAATTTTAATCTTTTTCTCTCTTCTCGGATTCTCTTACCCACCATTCTGTAAATAGTCTCCATAAGGCACCCCTGATGGAAATTATATGTTTTTTTGCCTGCCCTATGAATAGCCCAATAGGCAATATTAATTTTATTGACAGATAGGCAATGTTGTGATATACTTATAAATAGAGAGGCTTGTCCCCATAAAAATTACGCCCATAAATGGCTACACTACCGACAAATTTCTGAGAAGAGCTACATTATAAAGAGGAGGTGTTTTAAAATATGAAAAGGCATAAGATTCTTGTCGTTGATGATGAAGAGGGAATGAGATATATATGCAAGAGTGCACTGGAACGCGCTGGATATCGAGTCAGTGTATCTCAGAACGTACAAGAAGCTCTTGAACTACTGGATAAGGATGAAGATTACGAGCTTGTACTCACAGATTTGGAGCTGCCCGGGCACAATGGCTTGGAACTGATTAGGGAAATAAAGAAAAAGCATCCTCGTTGCAAGACCCTTTTAATGACAGGAACCCTTCCAAGAAGTAATACAACGATAGACACAAATGACTGTTTACTCAAACCTTTCCGCTTTATAGAGCTGGTCTTAAAGGTTAATGAGCGCCTTTCCTCGCTTTGAAACTAATCTATCTTCCCGGTCTTTTTAGTTAACCTCAAAATTTATGATATACTAAAAATGTTATTAGTTAAAGTACAAAATTCATAAAAAAGATATCTCCATTTTTCTCTCTTTATTTCATTTGCTCTCACCGAGTTCTTTCTGGGAATGGAAGAGGAGCTTAACCGATTAAGATAAGCGAATGCAGGGAAAAGATAGGAACTGGAAAGTAAAGGAAGAGGCTGCCACGCGGAAAATCTAAGAGGAGTTTTCTAGAACAAAAAGAACGATATGCCCATCAATATAAATACGATTCCCGCAATTTTTGTTACCACTTTCTTATCCATTCTGTTAGAAACGAACCTACCTAAATAGATCGCCATGATAGATAACAAAGCCAACGCTGTCATTGCTCCCGTCAGAACCATCAGAGGGTTATATTTGGTGGCTAATATTCCCGCGGCAATTTGCGTCTTATCGCCCCATTCTGTTATGAAAATCAACGTGAACCCCGACAGAAAAGAACTTTTGGAGTATAATTTTCTTTCGCCTTTTACTTCTTTGGCTCTTAATATCAAAACGCCAAAAATTATGAAAATAATTCCCGAAAGTATTTTTAAGAAACGCATAGGCACAATATCTATAATCCGCGAACCTATTAATACTGCAGTTCCATCCACTATCAAAAAAGCAAGCATAGCACCGAGTAATAGGTGTAGATGTTTTTTTGTTTTTGAGGATAAAAGGAAAAGGGATAACTGAGTCTTATCACCGAATTCCGCTAAACCTATCATAATTAATGGGATTAATATATCTTGTATCATTTTAGCCATTTACCGTGTGTACAAACTGGAATTACTTTCGTAATTTCATTATGAAAAAGGGCTATTCCAATACTTTTTGGGAAAGATAAACCCCTTAATTTAAAATAAGATAGAATAATACTTTCAATGAGAATTTGGCTTTAATAGGCTTGCTTCTAATTTACCCTATCATCCCTTCTTCGCAAAAGCTTATCTTGAGAAAAGACTTTTTCAACTAAGTTAATTCCAAGCCTTGACCTTCCTTCGCTAAAAACCTCGGGGGACATCAAAACAAAATGGGAGGGTTATCTACACTACAGATTTACCGTCTTTTCTACCGTCTCTAATAGTATACTAGGCCTTTTTCTTTTCTTTCTTTATTATAATGTTTGACTTACACCAGTATCTTTTGTCAAATGTAGAGACCTGCACCTTATTCTTTTATATCAACCTTCAGCTTGTCCAAACAAACGCAATAAAAGCGATAATATAACATAAAATACTACTCCAGAATGTAACAGATATACCGAAACCCAAGGATATTATAACTGCAATTACCGAACCGCATATAGATGTTGCCCCATTTACTCCCCAGAACCAAGGGGTTAAAAATGAAAACTTAATTGATGCCATCTTCATTCCCAGGGGAAATGCCATCCCCATAAACGTTCCAAGTGGAAACAATGTTGCTACTGCAACCAAAATACGAATTGCTGTTGGGAATCCTCTAAATACACTAATAATAGGTGGTGTAAATATCCCAAAAATGAAAAGTGTTAAAAGGAGAAGGCTTAAACGAATTATTCCCGAAAGTTTAAGATTAGAAAGATTGTTTCTTTTCCTAGTCAAATAACTCCCAAATCCACTAGACAAAAGCAAAGTAAATAACACAACAGACAGTCCATAAGTTGGGTGGCCCAGAAAAATGATTAATCTTTGCATTTGTGATATTTCAACAAACATAAAACCGAAGCCTATAGCTGCGAAAAATATCAAAAAAGACCATGCATTCTTCGGGATTTCTTTCTTTGTCTTTAAAATAAGAGGAACAATTATGCAAAGAAATGATAATCCTATCACAGTTATAAGTAAAACACCTAATATGAAATATGCTTTCGTATTTTTTCTCTCTCCTCCCCGATTCCATATCCTACGATTAAACATATCACGGGAATGGACCATGTTAAAGAAAAACGGAATATCGTCAGTAGGTGCCTTGATATTTACGGGGAATCTTTCCATAAACGAAGATAGATTTTTACCTGAAGCGATTTTTTTAAAAGTAGAATTTAGAGAAAATCTCGGACTAAGGATAATCTCGAATTGCATTCTGGAGGAAACACTCTCTATGATATCCAGATCCCTATCTGAAAATAGTGTTTTACCTACAAGTATAGTTGCTACATGTTTACTCCTAACAGCAACAATGTAATCCCGAGGGTTACGCACACCTAATTCCATCAAAGAAGTGCTGGCCAGAGAAACTAATCTATACGCCTCATCAGGTGCTTTCGGATTGTACCAGCGGGTAAAAGTTAGAACTCCGGTAGGGGTAAGGTATTCTAAAAAAACTTTCCAGGCTTCTACAGTGTAAAGTGTATTTTCAGCAAGCACGAATGCGCCAGCTGCAGTTGCTGCCCAACTATCGGTTAAAGAACATTGAATGATATCAAATTTTGTGCTTTGTCTTGTAATATAGCTACGTGCCTCATCATTAATGAAAGTTACTTTAGGATTTCTGTTCAAATGTCCTGTAAAATCACCGTACTTTCGATTGATAGCTCCGATTATATTCTCATTAATTTCGACACCTAAAACCGACTTCTGGTCGAAAACCAATGCAGAAAGAATATCCCGGCCGCCTCCCGTGCCAATAACGAATACGCTTGAATTCGGTCTTATATAATGAGCTAAATTCGTAACATCATATTTAAGATATTCCAGATCACTAAGGTTTCCATCATAAGCAGTAAGGACCGTAGATGCATCAGAATCTATATTTAGCCATAACTGTCTGATTCTTAGATTAGACTTATCAATTTTATCACTTAACCCCCAACCAAAAGGTTCTCCTAACTTGTCCGGATTACCATGAACTTCAATTCTTGAAAATGAATTCCATTTCTCATAAAGAGGGCGACCACTAACTTTCCCTTTTACCCAAATCAACCGTAATAGAGGGCACTGTTTATTTGACAAAATTGTACTGGCTATCACAAACAACCCCAGTAGGAAGCTAACTATGAGAGCAATTCGTATCAGATTATGAAAATTCTTACCAGAAGCAAAAAAAACTGTACCAATACTGACGAGAAAAGCTGCTACTATTACCGCTGTCGGACCATCGGTAGCCCTTAGGGTAGATATCAGCAATATACACCCAAACGCTGCCCCCATAAGATCAGCGGCATAAAGCTTACTCACGTGCTGAGGGAACTTAGTTAAAGCCACACAGACACATATGCCACTAAAAATGAATGGAACTGATATTACCAAATAGTTGAAAGCAATAGAACATAAACCTGCGGTTCCCATGGTTGACCTGTGAATTACAAAAGGAATATTTATATAGGTTAGAAAACTAAAAAGAATAGATATTGCAAACAACAAAGAACTAAGCGCAAGATGATATCTTGCGCGCTCCTGAGTAAAATAATCGGGGAATAGATATACTAATATAGCTCCGACAGTCATCCCAAACATAGCTACAGATACAGCGAAAAAAGAGAAATGGTAAAACATTGTTACACTAAAAATACGAGTCAAGAGAATTTCGTACATTAATGTGGCAAGCGTGACTATGAATAAACCTGCATAAATATTTCTTTTCATTGTAGATTCCAAATTCATTAAGATATCCCTATGAAAAAGGGCGACTTATGAAATGCACCCAAAGCTATGTATGTGAAGACCAGCTCGCTAAGCAGATCAAAGACTCCATTCAAAAAGTTTCTTTGTGTTATGACTGGACCAACATATAGGTAATCGGACTACTCTGGCCATCAATTCAGCTTCCTTTCGCGTATAGCTCTGTCCGAAGACAACTCGCCTCGAATAGGAGATTCATAGCATCGTTCTGTCTAAAACTGTCGTTAGGAATTTGACTACGAATCTGCAATTGATTTGCGGCCCGCGCTTCCATTGGCGAGTGTCTACAGCGAAAACGACACAGTTTGGTTTTCTTTTTGAATATTCCTCGCTTTTTACTTCCAAAATTCATTTTATTACTTTTTGAGATACGACTTCAAAAAACTTAATGCTCAACCTTATAAAGGTCTTTTCTTACCTCCAACAGGCTGAAACCAGCGTGCTCTAGAATGGCTCTACGCTCAGGAGTAACGCGGTATGCATACACCGCTAACCCGATAGGTACGTTCTTTCTTGGCTCCCGCAAATAGAATGACCTATTTTCATACATGTACGTTTTGATTTTCCTGATAGAGTAATGGTGCATAATATAAATATTATTGCACTCCAGTCCTTCTCCAATCAGGTAATACCAAAAATACTCTGAGTAATCATAGTTTGGAGAGATGATAATTGAGTCCTTTTTCACCGTTTCCAAAACAGTTTCTATTTCTCTGGCCACTTGTGTGTTATTATGTTGATTCACTTTTCCATAATTGGCAAATAGTAAAATGGTAAGGGTCAAAATGAGTAAGGAAGAATAGAATATCAAACTTTTCCTGAACAATGCCGTCCTGATCGAATCTAAGCCGACCCCTAGATAGATTGCGACAATGAGATAGTTCGGTAAGAAAAGAACAAACATATTATCTTCTGTGCTATTATAATTTATTGTAAAAAGCATATTTCCAAGAAAGCATAAGAGTAAAAAAATATTTACGGTCTTGTTTTTGAGTCTGAACATGCCAAATATAGCGACTGGTATTAGAAAAAGGTATTGTTTTAACATTAGTCCTAAAAACAGTGGAATGCGTTCAGAAAAAACCTGGGTAATAGAAAAGGAAAAGAATCTTGGTATGTGAGTACCCGCCACATACCAAAAAAATCTTTCAAAATTTGGTGTCTGCATTTCTAAGTAACTAGTATGGGGGGCATAAAAACGCCAGAAAAAATATGAGTATTGTAGTGCCGCCACAACAATGAATAAAATGACCCAAATTATTTTTCTGATGTCAGTAAAAACTTTCTTATCTGTAGCCCAAACAAAATAAATGATTGCTGGTAAGAGGGCGATCGTCGTCAGGTGGTTTCCAAAAGAGAATGCATAGAAAGCACATGCAATAAGGAAATTGCGGTCCTGTCTTGTCTTATTCCATTTTATAAGGAAATAAAAGACAATAGTCACAAACAGAATGTGTAACGTATACACTTCAGCTACAATAGATTGCGACCACAATGCAGGAGTAAAACCAAATGTTAGCGAGGTAATAAACGCTATACTGTTTTTCAAATTGAACAAGAGCTTAAGAATATGAAAAAGAAGAAGAGACGAAACGATAGAGAAGAGGGCTGACAGAAGATTTGCCTTGTAAGCCAAACTCCCGATTGGAAACAGCTTTGTAAACAAGTGGTTCAAAACGATGTAAGTGGGGTATCCTGGGCCATGAGGCGTTCCCAGAACCCTGCCTACAAATTGGAATTTTGCTGTATCGCCAGAATACCCAACCCCTGGCAATAATGTCGACACATAAACCACTCCCAATATTAAAACCAGGATACCGTACCAAAAAATTGAGTCTGAAGCAAAATTCTTGAATTTCTGTCTCAGATTACTTACGAAATTCATTTTCCTGTTTTTGTGATGGCGCCTTTAAAATATGCATCCTCATTTATAGCCTTGACCGCCCAGGCATATGCGAAGGTCGGGACGAGCAGACAGGGATAGCTATACTAATGGGGATTTTGATATCCGATCATCTATAGAATATTATTAGCGCTGCCCTCGCCGAAAATTATTTTCTGTCCCCAGATCGAACAATTTCACTTTGGTATCTTGATAGAGCGTTCTTATCGATGGACACTCGTTTACCATGTCCGTATCGGCGTCAGTGACTAAATATCTAATGTTATAATCGTGATAAAGCAAAGTATATTGTTTGTCGCGAATAAGTTGCTCTAACTTTTCGTCTTTTGTATTTACACTTGTTGGGATTCGAGAAAGATAACCGAATGCTATAGGTTTTTCGTGGATAGTTTGATAGTATAATGCCAGTGTCGGCTCGGCTATTATATCCACGATGCCTTTGGTGTCAGGTAAATCTTTCAAGAAATTAACATATGGTGGTATGACAATTTTGGAGGCCGGGATAGGCCTCGGTAAGTATTCTATAAAAAGGATTATAAGTAATAGTCCTGCCAGCAATCGTTTTCCTGCCGACTGTCGAAAAAGCACCTTAAATCCCATTGCCGAGATAACTGCTGCACTAAGCATTGTCATTACCATCATTCGCACAGGAACACCTGAAACCTTTAGAGGTGGAAATACCATTTCAAACAATGCATAAGGGAGCCTTATAAAAGGAATTTCCCTTCCCCATATATGCAATACAGGCCCCAAGCCCATAACGGTAAAGAAAATGAGTATAAGGTACCATAGCCTGAGGCCTTGAGCAGGGAACTTTCGCCTCTTAACCCACGTAAAAATAAGAATATAAAACACTGCCAGACCTATATGAACACTACTTTCATGGATATTGCCAGGCAGGTTTGACCAATAAGAATGTGTTAGATGAGCAAAGCGCCAGTGCCCTCCGGGAATGAAAGGAGCCAGGAGATCTAAGGAAAATATCTTTGGTGAATGAGCGAGCAAAAAAGGATCTCTCGTATTTAAAAGCAGGAAAGAAACTACCAGTGGTCCTGCTGTTATGAGAAGACCTACAAAAAAAGCTGTAAAAGGAACCAGGTGTTCTTTTCTGAGGAAGAAAAAGATATTCTTCTTCTGGATACTGTACCACCCAAATATCAGGCACGCTATCATGACACAGTAAAGAAAGTAGTAGTAATCGCAAAGAAGGACTGCGAAAAGAACTATGGCTGAAGCTATAGCTGTAACAATCCTTGGCTTAGTAACCAGCATATACCAGAAAAGCACAAAGAGGGGAATCCATTCTAAAGACACCATTTGTAAATGTCCTTGAGCATGAGCAAAGTGATAATTCGAGAAAGTGAATATAAAGCCTGCGATTATACTGGACCAGTATGACTTAGTAAAATAGTGAGCCAACAAAAACGCCGTAAGTCCACCACCAACAAAAGAAAAAACAACAATAAAATTATGAGTCTTTATTAGCGTCAAAAATTTTAACAAAAATATTCCCATAAGACCATTAAATGGATTTAAAGTATGCCCATGGAGTGAAACCCCGTATGGATAATGGAGATAGCGGGTTTGCCAAAGTGATTGATGGAGCTCGGTCACTGCCTTGTTTACCCACCATATATTCCAGACATTTTGTAATCCATCACCCTGGTCTGCAAAAAAATGGGTGGAAAATTGTAGAATTAGAGGATAGGTGAGAATGCAAAAAAAGATGAAATAGAAAATTATGGGAAACAGTCCCATCTTAGCTGCAATAGAGGCATAATGTTTGATGTTCTCTCTGTTCATTTTTACAACTCCAAATCCAACTTTTATATCCAACATTATATCAAATCCAAAATAACTTGCAATAAAAATCCGCAGTGTGTTTCCCTATGGGGCATTCTTCATAAGGGATTCCCTACATCTCCTATCTTTTTACTTGACTAGACTTAAAATCTATAATATACTAAAAAAAGTGCTATTCGGGGAAGATTTATGAAAAGACATATCTCCATTCTTCTCTCCTTTCTGTTCCTGTTTCTCTTCAATATTTCGTTTGCGCTGACCGAAAAAGACTTCAAACATTCTATGAATTTCTACCAGAAATTGGTAGAGAAAAAGGTTAGCGTGGAAGAACTTATCTTTACTCTACAGAAGATTTTAAAAAAATATAGTGATATCGAAGTAAATCTTACTCCTGTTAGAGAAAAATTATTAATTCTTAGGAAATTTAGGATTTCCAGGGATTTCTATAAAAAACTTGAGGTAGGAGGAGCGAGTATTGACGAACGCATTGCTGCCCTCGAGCGAGTTCTAATTAAGTTTAGAAATACTGATGCGGATCTTTCTGGAATGGAAAGGAGGCTTAAGCGACTGCAGGAAGCGAGGGCAGGTGAAGAGGAAGAACTGGAAAAGTTTGAAGATTTTGAGGTAGATAAAGAGACAGGCGCACCCACGATGGAGGGAGAGTTTGAAGAAGGAGAGATGAGCGGCTCAGAAATTGAGGAAGAAACTGAAGATTTAGAAGAATTTAAAGAATTTAAACCGTAGATGAAGTATTCGGGGTCGTCCCTGACCCCGAGATGAAAGGAGGGGAGTGGAATGTATGATGTTGTGGCTTTAGGAGAGGCAATGCTGAGGCTTTCACCGCCTAACTATATGAGGTTGGAGCAGACGAATAGTTTTGACGTTAATGTAGGGGGGTCAGAGTTGAATACTTCTGTGGGAGTGGCTAGATTTGGTTTGAGAACGGCCTGGGTTACAAAGCTGGTCAATAATCCTCTGGGAAAGATGGTGGCTAACAAGGCCAGAGAACATGGCATAGATACTTCTCATATAGTCTGGGCTGACGGAGGGAGAGTGGGAATATACTATCTGGAATTGGGTAGTACGCCCCGGGCGAGCAGAGTCATTTATGACCGTAAAGACTCAGCTGTAAGTAAACTTGGACCGGGTGAAGTAAACTGGTCCACCATTTTGAAGGGGACAAAGCTTTTTCTTACCAGTGGAATTACCACTGCTCTGAGCCCAACTTGTCGAGAAGCTACAATCGAGGCTATAAACGAGGCAAAGAAGCAAGGCTGCAAAATCTGTTTTGACATAAACTTTAGAGCGAAGTTGTGGTCGGCCGAGGAGGCGAAGAAGTGCCTCTCTAAGATATTGGATAAAGTTGATATCATTGTAACCACACAATTTGATACTGAGGAAGTTTTTGGCTATAAAGGTTCTTATGAGGAGATAGCAAAACAATTAAAAGATAAGTTTGGCTGTTCAGTGGTTGCCATTACTTTAAGAGAGGTGCGCACTGTTCTGACCGGTGGATGGACCAGCATTGCCTTGGCTGATAAACTCTATAAGGGCAAAAAGTACGATGTAGAAATAATTGATAGAGTCGGCAGTGGCGATGCATACACTGCTGGTTTCATTTATGGCTATCTAACAGGCGATGTGGAGAAGGCCGTTGCTTATGGAGATGCTCTGGCCGCGTTGGAACATTCTGTTCCCGGCGATTTGAGCTGGTTTACAGAAGATGAAGTTAAGAAGCAGATTAAGGCTGCTGGTTATAGAATTCAAAGATAAAAATTATCTTTGTAGCTGCAGAGCGATAGCTCTGCATTGTAGGGGCGGCACTCCGTGGCCGCCCAAAGGAAGGGACGGCACAGAGTCCGTCCCCTACAGGCAGGCAAAGCTTACGCTTTGCGGCTACATTCTTCGGTTTTTGGCTAAATAGGGAGGGTCGCCGTCGCGACGAATAAGGAGCGACAAGTCTGGCGACGGGTTCGAGATGGTGAGAACCCCGGCCGGATTGAGCGAAGCGAAAGGGTCGCCGTCGCGACGAATAAGGAGCGACAAGTCTGGCGACGGGTTCGAGATGGTGAGAACCCCGGCCGGATTGAGCGAAGCGAAAGGGTCGCCGTCGCGACGAATAAGGAGCGACAAGTCTGGCGACGGGTTCGAGATGGTGAGAACCCCGGCCGGATTGAGCGAAGCGAAAGGAGGTGAGTTTATGGATAAGAAGTCGGAACAACTTAAGCTTATGCTTGAGTGCGGAATTGTGCCTGTAATCAGAGCCCAATCTCCTGAACAGGCTATGAACATAGTCGATGCCATTAGGGAAGGCGGGATCAAAACTATTGAAATAACAATGACTGTTCCCAATGCTATTGGAGTGATGGAGAAAGTGGCAGGGAAGTTTGGAAAGGAAGTGCTTTTAGGAGCGGGCACTGTTCTCGATGGAGAAACAGCCAGAGCATCCATTCTTGCAGGTGCGGAATTTATTGTAGCACCCTCATTGAATGAAGAAGTCATCAAGATATGTAAGAGGTATACCAAAATTGCAATTCCGGGGGCGATGACGCCCACGGAAGTTGTCCATGCCTGGGAGATGGGGGCAGACATTGTAAAAATCTTCCCTGCAGGGCAGTTAGGAGGTCCGAAGTATATTAAGGCGCTTAAAGGTCCCCTCCCGCACATTCTCTTCCTTCCTACAGGGGGAGTAAATTTAGAGAATGCTGGCGAATTCATTAAGGCTGGTTCGTGTGCCATTGCCGTGGGGACAGCATTAGTTGATAAGAAAGCAGTAGCTGAGGGAAAGTTTGAAGTTTTGACTCAGAAAGCCAAGCAATTTCTCGAGGAAGTAAAAAAGGCAAGAGGATAAGGGTTCGTTCTTTGCCAAATTGATTTCAAATTTTGATTCCTGCCTGTCGAGGTTACACAATAGATTAACCCCTGTTATGTAAGATATTGACAGGGGTTAATTTTTTCTATAGCCGGGGAAAACACTGTCAAGGTACTCGGGGACGAGCCCGACTACCGTACTAGGTACTCGGGGTCGTCCCTGACCCCGAGTAGCGATTGACCTGTAAACAATTATATGTTATAATTTAAAAATTGAGGTAACTTTCTATGTTCAAAAAGATACTGATAACTCTTCTTTTGCTATCTATTTTCTCAGCAAATAGTGTTTTTGGTCAGGTTGCTTCTCGCGAGGAAGAAGACTTATACAATTTTTGTATGAGTCTCTATAGCGATGGAATGTATAAACTGGCAGCGGAGCAACTGGATAAATTTGAGAGAAATTACCCGGAAAGCAAGAAGCTCCCTGAGGTGAGATTCTACAAGGCAGAAGCCCTGTTCAAGGAAAGAGATTATGCAAGGGCGTTTGTTGGGTATGGCAAGGTTGTAAGTTCACATCCGGGAACAGATTTTGCTCTAAGAAGTGCCATTCGTCTGGCTGACTGTAAATATATGGCCAAAAACTACTCTGAAGCAATAAGACTCTATCAGGATTTCATCCGTAGATATCCTAAGAGCGACCTGGTGGCAGAAGCAAAATATTATACTGCTGAATCTTATTTCAATCAGGAAAAGTATGGAAGGGCTATTTCAGGTTATGACGAGATTATCAAAAGATACCCTCAATTTAAACATATGGACTATGTATACTACTCCCGGGGTTTCTCTTACTTCAAGCAAGAAAAATATTCCCAGGCTCTCTTTGAATTTTCCAAAGTGGTTAAATCTTTTCCCAAAAGTAGTATTGCTGATGCGAGCCAATTTTTTATGGGAGAATGTCGGTTTTACCATGGGAATTATGAGTTAGCTATACCTGAATACGAGAAATTGTTTAATAACTATCCCCAATCCACATATCTTCCTCAAGCCCAGTTTAAGATTGGAGAATCTCTCCTCGAACAGAAAAAGTACTCTTTGGCCAGACAAGCGTATCAGAAAGTATTAACAATTACCGAATCTGGCGACCTGCGAGGAGCTGCACTGTATGAAATCGGCGAGGCATTCTACCGGGAAGGAGAATACCCGGAAGCAATTATCGCTTATCAGGAAGTCATTAAAGTCTATCCTCGTTCCGACCAGGCAGTGAAGGCCCAGCAGTCTATTGGCTGGAGTTACCTGAAGCAGGGAAAGTTTGCTGAAGCCAGGAAGGCTTTTTCAGAGATGATAACCAGGTATCCTAAATCGGGATACGTCGACTCAGCTCTCTATATGATTGGTAATCTGTTCTATTATGAGAAGAAATACGACGATGCAATTAAACAATACCAAGTATTAGTGGAAAATTTTGCCACAAGTAATCTGGCTGATGATGCTGTCTACTGGAAAGGCTGGTGTTACTATAAGAAAGGACAATACGATGACGCCATTTACGCTTTCCGAGAAGTTGAAAAGAAGTACCCTGATAGCAAATTGATGGTGGAAGCGAAGTTCCAGATTGCAGAATCTCTGTTTCGAAAGAGAGATTTTGATTTTGC
>Ga0307378_10009384_pt1 | contig 12862 bp, 11 predicted proteins | sample UN1MG_FD_202238 | JGI IMG/M metagenome (GOLD analysis project Ga0307378, IMG submission 202238) | Soil microbial communities from Risofladan, Vaasa, Finland - UN-1 | ecosystem: Environmental > Terrestrial > Soil > Coastal area > Acid sulfate soil | place: Finland: Risofladan, Vaasa | collected...
CTAAAGCCCGCTTTACATAAGAAGATAACCCTAAGTCAATTGTTCCTTTAATGGATACTAAATATACTTCATCTGTTTCGTTTGCGAAAGTGTTTAGAGCAATTAAACTAAAAATTGCAAATAGAGTTATAATTATAAGAAATATCTTGCTCTTTTTATTTAAATTATATTTTATTATCAAATAATTTACACTCCCAAATTAGTCGTTAGCGAATAGTCGTTAGTTGTTAGTTTGAAATACAATTTTTTAGTTTTCAGTTATCATTTTACAGCTAAAAGCGTAAAACCATAATTCAAAATTCAAAACTATTTTCGTATACCCCATTGTGTATCGAGTATTACGTGGAAAAAACCCGGATTCAGATGTAGGGATACAATAAATTGTGCCCTTCTTTTGTAATTCAAGAAAATTTCTATACAATTAAATTATAAAATTACAAAAACGAAGAAAGACTCAAAATATTTTACCAAAGTAAATCCGAGTCTTTCTTCTTAACGCTAATTTTTTGAACTCTCCAGCAAGTCCCGCACTATTTTATTAACTATTTTTCCGTCTGCTTTCCCTTTTAATTGGGGGATAATTTCTTTCATGGCAGGCCCGATATCCTGGAGACCTTTAAATTCATATTTTACAACAGTTTCTTCTATAACTTTTCTTATTTCTTCCTCAGATAATTGTTCTGGAAGATATTCTTTTATTATTTCAATCTCTTTTTTTGCCTTATCAGCAAGTTCTGGTCTCTGACCCTTGATAAAAAGATCTAAAGCATCTTCTAACTTTTTTAAATAATTGGTTATTATACCAATAACCTCATTTTCAGTTAGTTTATCTTTTTTCGATATTTCAGCATTTTTAATTGCTGCCCGGATCATTCTTAAAGAAGATAATTTTAATTTTTCTTTTCCCTTTAATGCTTTTTTCATATCCTTAAAGATAACTTCTTCTAGGGACAGCTGTTCTGACATTTAAAATTTACCTCTTTTTTTCAGTTTCCTCTGAGCAGCAAGCGCTTTCTTCTTCCTTCTCACGCTTGGTTTTTCGTAATATTCATGACGCCGAAGATCGGAAATTATTCCACTCTTCTGACATTCTTTTTTAAACCTCCTAAGGGCGTGATCCATCTCTTCATTGTCTTTGACTTTTATTTTGGCCATATTTACACCTCCCATCTCGTACAAATTAGGGTTAACAAAATGATAGTTTATGGGCGGAACTATAATAATATCATTTTGTTCATCAAATTTTATTTTAAATATTAAATTTAAATTATTATCAAACTCTAAACAAATATTTTACATATTATATAATACAACTATAAATTTATCAAGAAATTCGTCAACAGAAATTCGTCAATTCATCAATCGATTAGTACAGAACTTCTACATTATTATATTAACCGGACTTTATGTCAAGTCTTTTTACAAATCGCTTTTAAAATCATGTTCTTATCTATCTTTTATTTGATAAATTCTAGATTATGCTCCGGATACCAGGTTAATATAAACTTTAATTGTGATAATTAGATAAAAAAGGAACAGTTAATTACTTTTGTTCTTCCTATCTTCTTCTCCGGTATCTTTTTTTTCTTTAGGCAATGCTCAATACGCGATACGCAATACGAATTATTAATTTGACAAAACCTGCCTACAATATTATATTATATACATTCAATCATATTAATCGTTAGTGAATAAAAATAGCGCGGATCGTTTAGTGATTCAGTATCGAGTATTGAGTATTGAGTATCGAGCAAATAAAAGAAGTCAGGAGCCAGGAGACAGGAGCCAGAATAAAATTGTATCTCGTATCGAGTGAAGAAAGCCAGTTTTCAGTTATCGGTTATCAGTTTACCAAGATTTCCGTCATTGTAAGATCTGATTTATCGGAGCGTGGCAAACTCTTTAATTAAATTAAAAATTTAAAGCGAAAAGTGCAAAACCATAATTTAAAATTCAAAACTTTTTCTCTCGTGTTGCGTGTTGATTATTACGGATGGGTTTTCTTTTTGTCATGGAGGAGTGAAACGACGAAGCAATCTTATTGAGATTACCACACTCCCTGCGGTTGCTCGCAATGACATTTCTGTTTTTTATTCTGACTCCTGAATTCTGTCTTCTGACTTCTATTTTCTTAACGAGATACGCGATACGAATTGAGGTTTACAGGAAAAGAGAAATTCTATAAAATTAAATTAAAAGGAGATTTAAGATAGGCTATGTTGCGACTAATAAGAAAAAATATGAAATTTATAATAATTTTACTGGTTGCCTTTTTTGGCATTTCAATTTTTTATGGCTTAGGCCAATACAGATCCTCTGGCAACCAGAGGCAAACCTACTATATTGCTGAAGTAAATAAATCGGGCATTACCTCTGACCAACTGCAAAACGCTTTTTTAAACGCTATCTCTCAATATGATGATGCTGTTCTTTCCAGCTTAGACCAACCCGCAATTGTTTCTTTTAAAAAGAATATATTAAACCAACTAATTGACTATGAACTTTTATATCAGCAAGCTCAAAAAGAGAAAGTTAAGATTTCCAATGATGAGATTAATTTAGAAATTTACAAGATTAAAGATAATTTCTCTTCTCCTGAAGAATTCGATGAAGCCCTAAAAGTAAATAATATTACCCTCGTCCGACTCAAGGAGGATATAAAAAGACAATTAATGATAAATTCTGTTTTAGAAGAAACCAGGAATCAGGTAAGCATCAGTGATCAGGAATTATTAGAATATTACAACGAAAATAAAGAAAGTCTCCTTGAACCCGAGCAAGTTCACGCCCGCCATATATTGGTTGAAACTGAAGAAGAGGCAAATATTCTTCTTCTACAGCTCAAAGAAGGTCTTACCGATTTTGCAGAACTGGCTAAAGTAAAATCTATAGGACCCTCTGCCCCAAGCGGCGGAGATCTGGGATTTTTCACCAGAGGTCAGATGGTAAAAGAATTTGAAGATGCTGCTTTCTCGTTGGAACCGGGTGAGATTAGTGATGTAGTGCAAACAGAGTTTGGATACCATATTATTAAATGCGAGGAGAAGAAAGAGGAATATTCCCCTACCTTTGAAGAAGCGAAGGAACGAATTAGCAATACTTTGAGTTCCCAAAGAGAAAACGAAGCAATATCAGCATTTATCTCAAAATTAAGAGAAGAAGCTGTTATTGTTTACAATTATGATTTTGACGCCGAAATTGAATCGTTAAAATCTTCTGCGGAAGAAGACCAGACTTCGGAAGAAACAGTTTCAGAAGAGGCAACAGAAACCAATGAGGCTAAGGACGCTTCCGAGGATAATTAAAGATTAATTCTCACAATTAAATAAAAAAAATGATAACAATCAAAAGGGGCTAAAATTTAGCCACTTTTGATTGTGAGAGTAAATTAGGAAAAACGGGTTCCCAATACCCGTTTTCCCTAATTTGTAGGTACACTCGAATTGTGTCCTTTCTATCTGTCCCTGGGTCCGATACATCGTGCGTTGGATTCCTGACTTCGGACTTCTAATTTTAAATTTTTTGCTCTTTCTTCTTCACTTTCACTATATACTATATACTCGATACTATATACTAATTACGTTCTACGCTATCAAGGCATTGCAATACGCTCCTTGCTAATTCCTCATCAATCACCTGATATAATCTCCTCTGGGAGAATATTCCATTTATATAATACTATTTTTAAAAATTTTATATGCTCATCTATTCGGAAAGATAAGGGTAACTTCCTGCAGGTTTCAAAAGTTAAAGCTGGAATACCAAGCTGATAATAAGCAGAATAAGCAGTGCTGCCTGTGACCGGATCCACTAAAACCTGATATTTATTACTATCCTCAATAATCTCTTTGTTCATCTCTTCAACAATAGAAGAACTAATGGAGTATAAATAATAATCATCATCGGAATCTATCACTAAAGTTTGCCCATAATTTTCAGGATTCTTTTTATAAAACTCTATCGATTCGTGTAAATCAATTAATAGACCGACATCGTATTTTTTCATCAAGTTAAAAATTTCATAAGCTAATTTTCCTACGGAATTACCTTCAGGATTTCCGGGATAAGTCCTGTTTAGATTAATATCCGAAGGGAAATTTCTTACATTTTTTTCGCAGGCTAAAATATTTGCCCTTGGTATTATTACCAAAGTTCCTTTTTCGGTCTTTGTATTATCTTTTAAGTATTCCGTAGCTTGAATGCCGGCCTTTTCATCCCCGTGCGTTCCGGCTACAATCATTATTGTTGGTTCCTTATAATTAGTTTTTAGTATATAGACGGGAGTTTCATAATCTGTCCCAGCACAGATATATTCAATAGAAGTTGTTTGCAGTGAAGCGGTCTGGGAAAAACAAAAAAATAACAATATCGATACTATGAATATAATTCTAAAATATTTTCTTATAGCTATCATTCGGGATAGTTCACCTTTCAAGTGTAGAGCGCGTCAGTTAACCATCTTCACGAGATACGAGATACATGTATTGTTCTGGTTCCTTTTCTTCACGCAATACGCAATACTCGATACGAATTAGGCTAATTCTCTTTAATTATCATTGGTATGTTGTTATAAGTATCCTCCGCCAGAAACTCTATCTTCTCTTCCCCGTTTTTTCTAACAATTCGATAAGTTTTTATCTGGTAACCGGGAACTCCTTCCTGCACAATTATCTCCTGACCAGCCTCTAATTTAGGATCTTTCTCTCTAATTATCTGATAGTCAATTACTTTTTTATCTTTACTAATAATTTCTATTTCGGCTTTACCCTCGTTCCCGCCAAAGATACTCACCTGTAAGGTATCTCTAAAAACTTTCGAAAAAATTACTATCATATGATCCGAATTGTTTTTAAATCTTAGATCTTTAAATCCGTAAAATATAGCCGCATCCTGTCCCAGAGGAACGTATTTGGTTGCCTCTCCGTATACTGAATGATTATACCTCTCTACAATGGGTAGATTAGCCAAAAGAAGCGCATTATATAAAGTGCTGGATACCTGACAGATTCCTCCTCCATAACCATTTACAAATAAACCGTTAGCAATTATAGTGCTTTCTTTGTATCCGTCTGCTTTTTCAGCAGGTCCTATATATTTATTGAAAGAAAAAATTTCTTGTGGTTTTATTAATATACCGTTTATCACTTCGGAAGCCAATCTTATATTATATATAGTGTTATCTTCTTTGTTTTCTAAGGAGGTGGGATATGTCCCCAACTCCCTATCAATAGCTAATTCTTTTAAAATATTTTGAGTAGTAATTTTGGGGTCAATAGTAATCACCGGTAGATTTACAATATACTTTTCTTCATCTAAATTTTTTAATGACTCATTAATTTCTTCCTTGAATCTTTCTAAATCAAGTTTCACACCTGTTCTGCTTTCAATAATTTTATTGCTCTCCATATAAGCATCACCAGGACTGCGGTTTATCAGGGAGCTTACCTTGCCTTGAAAATCTTCAAACCTCTGAGGATTTAATTCGGTCTGGAAAGGTACTTCGAATCCTTTTCTCCACACTATAATTCTGTCTTTAATCCGCCTGAAGATATTTCCAGTACGGGTAATGCTATAAGTTTCCTCAACTACTCGATTCAAATCGATAAAAGCATTAAGCTCTTTACGAGGAAGAAATTTAAATTCTTTATCTTCAAATACCAATATGCGGGGAGAATCAACAATTTTTGCAGCAATAGGCTGAAGAATCTCCTGAGCTTCTTTCTTCTTTAACCCTCCTAATTCAACACCAAAAGCGGATATCCCGGAGAATATTTTATTTCTATTTCTATATATATCAACAGCATTGAGTAAACTAATTGCCACAATTATTGCTATAAATAATAATAATATTTTCTTTATCTGTACCCTACTGTTATTTTTCTTCTTTGAATAATATCTCAATAAATTACACTCCTTATTTTTTTCTAATCTCTTATTTCTTACATATTTTCACTAAGTTAGCGTAAATTTTTCTTCTTTTCGCTCTGTCGCCTGTGGGCTCGATGCATCTTGCCTTTACCCTACTTCTGAATCCTAATTTTCTTCACGCGATACGGGATATCTTTACTATTTTAGTGTAAAATTTAGTGAGGTAGTTGGATAAAGAAAAGAATATTTATTGCTTTTGTTTTCCTGTTTTCTTTATCTTCACGCAATACTCAATACTCAATACTCGATACTCGATACGAAAAATTAGTTGATAATCTATTAATATTTAGGTATAATATCTGAGACAAAATCATTGCGGGAATAGCTCAGTCGGCAGAGCGTTGGCTTCCCAAGCCAAAGGTCGCGGGTTCGAACCCCGTTTCCCGCTCCATTTTTTCATTACTACTGCCAACCATATTTACCCACCAAGGGAACAAAAACACAACCACCATAATTTAATATTTTCAATTTACCTTTTTCTTTAATTCCCAGCAGTAGATCCTGTGAAAAAGAATTGCCTACGGGTATTACTATCCTCCCCTTTTCATCTAATTGATCTATCAAACTTTTCGGTATTTCCGGAGCCCCAGCAGTGACTATAATACCATTATAAGGAGAATATTCCTCTAAGCCCTTGCTTCCATCTCCTATTATTACTTTAACGTTTTTTATTCCTAATTCTTTAAATATTTTTTCCGTTCTATCCGCCAAGACACTAAAGCGTTCTATAGTATAAACCATTTTGGCTAATTTAGATAAGATTGCTGCCTGATAACCTGAACCGGTCCCTACTTCCAAAATAGTTTCATGGCCTTTAAGGCAAAGACATTGTGTCATTAAAGCAACCATATAAGGTTGTGAAATGGTCTGCCCCATACCTATAGGTAGAGGACAATCCAGATAGGCATTATTTTTTTCCCTATCCAACACAAAATTTTCCCGGGGAATACTACTCATAGCAGAAAGAACCCTTTCGTCTCTGATGCCTCTTCCCTTTATCTGATGTCTTATCATCTCTTCTCGTTCTTTTTCGAAATTCATAAAAATCACTTCATTTTTTCTTATTAGTGTCCGTCAATTAATTTAACTGCCGAAAAAACGTTCTACAACATTATTTCCCCTTACCGTTTCTACTATAACAAAAACGAGCATAGCTATCAGGAATCCAAGCAGCATGCGAAAAAAAAAGATTGCCCCTTTAGCTTTCGAGTTATCGGTCTTGTACAGCCTTACTATAAATCTGGAAAGCACTAAAATTATAAAAACTAAAATTAAAATTAAATATATCTGTTCATTCATCTCTTTAATTTCTCCGAACTATAATCTTCTATTTAAAATTCCATTTTTTTGCCCAATCTTTGACTTTAGGCATCATCTGATAATTAGTTAAATCTAAAGAAAGCGGGGTTATGGAAACCTTATTATTATAAATTGCTTCAAAATCAGTATTTGGTTCTATATTTCCTTCAGGCAGCTCTCCTCCCAGCCAATAATGGGTAGTCCCCTGAGGGTCATGAATTATCTTCACTTCATCCTGATATGTTCTTTTGCCATGCCTGGTTATCTCTACCCCGTTAATTTTTTCATAATCAACATTAGGAAAATTAACATTTAAGACTAAATTTGAGGGTAAATTATTTTTCATTAGATTAGAAGCTATTTTTTTAGTAAATAAGGCTGCCGATTCAAATTTGAACTCTTCGAAGCCGGCTATGGAAACAGCTAAGGATGGAACGTTCCTCATCGCTCCCTCCACTGCTGCTGAAACTGTACCCGAATAAAAAATATCATCTCCCAGATTCGGGCCCCGGTTAACTCCTGATACAATCAGATCAGGCTTTTTATCTTTCATAATTTCCAATAAACCAACAATAACACAATCCGTCGGAGTGCCATCTAAAGAAAATCCCCAAAAATCACCGTTTATCTTTACTTTCTTAATTCTCAGAGGTTTACTCAGAGTCATAGCATGGCTTATAGTACTTCTCTCCCTATCGGGAGCTATTACTGTAACCTCTGCAATATTATCTAGGCACTTTTTTAAAATTTGAATCCCTTCTGAATATATTCCGTCATCATTAGTTAAAAGTATTTTCATAGTTTACTTATCCTCATTTATCCTTTTTAAAATTTCGTCAGCTACTATAATTCCTGAAGTAGAGGCTTGAATAAGCCCCCTGGTTATGCCAGCGCCATCACCGGCAGCAAACAGATTGACTACTTTTGTCTCCAAGCATTCGGAAAGTTCCAAACGCGAAGAATAAAATTTTACTTCTACTCCATACAATAGCGTATACTTAGAATAGACCCCGGGTGCAATTTCATCCATAGCTTTTAGCATTTCCAGAATTCCGGAAAGTATTCTATAGGGCAGGACAAAGCTGAGGTCCCCCGGAGTAGCTTCTTTTAAAGTGGGAGTTACTATAGAGTGTTTGAGTCTGTCCGGTGTAGATCTCCTGCCCAACTCCAAATCACCCAATCTTTGCACAATAACTCCACCGCTTAAAATATTAGCCAGATGAGCGATGTATTTTCCATAGGCAATCGGTTCTTTAAAAGGTTCGGTAAAATTGGTGCTTACCAATACGGCAAAATTAGTATTATCAGTCCGGTGTTCCTGATAGCTGTGTCCATTTACCGAAGTGATACCGTCACTAAATTCAATAACCACTTCACCATAAGGACACATGCAGAAAGTACGGACTCTATCATCAAACATCTGAGTATAATAGACTAATTTTGATTCATATATCGCATCGGTCAAGCGCTTCATGGTAACAGCCGGAACTTCAACTCTTACTCCGACATCTACCGGATTATTAGCTATTTTTATATCCAGAGCTTCTGCTTGCTCTTTCAGCCATTCAGAACCGGCTCTCCCCGGCATAGCTACTATATATTTTCCTTTTATTATTTCACCTTTTACCGTCTCAATTCCTATTGCTCTTTCTTTTTCCAATAATATTCTTTTAACCTTAGTATTAGTCTTGATGTCAATTTTAGTCTTTAGGTAATCCTGCATCTTCTTTAATATTTCTCCGCATTTTTCTGTCCCCAAATGCCTGATCCTGGTGGGTATCAGTTTTAATTTTGCCAGAGAAGCTTCTTTCTTAATAATATCTATCTCTTTTTCATCTGTGCCGTAAACAGTTTTATCTGCTCCGAATTCAAGGTAAATATCATCAACACATTCAATTAATTCAGCTACCTTATCTTTATTAATATAATTATCCAGCTGCCCTCCAATTTCGGTAGATAAATTTAATTTACCATCACTAAAGGCACCGGCTCCTCCCCATCCGGAAATTATTGCACAGGGGGAACAATGAAAACATCCGTCGTTTTTACTTCTCATCAGGCACTCTCTTTTTTCAATCTCTTCCCCTTTTTCTAATATCAATACTGAAATATTATTTTTCCTGGTCAGCTCGAGAGCGGTAAAAATCCCGGCTGGTCCTGCACCAATAATGATTACATCATATTCTTTCTTCTTCATATCATCTCACCTTTAATTTATTTTTTCTATACGTATTAATTTTATAGTATTTCTATAGATAAGACAAATAAAAAATAACAATTTTTAAAAAGAAAATCCCGCCCTCTTGCTGATGTGGCGAGATTTTTATTTCTAAATTATATTTCCAACCTCTTTCCGGTACTCACTATTGTAGGAGCGCATTGCCATACGCCCCTACAAATGGATTTCTAATCAAATCTAAAATGATAAAAATAATTTTTTTAAAAATCAATTGCTTGTTTAAAACAAATATATTTTATTTTATATTAAAAACTTACCATCTTTGTAAATCAACTCGCCGTCCGTATAAATTTCTCCACTCTTTTTCATATCACAGAGCATATCCCAGTGTATGGCCGATTGGTTTTTCCCTAAAGATTCAGGCATAGACCTTCCGATTGCCAGATGGACTGTCCCTCCAATCTTCTCATCAAATAACATATGCTTGGTAAATTTCTCTATACTATAATTTGTACCCACGGCAATTTCTCCTACATATCTTGCACCCTCATCTGTTTCGAGTAATTTTTCTAGTAACTCCTGCCCTTTAGCTGCCACCGCTTTTATCACTTTCCCTTTTTCAAAGGTCAATTGTATATCTTCGATTTCTCTTCCCCCGTATATACCCGGAAAGCTGAATCTGATATGACCCTCTACGCTATCTTCCACCGGCCCGGTAAAAATCTCACCGTCAGGAAAATTGACTTTCCCGCAACAGTTTACCCATTTTCTACCTTCAACGGACATATTTAAATCAGTATCTCGGGAAACTATTCTGATATTTTTTTTACCATCCAATATTTTACATATGGCTTCCTGTTTCTTTTCTATTTCTTTCCATTCTGCCGTGGGGTCTTTACTGCCAATATAACCTGCTCCGTAGACAAAATCTTCGTACTCTGAAATTGACATGTTCGCTTCCTGAGCATTTGCTTGATTGGGGAACATTGTTACGCACCATCTTAGTTCTTTTTTAGCTGTCCGCTCGAAAAAAATTCTGGTAATTTCACTGGAACCTTGAGCTAATAATTTTAATTTTTCAGGATTTACATTGCTTAACATTCTGGTATTAGGACCACCAAAAAAAGATAACATTACATCTACTGTTTTATAAACCTTCTTTGTGCTGTCAGGTACGTATTTAATCTGTTCATCATTGCCGCTTTTCAATAATATCTCTTTTAAATCTTCGCTATTTATCATAACTTGAGGAAGGGCACCCAGTTCAACTGCCAGTCGATAACTTTCATTAATTAAAGGCAGAGTATTTACATCACCTGCAATCATTATCCTTTCACCCTTTTTAAGTCCAAGCGAATACTTTAATAACACCTCAGCGGTTTTTTTTATTCTATTATCCATTTCTTACCTCCTTGAATAATATCTCAAATCCAAATTTAAACTAAAGTATAATAAAAGAATGTCTCTTTGCAATTTTGTCTCTGCATTTTTTCTTCTAACTACCCCACTAAAGTTTACACTAACTCTGCATTTAAGGCTTCTGAACTAACCACAACACACAATCAGTGGAAAACTTCTCCACCTCTTCTGACTCTTCACACAATTCAGAACGCAATATTCCCTCAATTAACCTAAATCCTGCTTCTTCCAAACTTAAATTTACTTCTTCCCTGGTTGGAAAATGTAGAAAAATATCTCTTTCTTCATTTTTTATAACCCTGTCTCCAAATTCGTGCAAACTTTTATCCTCTAAATGCAATGACCATTTTCTCTTTTCCTCTTGCCAAAATGATTCATATTCTTTACTGCCCTCACGGTCATGGGTAGTAAAGAAGAAATATCCTTCAGGTTTTAATATTCTATTTATCTCTTTTAATACTTTTATCCTATTCTTTCTTCCCGGTATCTGCATTATTCCATTAAAAGAAAATACAGCTGCCCCAAAGGTTCCATCTTCATAATCTAAACAGGCTGCATCTCCCACCCTAAAAGTTATATTATAATTCAATTCTTTACTAATTCTTCTGGCTTGTACTATCATAGCTTCTGATAAATCCAAACCTTCTACTAAATGATAACCAAGCTTATAGAGCCCTATGGTTGTTCTCCCTGCACCACAACCGAGATCTAAAATTCTGTTTTCCGGATGAAAATATTTCTTAATCATCATCTTCTCGGATTCCCATAGCCCAATTTCCTTAACTGCTTTTGTATAATCTGAAACTGTTTTTTCTGTGGTAAACGATTTTCTGATAAACTCTGTGTCAACCTTTTTTGTAACTATCTCTTTATACTTCTCACTTATAAATTTTAATAGTATTTCTATAGATAAGACAAATAAAAAATAACAATTTTTAAAAAGAAAATCCCGCTCTCTTGCTAAGAAAGCGAGATTGTTCTCCCTAAATTGTATCCCCAGGCACTCTCTGCTGTTAGGTGATCTTGCTATCTTGTTCTAAAATTTTAAACATTCTAAAGAACTCAAAAGTTTTTTATTAATTTTGAAATATTACATTCTCTTTTCTATAATATAGCCAAGCCTTTTATAAAATTTAATCGCTCTCTTGTTACTTGTCTCCATGTCCAAGACGATGTTAAGCTCGTAAGGACCAATCTCCTAGCACATTTACTGTAAGAAATCAAATTTTGCACCTTTGTACTTAAATAATGTTTTACAAACATCTACAACCATTGAATCATAAAGAGTTCCTTTATTCTTAGTTAGCTCGTTTAAGGCTTCCTTTATGCTATGATTAGGCCTATAGGCCCTATAAGAACTCATTGCCTCAATAACATCAGCTACACATAATATTTTTGCTTCAATTAAAATTTCATCGTCTTTTAGTCCATTTGGATATCCAGACCCATTTACCTTCTCATGATGTTGTAGTACAATTTCAGCAACTGGCCAAGGAAAATCAATCTCCTTTAAAATATTATATCCAGTCATAGGATGTTCTTTCATTAAATCGTAACCTAATTCAGTTAAACCACTTGGTTTGCTTAAAATCTCTATAGGCATACCTATTTTCCCGATATCATGAACCAATGATGCAACCTTTAACCCTTCAATTTTATCTTTAGGTAATTTCATCTCTTTTGCTATAGCTGTAGCAAGCTGAGAGACTTTTTTTTGATGACCAGCGGAATATGGATCTTTCCTTTCAACAACTTTGGCCATGGTATAAACAGTATCCTCCATAATTTGCTGTAATTTTTGGTAATTCTCTTGGAGCTCTCGTTCAACTTTACTTTTTGTAGTAACATCCTCTCCAGAGCTTAATATTCCCTGAAATTCACCCCTTTCATCTTTTAATGCAGTGTTATACCAACTAATATTCTTTTCTTCTCCGTTTATAGTTAAAATTGGACTTTCGAAATGTTCATAAGAAATAGTTTGCTTAGATCTAAGTTTCGCTAAAATATCATTCATTTTGTTTTGTAGTCTTTCCGGAA
>Ga0307378_10009387_pt1 | contig 12862 bp, 13 predicted proteins | sample UN1MG_FD_202238 | JGI IMG/M metagenome (GOLD analysis project Ga0307378, IMG submission 202238) | Soil microbial communities from Risofladan, Vaasa, Finland - UN-1 | ecosystem: Environmental > Terrestrial > Soil > Coastal area > Acid sulfate soil | place: Finland: Risofladan, Vaasa | collected...
CCTGGAGGCCGAGGATCTCGTCGTCCTTGAGGTTGATAGGATAGATCCTACCTTGATAGCCGCATTCTAGGAGATTCTTGACAACGGCGTGGCCCAGTTTGGTCTCGTCTCGAGAAGCTCCTATGACGGCCACAGAGGTGGGACAATAGAAGGGTTCGAGCACCTGCAGCATCCTTCTTGGTCTGGAATCCCAGCCGGGCGATGCTCTGCACGAGATGTGAACGACGTAAGCCTGGTCCCTAGGGCAGTTCAGCCTTGCGGAACAGCAAAATCATCTCTGAGCCGAGTACATACTTGACGTCGGAGAGGAGGAATCCCAGTTTCTCCACCGAGTGCACAAGCTGTTCCTTATTATAGTGCGTTATGTGTTCATCCGCATAGCCGCCGGGAATCACACGGTGATACAGCCCTTCGATGATGCGCCAGGACAACCGCCCATAGTCGGGGGTACCCAGAACGAGCAGCCCGCCATCCTTCAGAACCCGCCGCATCTCCAGGAAGGGCTCCTCGCCGGCCGGGATGTGTTCTATGACTTCGGAAGAGATCACACAGTCGAAAGATCCGTCGAGGAATGGCAGGTCGAAGATGGAGGCGTTGACCAGGGGCTTGCCGTACTTCCTGGCCCATCTCAGCTTCCTGAGCGCTACGTCTGCCCCTACGACGTTGTCCAGGCTGGACAGTATCCGGCTGGATCCACACCCCACGTCGAGGCAGGAACCATCACGGGGAACGAGCGCCGTCACGATCTGGTGCCTCTTTCGCTGCCAATACCTTTGGGGAGGAATCCTGCTGTCGAAGGCCCGGTCGTCGTAGTCAGCACAGAGGACTGAGTTCCTCAACTCCCACATGCGACGAAAGGTTCGCAGATAGGCGATGCCGAATCTGAGAAGGTTGATGTGTGTACTCCCCTGCTGCCTGGGCAGGTATTGGAACGGGACTTCCCTGATTCTGTATCCCTGGGCGTAGCACTGGATCAGGATTTCTTCGAGCACATCGAAGTCGGAACTCTCCAGGGGCATGCCTTTGACGGTGGAGGAATGGTAGAGCCGGAAGCCGCTGGAGATATCGTGCAGCGGCAGGGACAGGCCTTGGGTGAAGAACTTGTTCAGAATCAGACTCAGCACCTTCCTGACGATGGGCATCCGTGCCGAGCCCTGCGGAACGTACCGGGAGGCGACGACGATCTCCGCCTCTCGCCGGGCCTTCCACATCTGATCGATGAAATCGGGATCGTGGGAGAGGTCCGCATCGAGAGTGAGGATGTAGTCTCCTGAGGAAGCCTGGAAGCCGGCCTTCAGCGCACCGCCGTAGCCTGGCTCCTCTTGGGTGATGACTGTTGCCCCGAGGCTGCGTACCGCCTCCACCGTGTCATCTGTGGATCCGCCGTCCACGACGATAATCTCATACTCTTGGCTGGTGAGAGTGGATACAACGCGATGGAGTCTAGGCAGAAGAAGTCTTAGATTGCTCTCCTCATTCAGAGCGGGGATGACGACGCTGATCTGCATCGCAGGATTCTCTCATTGACAAGCTCGCAGGCGAGCTGAGTGTTAATAGTATAGGGTATCCAGAACACCTAGTCAACGCCTCGGATCGGAACCGCCAACCGGACGGTTGCAGGGCCGCGTTGTTGATGGCCCGTGCAGGCGGACCTGATGGCGATGGTTTGTCATCGGCGCGCCCACCGGAGGCGATGCAGTCTGACATCGTTCGCCAAGGTGTGACGCGGCAGCGCCGCAACGTGCGGAGCCCCATGCAGTACGCCGGGTGTTGCAGTATAATGGAAGTATTGGGTGGCCTTTCCTGGCCAGGGAGGTGAATCCAAATGAAGAGGGTTTCCAGGCGTCAGTTCTTGCGAGTGGCCTCCGTCAGCGCCGCCGGCGCACTGGCCGCGGAGGCTCTTTCGGCTTGCAGTACCTCGCCCCCAGTGGTCGAGACGCCCGGGACGGCGGGGCCGCGCAGCACGGCCGTGGCCGAGACCCTGCGCAACGAGAACATCCCGGGTTTCAACGTCCGCTATTACAAGCCCTTCCCCGCCCCTGACCCTGCCCAGTGGCGCTTGGCCGTTGAGGGTCTGGTAGCGAGGCCACAGAGTCTATCCCTGAACGACGTGCAAGCCCTACCGTCCGTGACAGACATCCGGCGGTTGAAGTGCGTGGAGTGCTGGTCGGCGCGAGCCAAGTGGAAGGGGTTCGACCTCGAGGCGCTGATGGAAGTGGTCGACCCCCAACCGGAGGCCAGTTGGGTACACTTCTACTGCGCCGATGACTACTACGAATCTCTGTCAGTAGACGAGCTCCTGGAGGACGGAGTGTTCTTCGCCTATGGCATGAATGACGAACTTCTGGCAGCGAAGTACGGTTCGCCGCTGCGTCTGGTGGCGCCCTCCAGGTATGGCTACAAGTGGCCCAAGGCTATCGTACGATTGGAGTTCGCCGCCAGGGAGAAGTTCGGCTACTGGCCCACCGTTGGCCCGTACACCACCAGCGGGGCCATTCTTGCCGGCCGAGACCTTCCTCTGGACCTGCCGGACGGTGGTCGCGCCATTGAAGGTGGTGCGGTTCTCTATCCCGAGGACCTGGAGGCACGCGAGGCTTTGCCCTGAGCGGTAGCCGGATACCCCAGATAGCGGCTGGCGCTATCGCCTCCACGAAGAGGGGTTGGCACTCCCGGCGAGGGGCGTCTTGGTCCCGGCCAGGGGCGCTCTGCCTCCCACCCAGCCCCGAGCCGAGTGAAGGATGGTGAGGCAGGCCACGTAGCCAAATCCGAGGACGTAGAGCATCAGGAAAGGGATGGCGAAGTAGTTGCCCTGATGCAGAGCGATGCCCGTCCCGAGTAAAGCGTACAGGGCGGACAGCAGTTCCCCCAGAACCAGCCAGTCGAAGGATAGCGCATACCCGCTGCCCCTCCACTCATCCTTGCGCCCCTCCAGCTTGAACTTAGGTGTCCGCCCGAACTCGTCCCGCTTTCCGGTCAATGCCCTGCAGATGGCTCTGCTGTTGCTCAGCGTGAGGCCGGTGCCCAGCAGGACGAGAAGAGGGAAGAACCGCATGCGCTCCTTCCAGTCGGTATGCAGGCTCCGCTGTGCCCAGGCGTAGAGGGTTGGGGGGCCCAGGCTGGCCAGGCTCAGGTAGGTCAAGGGGTAGGCCACGGGTTGCCGCATGTACAGCAAGGGCACCGAGAGGGCCAGGACCAGCAGCATCAAAGGGTGTAGCAGGTAGCTGGTCAGGTGAATGAGGCCCTGGACACGCTTGAAGGGTGTCGCAGGTGCCCTGACTATGGAACGCCATAGCTTCAGGGCGCAGCTGATAGAACCTCTGGCCCAGCGCGCTTGCTGCCGCTTGAAAGCGTGGATCTGAGGGGGGATCTCGGCTTTGCACACCACGTCCCGCAGGTACAAGGGCTCCCAGCCCGCCAGCTGAGCGCGATAGCTGAGGTCCATATCTTCACAGAGAGTATCCCCCTGCCAGCCTCCGGCATCCTCGATGCACTCTCGGCGCCAGATCCCCGCCGATCCGTTGAAGTTGAGGAAGAGGCCTGCGCGATGGCGAGCGGGCTGTTCGATGGCAAAGTGACCATCGAGAGCGATGGCCTGGGCCTGGGTGAGGGAAGAGTAGCCACTGTTGATGTGGCCCCAGCGAGTCTGCACGAAGCCCAGGCGCGGCCGCGAGAGCAGGTGAGGGATCGTCTTCGGCAGGAAGTCACGAGGCGGAAGGAAGTCGGCATCGAAGAGGGCGATGAACTCCCCTGTGGCACTCTTCATGCCGGCGCGAAGGGCGCCGGCCTTGAACTCGGTACGGTCGTCGCGGTGGATGAGCTCGATATCCACTCCTCGGGCGCGATGGTAGGCCACTCCTCTGCGGGCCAGGGCGGTGGTCACGTCGGTGGAATCATCCAGGACCTGGATCTGGAGCTTGTCCCGGGGATAGCTCATCCGCGCAGTGCGGTCTATGAGGCGCTCCACGACGTGGGCCTCGTTGAAGATAGGCAGCTGCACCGTCACCTTGGGGACGCTGGTGAGGTCAGGGGTGGCGCAGCCTGCTGAACCCCGGCGCCAATACAGGTAGGTCAAGACGAAGGAGTTCAGCGTATAGACGGCCAGCCAGACCGCGGCCACACCGTAGATGATGCTCAGCACAACCACAATACTCATCCCTCTTGCCTGGCAGCGCCAGGTCGTAAGCTTCAAGTATAACATCTGAGTCGCACGCCCGCAAACACGGCGGCCGGGCATCACTCCGCTGGGGCGGGTCTGGAACCCGTCTCCACGATTCGTCTGCGCACCCCTTGGGGGAAACGACCCTCCGCATCATTTCCAGTGAAGCACCACCAGCAAGAGGTTCACCTCCAGGGGTATGGGCAACAGCAGCTCACCGCACCTTGCCAACCGGGCCTGCCCAGGGTATGATCACCTTGCGCGGAGGATTACCATGGATGGCCGCGAAGGAGTCCGGCAGAGCAATGGTGGTCAGGCTCACGGAAGGTGCCGCGTTCTGGCACTTGTCATCCTCTCTGGCCTTGCCCCGGTAGCAGTGTCCCTCTTCCTTGCTCTAAACACTGCCCGCGCACAGAGCAATCTCCTGGCCAATGGCGGATTCGAAGAGGGCACCGCAGGCTGGAATCAATCCTACGGTTCCACCTTCGTCACGGTCACCACGCCCGTCAGCGCAGGGAATTGGGCAGCGTCTTTGACCAAGAGCGGTGTCGCGGGTGACGTCTGGATCTATCAGGATGTGGACGTGCACGCCGGCGCACCCTATACTCTGACGGGCTGGGTATACAAGAACGAGTCTGCATTTCAGAATGTGTGTCTGAGCATCGAGTGGCACGACTCCGACTGGCCCGACCTCGTAGACTGCCTCTCTGAGGACAACGGCTTCTACCGGCTCATCACCGTGGGTCCTACACTGGCGCCGCCCGATACCTCGAAAGCCAGGATCACGATCATCGCCGACATCCGCTGGGCCGATCCCCCGAGCCCGGTGTACTTCGACGAAATCAGTCTGACGTCCAGCATGCAGCCCAGCGGTTACCTCCCACTGCTGCTGAACAACTACCCGCGCTGATCTCCGCCGGGGGTTGCGACCTCCGCGATTGTCACCACATCTCACCTTTGTTCCGCGGACGCTCCTGGCTCGACCCCCGGCGAATCGAGCATGGCGTCGCGGTAGTATTGACATCAGTCGTCAACGCTGCTATACTCAGTCCGTGCCTGCAATCGATCTGAAAGATGCTGTGGTCAACCGGAGATGAAGACTCAGTTCAACCTCATCCTGGCGGCATCCATTCTGGCGCTGACGCTGTTGGTGCTGGGACTGGTACCCCCGGCTCTAGGCCTGCCTGCGGCGGAGGGCGACATCCCTTCAGATCTTACTCCAGTGGCCTACCTGCCCTACGTCTCCGTGGCCCGCACCCCGACTCCGACGCCCTCTCCTCCTCCGGGCCCCATCGGCCTCAAGGTCTACGACATGTACGGGGTGCAGAGAACCTACCAGTGGGCGGTCAACAAGTATGGCGTGCGGGTCGAGCAGAGGAGTGGTTGGGGCTACCACTGTGTGGAATTGAGGGAGATAACCGGGGCCGCCAGCCTGGACGTGTGGGTCTATCAGGCCAACGGGCTGCCCGCGGCCAACGTGCGAGTGGAGTTCCACTGGCCGGGGGACATGGCCGTTAGGTACACCGAGGCCAGTGGGAAGGCCGGCTTCGGCTACGGCCCGGATAGCTGGATCTGGGACCCCGCCGTGGGCGGGCCGCACTGGCTGGTAGTGGACTGGGGCACCTGCGATGCGGTGAGACGGCTGGGCATGCTGGCCATGACGAACCATCACCACCTGGACGTGTCTTACAGGTATGGGTATTTGTCGGCTGCGCCCTAGCTGCTGCCTCTAGCTTTTCGCCAACAGCGTCTTGATTTTGGCCGCGGTCGCCTCGCTATAGTACTTGCAGTTCCGCTTCACCTCGTCGGGCTCGATGTTCTCCGCCTCGATGATCTTCTTCACCTTGCCCTGGGAGACACCGAGCTTCTCCGCGAGCTTCCCGGCAGTGTACAACTCTGCCATTGTTCAACCTCCATCTGGGCCGCTTGGGAGCGACCACCTGGTGCAGCGAACGCCTCTAGGATACCAACGATAGTAGCAGACCAGGGGACCCGCCGCAAACCCCTGCCCCCTCGCTGCGCCGCCGACCTCTAGGGGGTAACTTGAAGTCGAACCGCCCAGATGCTACTATGGCTTGGAGCGATCCCCAAGGGGAAGGCGGACGAGGAGCAAACCGAATGAGCGGCATTGTGCAGACGGAAGTAATGGAGGCCCTGGACCGGGCAGAAGCCCGCGGCGAGAAGAGAGTCCGCGTGATCGTGAGCCTGCGCTCAGGGAGCAGCATCAACGCGCTCAGGGACGCCCTTCAGCGACTGGGCGTGAAGGAATACCACCGCGAGAGCGAGAGTTTCCTGGCTCTCCAGCTCTCCAGAGAGGAACTCCTTCAGGTCAGCCAGCTGACCCAGCACATCTCTCGCATCTGGCTGGACCTCCCAATCTCCGCGGCTCAGTAGGGTCTTACAGCCATCCTCGGGCTGAGTTCGACTCCCAGGCTCCCACCAAGACCGCCAATCGCAATCAGCGGAGCTACCCGTTCACCGTAGCCTGTGATAGAATCCCGTCAACTACCAAGGAGGAAAGGACGCCACGATGGGGGAAAAGATCGGGGTCTTCGTCGCCTGGCCGTATGCCAGCGGCGACCGGCACATGGGTCACGTCGCTGGAGCCTACCTCCCGCCCGACATCTTCGCTCGGTACCACCGTCTGCGCGGCAACGACGTGATCATGGTCTCGGGTTCCGACTCCCACGGCACCCCCATCACCATCGCCGCCGAGCAGGAGGGGGTCTCTCCCGAGGAGCTGTTCCTGCGCTATCACCGTCGCTTTCTGGACAGCTTCATGGAGCTGGGCCTCAGCTTCGACCTCTTCACCCACACCGACACCGAGAACCATCACCGCGTGGCCCAGGACATGTTCATCAAGCTCCAGGAGAATGGCTACATCTTCCAGGACGTGATGAGACAGCTGTACTGCGAGCAAGAGGATCGATATCTGCCTGACCGGTACGTGGAAGGCACCTGCCCCCTGTGCGGCTTCGACAACGCACGAGGGGATCAGTGCGACAACTGCGGCCGGCCCCTGGACGCCACCGAGCTGATCGAGCCCCGCTGCAAGTTCGACGGCAGCACCCCCATCGTCAAAGAGACGGAACACTTCTTCCTCGACCTTCCGGCCTTCACCGACCGTTTGACGGCCTGGTTGGAGGACAAAGACTACTGGCGGCCCAACGTGCTCAACTTCACGAAGAATATGTTGAGGGATGGGCTCCGCCCGCGCCCCATCACCCGTGACATGAAGTGGGGTATCGACGTCCCTGTGGAGGGGTACGAGGACAAGCGCATCTACGTCTGGTTCGAGGCGGTGATCGGCTACCTCTCGGCCAGCATGGAGTGGGCCAAGAATGCGGGCCATCCCGAGAGGTGGCGGGAGTGGTGGCAGCAGCCCGCCCGAGGGTACCACTTCATCGGCAAGGACAACATCCCCTTCCACGCCATCATCTGGCCCGCCATGCTCATGGGGTACGGCGACCTGAAAGGGCAGAAACTGTCGGTGAGCAGGAAACTCGCCGTCTGGCTCCCCGAGTACCTGAGCCGGTACGACCCGGATCCCCTGCGCTACTACCTCACCGTCAACGCACCGGAGAATCGAGATACCGACTTCTCCTGGTATGACTTCTGGCGCAAGAACAACGACGAACTGCTGGCTACCTGGGGCAACCTTGCCCACCGGGCGCTCACCTTCACCTATCGCAACTTCGACCAGAAGGTGCCGGAGCGGGGAGAGTTGACGGACGAGGACAGGGCTATCCTCCAGAAAGTGGAAGCCGCCTTCGAGCCGGTGGGCGACCTGATAGGCGCGGCCCGCTTCAAGGCGGCCCTGGCCCAGGTCATGGCTGTAGCTCACGAAGTCAATCGATACCTGGACGAGAAAGAGCCCTGGAAGGTGATCAAGGAGAATCGCCAAGCCGCAGCCACCACCATGTGCGTGATGATGGGCGTGCTCAACTCCCTCAAGATCCTGTTCTATCCCTTCCTGCCCTTCACCTCTCAGAAGCTACACGAGTGCCTGGGATGCGAGGGGAGCCTCATGGGCCAGTCGAGGATAGAGACCTTTGAGGAAGATGGGAAGACCCACGACGCGCTGGTCTACGATCCTCCCACGGCCGACGTTTCCTGGGCGCCCAGCTCGCTGCCCGCAGGGCATGCGCTGAACAAGCCGGAACCCCTGTTCAAGAAGCTGGACGAGAGCATGGTGGAAGAGGAACTGGCCCGGCTGGGGTAGTGCCACGGGGCGGCGTAGGCCTATTCGCTCTCTGCTGGCTAGCATCGGCTTTTCGCCACATCAGCAGATTGAAAGGACCTACTGATTGAAGGTCTGGGCATACGTCTTCATCACCACCAAGCAACCCCGCAAAGTGGTTCAGACGATCCGTCAGATCCCCGGCGTGGCCAGGGCGGATGCTCTCTTTGGTTCGCCGGACGCTATTGCCATTGTCGAAGGCGAAGACATCGCCTCGATGGATGCCGTGATCGACCGTATAGTCGACGTGCCCGAAGTGGCCGGCACCGAATCGAAGGTGGCTCGCTGGATCGGGTAGATCGCGGAAAGGGACAATCCCGGCACCCGCCAGCCACGGCTGTCCGGTCTACCTTCGTGCACCTGAGATAGCATAGAAAACGGGGCCAGGCGAAGCTTCACCTGGCCCCAAGTCTAACGACGTATGTGAGTCGCTACTGTTCCGTTACCACACCCTGGGTATCGACCGTCCCCTGCCACTCGAGCCCCAGGCCCTCATTGGTCACCGTCACCTCGTAGATCGTCGCCTCAGGAGCCACGATGGGGTAAGAGATCTCCACCACCCAACTCTCTGCGGTGTATTCGAAGGTCTCGGCGCCGACTATGCCCTCAGCGGTCAATCTCTGCTCCTGCCACTCCACGGATTGATCGAGAGGGGGGTACTGGTACGTCTCGTAGATGTAGTCCATGGCCGCATCGCGGGCGGCGACTCTGTCGAACATCTCCTCCGGCGCCTGCGCGGCGTGCTCGGTCAGCGCACCCTGGGCATCCACTTCACCTTCCCACTGGAAGCCTGTACTCTGGTTGGCCACGGATATCGTGTAGATGGCGCTCTCGGGCGCCACCACCGGATACGAGACCGTCACCACCCAATCTCCGGAGGAGTATCGATAGCCCCCTGCACCAACGATACCCTCGCCGACGGCCCACTCCTCCTGCCAGGCCAGGCCTGCTCCCAGCCCAGACAACCCATACCGCTCGGTGATGTAGAACAGAGCCTGGTCCCGGGCCAGCAGCACATTCTCCGGCGCCTCGGGCACACGACCGGACCCGTCCACGCGGCCCTCCCACTCGAAGCCGGTGATCTTATTGGACACCGCTACGTGGTACACTGTCCACTCGGGGGCTACGATCCCGTAGGAGACCTTGACCACCCAATCCCCTGCGGTGTACTGCCATTGCTCGCCGCCGACCAACCCCTCGGCAGTCAGGTTCTCCTCCATCCAGGAGAGGGGTTCGGGTAGGGCCTCATCGAAGTGCTCCCGCACGAAAGTCACTGCTGCATCCCGTGCATCTTGCACTGCCGCTGGGGCCTCTGCTGCGTCCGTAGTCGCCTCTGAGGGCGTGCTTCCGCAGCCCACCATGGTGAGGGCCAGGGCCATCACCAACACCGACACTAGTAGAGAGAGCCAACCTTTCTTCATCATCTTGACCTCCATCCTCTCACTCCACTTGCTGGAGCAATCGTCTAGGTCTACGTCCTCTGTAAGAGCCTAGATTTCGTAGCCACTATGCAGACGCGCATCGACCTCAGAAGGTTCCATCGCTCCTGCATGAGCATAACATAGAAGGGCACTAAACTGGTCACAATCCTGCAACGAAGCGGTGTGAGAGAGGGCTCTGAGGCATCAGTCTGGTAGCAGCGCTCGGGGCTAGAGGCGCAGGCGAGTTCCTAGTGCCCGTCCTGGCCCTTGTGAGCCGATGGTGACGGAGGGGAAACCCCTAGACGAGCTACGGTGCGGTCTTCGACGGGGCGGATGTACCCTTGAGGTATCTCTCCAGGCGAGAACCGAGGATCGCGTATCGGAAGTCCTTGCCTCGCAGGTTGGCCACTGCTCCGTACAAGCCATAACCGATGTACGCAGCCCAAACCGCCAGGCCAAGGAAGAGAAGGCCGAAGATGGCGACATAGAAAACGATCATCGCCAGGAAGCCAAAGAGTATGGGGATCATCGCCTCGGGGGGCAGATCGCTGCTCGGCGCTCCCTCCGTAGGCAAGGTGAAGGCCATCGATAGAGGCATGGCGATCACGCCCACGATCATGCCCAAGTAGCTGCAGACCCAACAAACGCCGCACCCCAGCCCCGCGAGGATCAGCGTCATGTGATACACCGCTGCCTGGAGTGCCTGAAAGGCGATGAAGCGCGATTTCTCCCGCTGTGTCGCCCAGACGACCAAAGGCGCGACGATGCCCACCACCGGCCAGATGATTGTGGCATGGCCAATGGCGGCCATGATCTTTTCGTCCTGTGTGGATGCCTGCACCCTCTCTGCCATCTCGTCCAAGTCGACCTCCCTCGCTTCGCCGATATCGGTCATCGAGAGCACATCACGACTGCTCCAGGTAGCTCTCCAGCCAGGATCCGAGGAACGCGTACCGGAAGTCGCTCCCCTGGAGGACCGACAAGGCCCCAAAGAGCCCATATCCTACGTAGGTTAGCCAGGCCAACATCAGCAAGAAGAGAATGCCGAAGGTGCAGGAAAAGCCTAGGAAGGGCAGGCAGATTGTTGCCCGCTCGTCAAAGGGAGCGGAAAGCAGTGCTGTGATGGGCATGCTGAGGAAGCTGCACATGTAGAGCGCCCCGGCCAGCAATCCACCGAGGAGGAGCAGGAACTGATACGCCGCGGCCTGCAAAGCCTGGAAGGCCAGGAAGGGTGACTTCTCCCTTTGCGTGCCCCAGATGATGAGGGGTCCGATCAAGCCCACGGCCGAGAAGATGATCGTGGCGTGGACCACCGCCGCCATGACACGCTCATCCTGGGTCGGACTCCCTGCCTCCTTCGCCTCTTCACTCATGCCAACCATCCCCGCTCGACCCCAGCCGCCGCCAAACCGCGGAACCTAGTCGCCTCGCGCATCGCGTATGCGCTGGTCGATCTCGGCCACGCGTGACTGCTGAGCCTCCCAATAGTCCTGGTGTCGTTGGGCGTCGAGCTCCTCTATTGTCTTTCCCTGCTGTTCCACCCAGGTATAGTACTTCAGATTGTGCCACTGATTGCGCGTGCGGCGCGTGCCCTCTTCGATCCAGTCCAGCTTCTGATTGTGAAAGATGCTCACCAAGCGTACGGCCGCCTCGACCTCATCCACGGCGCCATAGCTCTCGGTCATCTGCTGCATCACCGAGCCGTACCGATCGATGGCATCGGTAAGAATGGTCACCACGACATCGTCCTTGCCGAAGCCATAGAACTTCGCCGTCTTGATGGCCCCGAGCACGTTGCACACCCCAGAGATGCCGAAGGTCTCGGCCATGAGGTGTACGCTCTCCTCCGGCACGCCATAGCGGTCGATCATCGTCTTCCAGCCGGTTTCATCCGTCAGCAGCTGCAAACCCTTCTTGCTCTCCACGTCGTCGATGCACATGATGGCATCCATGTTCATCACGTTGTGGATCCAGGTGACGTGCTTGTCACCGATGCCCTGGATGTCGTGGCCACCGTAGCCGTTCCAGTACAAGGTGGGATACTGGATGGGTTCCAGACCGACGATCTTGTGGTCGGGCCACTCCTGCTTCAAGCGGTCGCCCGCGGCGATGGTGCCGGCGGAGCCCATGGCCGAGACGTAGGCCGCAACCTTGCCTCGCCCGACGCCCTGCTGCTTGAGTTTCTCCGCCATCTCCACGATTGTGCCACCCGTCACGTGGTAGTGGAAGCGGTAGTTGCCCATGACCTCGAACTGGTTGAGGATACGAACCCGCTCGGGGTCCTGGGCCTTCAGCTCCTTGGTCTTGTCGTAGATCTCTTTGACGTTGGACTCACACCCTGGCGTGAGGATGAGTCGGGCGCCGTAGCTCCGCACCAGTTCGAACCGCTCCGCACTCATCTCCTCTGGTAGAATGACGATGGAGTCGAAGTTCATGCGGCAGCCTACCCAGGCCCCGCCGATGCCGTAGTTGCCCGTCGAAGGCCAGACCAGAGAGTGCACGGCAGGATCCACCTCGCCGTGCAACTCCTTCTCGATGAGCACTGAGTAGGTGGCTCCGACTTTGTGGCTGCCCGTGGGGAAGTCCTTGCCGTACAGCACGACTATGGGAGCCTGCACGTTGGTCAGCTCCGGTGGCAGCACGTAGTGGTAGATGCGGTTGTCTTGGCCGCGCCAGGTGATGTTGTACAAGTTGACGGGGTCGAGGGGATCCTCCTCCATCATCCTCTTCGCTTCGGCACGGACCTCAGGATCGATCTTCCACGGATGGAGCATCTCCTCGAAGGTGGGGCCTATCACCAGTTTGCTCGTCTCGCTCATGGTCTGCTCCTTCTATCGGCCAAAGGTCTCACGTCAATCGGCGTAGTGCCGGCATAGTCGGTTCGATGAGTTCAGGCTGGCCCGTGGCCCGGATGGCGCTGTCCACATCCTTCAGGCCGTTGCCCGTCACCAGGACCACGATGCGCTCCTCAGGATCGATCTCGCCCAAAGATGCCAGCTTGCGCAAGCCGGCGAACCCAGCGGCCCCCGCAGGCTCGGCGAAGAC
>Ga0307378_10009388_pt1 | contig 12860 bp, 6 predicted proteins | sample UN1MG_FD_202238 | JGI IMG/M metagenome (GOLD analysis project Ga0307378, IMG submission 202238) | Soil microbial communities from Risofladan, Vaasa, Finland - UN-1 | ecosystem: Environmental > Terrestrial > Soil > Coastal area > Acid sulfate soil | place: Finland: Risofladan, Vaasa | collected...
CGCAGGTACGGCTGACCGACAACGCCGCGGATGACATGACCCCAGACTGGTCGCCCGACGGCAAGAGCCTGGTGTTCGCCTCCGACCGCGACGATCCCAACCCGGTCAAATGTTTCCCCAACTGTGCATACGAGATTTACACCATGAACGTAGACGGCGCCGCACAAGGTGCGGGGGAGCAGCGGCGGTTGACCGACTCACCGGCCTCCGATTACCATCCCACCTGGTCACCCGACAGCAGGCAGATCGCCTTCACCTCTGAGCGAGACGGCAACCAGGAGATCTACGTGATGGAGGCCGACGGCAGCCACGCCCGGCGGCTGACGAACGACCCGGCCGGCGACATGCGCCCGAGTTGGTCGCCCGACGGGACGCACATTGCCTTCAACTCGATGCGTAACGGCAACTGGGACATTTACGTCATGAATAGTGATGGTAGCGACCAGCGGCCCCTGACCACCAGTACAGAGTGGGAGTTGTTTCCGGTCTGGTCGCCCGATGGTGCGCAGATTGCCTTTTTCGCCTGTGGCCCGCAGTGCCGGCCGAATAGGCAAGACATCTACGTTATGGATGTCGAAGGGGCCGAACAGGGTGCGGGCAACGTGCGGCAGTTGACCGACACGCCCTCAATCGTGGACGAAGGCCCCGCCTGGTCACCCGATGGCAAACAGATTGTCTTTCAATCCGATCGGGACGGCAACTTTGAAATCTACGTCATGAATGCTGACGGCAGCGGCCAGCAGCGGCTGACGAATGACTGGGGCGGGGATTATTGTCCCGTCTGGAGGCCGGCGCCATCCGCCGCGCCTGCCCCACCTGCCGGCGGGCTCACAGGTTCCTTCTCCCTGGAAAAGAGCGCGCAGACGTTCGATCGCAAAGAGACGTACCAGGTTGGGCTGGGAGACCTGGATGGGGACGGGGACCTGGATGCGGTCTTTGCCAACATGGCCCGTAACGATTCCCAGGTATGGTGGAACGACGGCACGGGCCAGTTCGTGGATTCCGGCCAGGCGCTGACGCAGCAGGGGCACGGCGTGGGCGTGGGAGACCTGGACGGCGACGGCGACCTCGACCTTTTCATCACCTGCGCGCACTTGATGACGTCGGGCGGGTTCAGCCGAAAACCAAGCCGGGTGTACCTGAACGATGGACAAGGGACGTTCCGGGAGAGCGAGCAGGACCTGGGGGACACAGAGTTGAGCGGCAACGACGTGAACCTGCTCGACCTGGACGGCGACGGCGACCTGGACGCGCACGTGGTGTACTATGAGATTGGCGGCATGCCGGACAAGGTCTATCTGAACGACGGCCAGGGCCGGTTCACCGACAGCGGCCTCGCCCTGTCCGAAGAAGTCATCGCCTGGGGCAACCTGGACGGGGATGGCGACGTGGACATGTTCGGCAAGGCCGTGGGACAGGGCTACCGGGTGCTACTCAACGACGGCGCGGGTCACCTGGCCAGGAAGTGGGAGATGGCCGATGGCCAGGCCATCAATGGGGGAATAGCGCTGGGTGATCTGGATGGCGATGGCGATCTGGATGCCCTGGTGACCAACGGCTTCCGCTCGGAGGGCAGCCAGCCAACTCGGGTGCTATGGAACGATGGAAACGGCCAGTTCACAGATAGCGGCCAGGAGTTGAACCCAACCAAGGGGGCGCACCTGGCAGTGGGGGACCTGGACGGGGACGGCGACCTGGACGTGTTCGTGGCGAACGTGGACCTGCCCGACGAGGTGTGGCTCAATGACGGCACGGGGCAACTGCTCGATAGCGGCCTGCGGCTGGAAGGCTCACCGGGGAGCATGTCCACCAAGCCGTCGCTGGGGGACCTGGATGGGGACGGCGACCTGGACGTGGTCGTGGGCAGTTTTGAGGGCCGGCCTGAAATCTGGTTCAACACGACAGAATAGGGGGAGAGGATGAACCTGTACTACAAGAGGATCGCTGCGAAGCAATTAACAATGAACAATGAAGCAATGAACAGGAAGAGGATGAACTCGCACAACAAGAGGATCGCTACTGCGCTGATCGCCCTGGCGTTGCTTGCTGGCTGCGGGCGGGCGGAGCCCACGGCGACATCCGCCCCAACACCCATACGGGTGACGGTGGTGGTGACGTCGGCTCCCACGGCCACACCGGTTCCGACAGATACGCCAGAGCCGGGCACCGGCGCTACGGACGTGCCCATCCGCATCGTGCTGATCTTTGGCAACCGGTTCAACCACGACCTGTACGTCACGGTACGCTCTACCCTGGAAGGGGCTGGCTTCTCCATCCAGGTCGCCTCCACGACGTTGAATCTCCTGCAGCCGAAAGAGAGCGGGGAGCCGGTGCAGCCCGACCTGTTGCTGGAGGACGTGCGGGTGGAGGATTACGACGCGATCGTCTTTACCTGCGACACCGCGGTGGCGTTCGGGAGTGGCCGGCCGGAGACGGACCGCATCGCCCAGGAGGCGGTAGCCCAGAACAAGGTGGTAGGGGCCATCTGCAACGCGCCGCTGGAGTTGGGCTGGGCCGGCGTGTTGGAGGGGCGCAAGGCCACCGGGGAGCCTTATCAGACCTGCGCCAGGCTGGAGCAGGAGTTTGGCGCCACATGTACCGAGGCGACCGTCGAGCGGGATGGCCTGATCATCACGGCGCGCGACCGCTACGCCAGCCGGGCCTTTGCCGAGGCGCTCATCGCAGCGCTGGAGGAGCAATCGGCCGCCCCACCCCTACCCGGCGGCGGCAGCGGCGGGCTGATCGCCTTCGTCTCCACGCGCGATGGCGACGGCGAGATCTATGTGATGGACGCCAGCGGTGGCAATCCACGGCAGCTGACGAACAACCGGGTCTGGGATGGCTATCCCTCCTGGTCGCCGGACGGGACGCAGATCGCCTACTATACCTACCGCACGCAGAAGGACTGGGTCATCCAGGTGATGGACGCCGATGGGGGCAACCCGCGCCGGCTGACGGACAGCGGCGTGTGCGATGGAGCGCCCCACTGGTCACCCGACGGCACACGGATTGCCTACAGTTCCGCCGCCGATTGCACCGGCGAGCACCGGGAAATCTACGTGATGGATGCGGACGGGGGCAACCCGCGCAACCTGACGCAGAACGACGTGGACAACGGTTCTTCTTCCTGGTCGCCGGACAGCCAGCAGATTGTGTTCGCCTCGAACCGTGACGGCGATGGCGAGATCTATGTGATGAATGCGGACGGCAGCCAGGTGCGCCAGTTGACAGACAACGAGGCCGAGGACATGATGCCGTCCTGGTCCCCCGATGGTACCCAGATCGCCTTCGTCTCGAACCGCGATGGTAACGACGAGATCTATTGTATGGACGTGGGGGACGCCGAGCAGGGGCCGGGCAGTGTGCGGCGATTGACCGACGATCCGGCCGTGGACTGGTTCCCTTTCTGGTCGCCGGATGGGAGACAGATCGTCTTCAACTCCAGGCGCGATGGCAGCAACCTGGAGATCTATGTGATGGACGTGCAGGGCGCGGCACAAGGAGCGCCCAACGTGCGGCGCTTGACGAACAACCCGGCGGACGACTTTAACGCCGTCTGGCAGCCCCTGCCCAATGGCGAAGCCTCCACGCCAGCCCCCGCTGGTACGCTGCCGCCTGACCAGGCGACCCTGGGCGATACCTGGGCCCGTCCCGCCGACGGCATGGTGATGGTCTATGCGCCGCCCGGTGAATTCGAGAGGGGCAGCGACGACGCCGAGGTAGACCTGGCAATGGAAATGTGCAATCAGACCTACGAGGGCTGCCAGCGGGAGTGGTTCGAGGTCGAGCAGCCGGTACACAGCGTGGCGCTGGACGGTTTCTGGATTGACCGGACCGAGGTCACCAATGCCCAGTACCGGCTGTGCGTGGAGGCCGGAGCCTGCGACCCACCGGCGAGCAGTGGTTCGGATAGCCGCAGCACGTACTATGGCGACAGCGCCTACGACGACTATCCGGTCATCCACGTCAACTGGCACCAGGCGGAGGCCTACTGCGCGTGGGCAGGTGGGCGCCTGCCCACGGAAGCGGAGTGGGAATACGCCGCGCGCGGGCCGGACGGGCGGCGCTACCCCTGGGGAGAGGAGTACGACGGCACGCGGCTTAACTCCTGCGACGTCAATTGCGGATACGGCTGGGCCGAGGAAGGCTTCGACGATGGCTACGGCGACACCGCGCCGGTGGCAAGTTACCCGGGTGGGGCAAGTTGGTGCGGTGCGCTGGACCTGGCGGGCAACGTGTGGGAGTGGATGGCGGATTGGTTTGGGGACTACTCCCCCGAGCGGCAGATCAACCCAACCGGGCCCGCCTCGGGCACGCAGCGCACGTTACGCGGTGACGCGGCAGATGGCACCCGCTCCGTCTCCCGCTGCGCGGCCCGTCACGGCATGTCGCCGACCCGCACATACGCGTACACGGGGTTCCGGTGCGTCTACTGAACCTGCCACTCTACCTACGAGGTGCCGTCCAGAAGTAGGACCGCGTCCTCCCAATGGCCCGGGACGGAGAACCACTGCGTCCTGGCCTCCGGGAAGGTGCCGCCCAACAGGTTGCCGGTGGCATAGGTGCCCGCATCCCGCTCCTCGCCACTCTGCGGGTTGACCCAGGTGGCCTTGACCTGGCGGGTGAGGAGCCTGTCCAGGTGGAGCAGCACGTGGCACTGGCTGCTCAGGTAGAGCATGGCCCAGTCGCTGTCTATCGAGCGCACGGCGGCGTTGAGCGTGCGCTCGCTGCCCACCCCACTGGCGAATAGCCCCTGGTCCGGCACCCGCTTCCACCACGGGCAGGAGGTGGCGATGGCCTTAAAGTGGGTCATGTGGCCGGCGCCGGGGGTGTCGAAGGTGGAGGTCCAGCCGGGGTCCATACGCCACATCTGATCCTGCCCATAGGTGAAGAACCCGCCGGCCATGAAGGCCCACCAGGCCTGCCGCCGGACGACGAGCGGCGTGATCGGCCCCAGGGGATACTCGGGACCGTCTTCGTAGGCTCCTTCGCCCAGGACGACCGGCTTGGTGGGCAGGAGCAGGCTATCGGACAGGATGGCGGGATAGACCTTGGCCCATTCGGTCCAGGTCTCGATCATGTTGAAATCCAGCCAGTCCTCGCGGTGGAAGAACTGGGCAGAGGAACGCCAGCCGCAGGGGTGATAGGTGATGAGGTGCGCGCCGCCATCCCCCTCGCGCAAGCCCTGCGCCAGCGCCCGGTACACCGGCTCGCAGCCGGTGGGGATGCGGTCACCGCCGTTGATCCAGACCAGGCTGGGCCAGTCCTTGTAACGCGCCCCCAGCCAGCGGCCGTAGGCGCGGGCGTTGTCCACGTCAAACGTTTTGGCGTCGTTGACGTAATAGCCCCAGGTGGGGAGCATCCCCAGGACCAGGCCGCGTTCGGCGGCAAAGCGGAGCAGGTAGTCCACATGCTGAAAGTAAGTGTCGTTGGGGCGGTCGGGGCGGCCGTCGAGCCAGGGCACGTGGCCGGCATGGTTCGGTCCGGGGGCCGTGGTCTCAAAGCCGGTGCCGCCGCCCCAGGCCAGTACGCCCTGGATGACGGTGAAGCCCTTGCGGGCGCGGTTGCCCAGGTACGCTTCGGCCTCCTCCCGCGAGTACTGGGCGAACAATGGCCAGGCGGTGTCGCCGAGCCAGAAGAAGGGCTGGCCCTGGGCATCCACGAAATAGCGGCTGTCCTGGCTGATGCGGATGGGGCCCACGACGCTGGAATTCCAATTTGTCTGCGGCATACTTTTCTCCTGTTGTGCAAGGCCAGAAACCGGGTTTTTGGGAAAAACCCGGTTTCTTGGTCGTCCTGACCTACTCCCACAAGTCCGTGCTCAAGTATTTTAACCCCGAATCGTTCAACAATACTGCTACCGTCTTTCCCTGGCATTCACCTTCCAGCAGCCTCTTCGCCGCTGCGACGTTCGCTCCTGACGAGAATCCAGCAAAGATCCCTTCCTCTTTCGCCAACCCCCGCGCCGCCGCGATGGTCTCCTCGTCGCTCACCTTCACGTACCCATCCACGTGCTCAGGCCGTACCATCAACAGGTGCGCCATCGAATACCCACCGCCCTGGATGCGATGATGGGGATTCGTCACCGGATCTCCAGCCAGCACCGCCGCCCCCTCTGGCTCCACCACGTAGCATCGAATCGCCGGGTTGTACTCCTTGAAAGCCGCCGCACATCCGCCAAACGATCCGCCTGTGCCCACAAAGTCACAGAACGCGTCTATCGCCCCTCCACTCTGCTCCAGAATCTCCGGCCCAGTATGCAGGTAGTGGGCACGCGCGTTGCTCTCCAGTCGAAACTGGTCCGCGCGAAAGGCACTCCGCTCCCGGACAATCCGCTGCGCCTCCCGTTCCACCAGTTCCAGGTCTCCCCCTGACACTGCCCCTGGTTTAGAGCCCGGCAACTGGTCTACCAACACTACCTCTGCGCCGAGCGCCGCCATCATGCGGGCTCTCTCCACCGAGTTTCCCCTGGACATTACCGCCACGAAGGGATACCCCTTGATGCCGCACACGATCGCCAGCCCGGTCCCCGTGTTGCCGCTGGTGAGTTCGACGACCGTCCGACCTGGTTGGAGCAGCCCCTGGGCCTCGGCATCCTCGATGATCTGCCGGGCAATCCGATCCTTCTTCGAAAAGCCCGGGTTGAGGTATTCTAGCTTGGCGAGAATGCGCCCCCTCATACCCCGTGTGAGGCGGCTCAATTCGACCAGCGGGGTCCCTCCGATGGCTTCGATTGCCGACGCCAATACTCCTCTTGACCGGTTCATTATGTCCACCAAGAGTGTCCGTTTCAAGCGGTGCAGATCAAGTGGCCCCTCAGCCAGGGGCGATTCGCGGAAGAAGGCGGCTGTCGCTTTCTGTAGGCCTAACGCTCAGCCAAAAGGTCAATTCGATCCGCCAGCCCCTCGACGGCGAGTTCGAGCACCTCGTATCGCCAGATGCCCGCCGATTTGTTGGCCACCACGTACAGGGTGCCAGACCCCTGGGGGCCAGAAACCGGGATGGACAGATCCGCGCTCCCGCTGGGGCCGGTCACCTCATACGAGCCACCCACCCCGGCGCCGATTTCAATGGGGGTGCCCAGCGCTTCGACTGCCTGAGCGTTCGCCTGCAGTTCTGTCATGGCTATCTGGCAGAGTTCGGTGGACTTGATGATTTCAGAAGATGCCCCCCGTATCACGACGACGAGGAGCACGATGCAGCCGATGCATATCACGAGCGCGCCGAGGCACACTACGGGCACGAACCATTTCCAGTTCCGGCTCCACCAGCCTTGCTTTGAGCCATTGCTTTCCACGTTGACCTCCTGACTGATGAGATAGAGTAGCGGCTCACGTCCCTCCACATTCGTGGTCGAACAACCACGCAACCATACTGCAACTCCACAAATTTGTCAAAATCTGTGGAGTTTGGCTCCACAATACTGCGCTCCTCCCCAAGCCGCACCGGCCTGGAAGCGCCGGTGCTGGGTTCCCGTTCCGTCCCAGCGCCGCCTGTTTTACGGCGGCGCGGTCCCTGCCCAGAGCGCACCGGCCTGGAAGAGCCGGTGCTGGGCTCCCGTTCCGTCCCAGCGCCGCCTGTTCTACGGCGGCGCGGCCCCTGCCAAGGCCGCACCGGCCTGGAAGCGCCGGTGCTGGGTTCCCGTTCCATCCCAGCGCCGCCTGTTTTACGGCGGCGCGGCTCCCCAGCACCAGAGACCTCCCGGCTCCCAGGGATAGGGCCATTTGTGCAAATGCTGTTGCTGAGTATAATTGGTTCTTGGTACGACAAGCGGTGATCTCTCGACTGAGTTTCGGAGCAGGCATACGGAGGAGGCGACGATGGCAGATTCGACCTTGCGACTGACACTCATGCTCGACGGCGGGCCGGAAGCGACCGCCGAAGACCTGGAGAGCCTGGCCTGGAGTTTGCGAGACGATCTCCTGGAACTGGACGTCCAGGCCGTGGACCTGGCGAGGGGAGAAGCACCCGCCGGGACCAGGGGGGGGCCAGCGATAGACTGGACGACGATCCTGGTGACGCTGGCCGCCTCAGGCGGCGTGCTCACGACCGTCATCACCGCCATCCAGGCCTGGCTGCGGGATAGACGATCCAGCAGCGTGACGCTGAAACTGGACGGCGACGAACTCACCCTGACCGGTGGCGGCCCGTATTCCGCACAGCAGAAACGGGCGATTGAGCTGTGGCTGAGCCGCCACAAGGGGTATGCGCTGCCCAATGAGTGAACGACGGTTTGCGCTCCTCATCGCCAACGATGAATACGACGACCTCAGGCTGAGCCGCCTCAAGGCCCCACCTCACGACGCCGCCGACCTGGAGCGGGTGTTGAAAGACCCCGCCATCGGCGGCTTTGCGGGGGTGAAAACACTCATCAACCAGCAGGCCCAGACCATCCGAGATGAAATCGCGCGCTTCTTCACGGGAAAAGAGCGCGACGATTTGCTGGTGGTCTATTTCTCCGGCCACGGCGTGTTGGACAAAGACGATCGTAGCCTGTACCTGGCCGTCAAAGACACCCAAGTGGACCTGCCGAGCGGCCGGGGCATCGAGGCCCACTTTATCACCCGGCAGATGGACCGGAGCCAGGTCAGGCGGATCGTGCTGATCTTCGACTGTTGCTACAGCGGCGCGTTCGAACGGGGTACCAAGGGGCTGCCAGTGGGAACTACCCTCGACATCGGCCAGAACTTTGAGGGTAGCGGCTTCGGGCGGGTGGTCTTGACGGCCTCCAACGCAGTGCAGGTGGCCTTTGATGGCGACCAGGTGACAGGCGACTTTCAGCAATCGTTGTTCACCTATTACCTGGTGGAGGGCCTGGAGACCGGCGCGGCAGGCGGCACGTCCGAGTGGATCACGGTGGACGCGCTGTACGCCTACGTGCACCGGCAGGTGACCAGGACTGGCCGGCAGACCCCGCAAAAGTGGACGTACAAACAGGAGGGGGAGATCATCATCGCCCGCAACCCACACCCGGCCACCGCGCTCCAACCGGCCGCCGCGGTGCTGGGGCGGCACTTTATCTGCTACTCGCCGCTGGACGGCGAGGCGGCCGCGCTCAGGCTGTACGACGCACTCACGCAAGGTACCCCCGCGCTGCCGGCCTGGCTCGACAGGCGCGACGTGCAGCAGCCGGGTCCCGCGTGGGACGCGCAGGTGGAGGAGGCGCTGCGCGGCTGCGCGAGCCTGCTCCTGGTGGTGACGCCCGACAGCGCTTCCGAGTACTGCGACTGCGCCCGGGAGTGGCGGCGCGCCCTCCAGTACAAAAAGCCCATCGTCCCGCTCCTCTTTCAGGCGGGCGTGTCCGCCCCGTTCTACCTGGCGAACCGGCAGGCGGTGGATTTGACGGGCGCGTTCGAGCCGGCGCTGGCGAAACTGCGCGCGCACCTGGCCTGGCTGGCGACCCCGGCCGGCGCGCTGCAACAACTCAAGGACCGGTTGTCCGACGCGCAGCGCGACCTGCGCGGTGCCGACGCGGCACAGGAGGCGCGCACCCGGGCCGAGATTGACCTGCTGCGCCAGCAGATCGTGGCGCAGCAGCAGGTGGTGGACCACCCAGAGCAGGCGGCGCAGCGCGTCGAAGAGAGCATCGCGCGAGGGCTGGAGCGCGAACGGCAGCCGGAAAAGCCGGCCGCCGGCATCGCGCGCAGCAAGTTCATCAACCCGCCACCGTTCGCTCCGCCCTCGCATTTCCAAGACCGCACCGTCGAACTGGCGCTGCTGGGCACGTTCCTGAAGGATGAAGCCTGCCGCATGGTCACGGTGATGGGGCGGGCCGGGATCGGCAAGACGGCGCTGGCCTGTCTGCTGCTCAAGGCGCTCGAGCGCGGGCACCTGCCCGACCTCGGCGCGCCGGGGGGGGATGGCGAACCGCTGGAGGTGGACGGCATCGTCTACCTGAGCGCGACCGGCACGCACGCGGTGAGCGTGCCCAACCTGTACGCCGACCTGTGCAAGTTGCTGCCCGACGAGGCGGCGCGGGAGTTGGACGCACTCTACCGGAATCCGCAGGCCAGCACAACGGCCAAGGTGCAGGGGCTGCTGGCGGCCTTCCCGCGCGGGCGGGTGGTCGTGCTGCTGGACAATTTCGAGAACGTGATGGACCCGGAGATGCAAGGGGTGCGCGACGCGGAACTGGACGAGGCGCTGCGCGCGCTGCTGGGCGCGCCGCACCACGCTGTCAAGGTCATCCTCACCACGCGCATCGCCCCGCGTGACCTGGCGCTGGTCGAGCCAGGGCGGCAGGCGCCGCTGAAACTGGACACCGGGCTGGCCTCCCCCCACGCCGAGAACGTCCTGCGGGCGATGGACAGTGACGGCACGGTGGGGCTGAAGGACGCACCGGACGAACTGCTGGGTGAGGCGCGCGAGCGCACGCGCGGCTACCCCCGCGCGCTGGAGGCGCTGTTCGCCATCCTCTCCGCCGACCGCCACACGACGCTGCGCGAGGTGCTGGAGCGGGCCAAAACGCTGCTGCCGGAGAACGTGGTGAAGGCGCTGGTGGGCGAGGCGTTCAGCCGGCTCGACCCGGCGGCCCGGCAGGTGATGCAGGCACTGGCGGCCTACGACCGCCCGGTGACGCCGGCGGCCGTGGACTACCTGTTGCAGTCGTACCTGCCGGGCGTGAACAGTGCGCCGGTGCTGAACCGGCTGGTGGCGATGCACCTGGCGCGCAAGGAGGGGGGGCGCTATTTCCTGCACCCGGTGGACCGGGCCTACGCATTTGAGCAGATTCCGGTGGGACAAGAAACCAGGTTTCTGGGAGAAACCTGGTTTCTGAGGCCGTCGTGGACCCAATTTGCGCTCTTGCACCGGGGTGCCGAATACTTCCGGCAGGCGCGTAAGCCACGGGCGGAGTGGAAGAGGCTGGAGGACCTGACCCCGCAACTGGCCGAGTTCGACCTGCGCTGCGCCGCGGGGGAGTACGACACGGCGGCGCAGGTGCTGCTGGAGATTGACTTCCACTACCTGCTGCTGTGGGGCCACTACCGGCTGATGGCCGGGCTGCACGAGCGGCTGCAGGGCAGGCTCGGCGATCCTGCACTGAGAATGCACAGCGCAGGCAGTCTGGGTACAGCCTATTCCAGTATGGGCCAGGTTCAGAAGGCGATTTCCTGTTACGAACAGGCGCTGGCCATTGCGCGCGAGGAAAAAGACCGTCAAGGCGAAGGTGCCTGGCTGGGCAACCTGGGCAACTGCTACTCGGATTTGGGACAGACCGCCCGCGCCATCGAATACTACGAACGGACGCTGGCCATTCAGCGCGAGATCGGGGACCGGCAGGTGGAAGGGGTCACCCTGAGCAACCTGGGCAACTGCTACTCGGATTTGGGGCAGACCACCCGCGCCATCGAGTGCTACGAGCAGGCGCTGGCCATCGCCTGCGAGATCGGGGACCGGCAGGGAGAAGGGGGGGCCCTGGGCAACCTGGGCATCTGCTACGCCGAGTTGGGGCAGACCGCCCGTGCCATCGAGTACCACGAGCAGGCGCTGGCCATTGTTCGCGAGATCGGGGACCGGCAAGGGGAGGGGGCTGGCCTGGGCAACCTGGCAGAAGCCTTGACTGACGAAGGACGCTACGCCGAAGCAGTCCGGCGCGCACTTGAGAGCGTGGAAATCGGCGAGGAAATCAGCGATCCGAGACTTGGCAGTTTCCACAACGGCGACCTGGCCCTCGCCCATCTCTATGCCGGCGACCTGGCTGCCGCCCGTGCTGCCGCCGAAGCCGCCCGGCAATATGACGTGCCGGAGAACAACCACTACGCCCTGGCCCTGCTGGGCATCATCGCACTGCGGCAGGGTGATGGCGCGGCGGCACCTGAAGCGTTCGCGGCGGCGGTGGCCCAGGCGGACGCCTTATTGACGCACACGCCCCAGTACTACGCGGCGCTGGATTCCAGGGGGCTGGCGCTGTGCGGGCTGGCGCTGTGCGAGGCAGGAAACCTGGTCTCTGAGGCAGTGGCCGCCTTCCGCGCGGCGCGGGCCATCAACCGGGATGCGGGCATCGTGAAGCGCGTCCTGCGCCTGTTCGACGCGCTGGCGGCAGTGGACACGGCCGGCGTGTTGGCGGGGGTGAGGGCCGCGGCGAATGGACGGATAAACGAATGAACGAATGAACGAATTTACGAATGGACAGCCAAGCAGCCACGCTTGCAGTCTTGGCCGTTGACGCGACGAATGGGCATCAAGTATGCGCCGCCTCTACCTCGTATCTGCTCGGAACCTCCGCTATGCGCAGAACGAGCCGCAAGGCTTCGTTTACGGCTTCATCGGTCGGGAAGGCCTGGGCAACATCCGGCGCAAGCAATACCACGTTCTTCCCTGCTCGCCGATCAGGCGCATACCTGCCCTTGGCTACGATGGTCATTTTGGACAGGTCGTATTCGTCACGCAGTTCATAATCGTCAGAATCACTCGGCTTCGGCATAGAATTTTCTCTCTCTCCTGGTCACTTTGCGTGCGCTGATGATGCGGAGCCGCCCTCTACGAATGGACAACAGCACAGACATCAAGCAGCCACGCTCGCAGCCTTGGCCGTTGACACCGTTCTGCGTCGCTGAGGTTTCACGACACGCTCTGGACGGCGGGCTGGCGTTCCGCTAAGCATTCCTATTGCACTGATGTCTTCGTCCACGTCGGGCCAGTGAACTCCCTGTCCACTCCCCATAATCTCAAAGTTTCGGCGTTGCTCTGGCGTCGCCTCCGAATGATTGCTCGAATCACGCCGCTTCAGCCCCCATCTCTCGCCAAAAGTCTTCGTGCTTGATCCCTTGGCCTTCCCGTATCTGTTGCTCGGCGGTCTGAAGGATACCTTGAAACTTGGGCGAATAGGCCAAGACCATTCGTTCGATCTCTGCTTCGTC
>Ga0307378_10009389_pt1 | contig 12860 bp, 7 predicted proteins | sample UN1MG_FD_202238 | JGI IMG/M metagenome (GOLD analysis project Ga0307378, IMG submission 202238) | Soil microbial communities from Risofladan, Vaasa, Finland - UN-1 | ecosystem: Environmental > Terrestrial > Soil > Coastal area > Acid sulfate soil | place: Finland: Risofladan, Vaasa | collected...
GTTGTGAAACTCCAAACCACTCCGCTGGTTGTGCCCTGGCCGTTGACCTCATCAATACGCCAGTAGTAAGTCATATCGTTAGCCATCGTACCGGTATCGAACGTCGTTGCTGTCTGGTTGCCCTGCGATGCTCCGGGGCTGCTGGTGCCGAAGTACACATCATGGCTTGTCGCACCAGAGCCAGCTGTCCAACTCAAATCAGTATCAACACTCACACCAGTCGCACCGTTACCCGGGCTGGGATTAACCGCCTGACCCGGAGGCTGTGGACCGGCTGTACCCGCCTGAACCACAAAACCAATAACAACCTGACGGTTAACATTTGAATGCGTGATGCTCGGAGTTTCATCGACTCCGCTTGCCGATTTGTATCCTGCCACAGCATCAGCAGATGCAATGTCAACTTCAATACCTTTGGTAAAGCCGTTGTTAACCGTGTATTCACCGGAGTTACCACAGGTTCCTGATACAATTATCATATCCCCATCACTCGTAGAAAGGGCGCTGGTCGCTATTGTTGCGATGGACTCGGCGCCGTTACCGTCAAAGGCTCCCGTAGGAACACTTTGGTTTACGTTCTGCAGAAATACGCTCGAAAAACCCGGAGTGCGCGAAGGATTCTGTGCCCATGTAACTGCGAAATCACTGCCGCTTGCGGCGTTTATCCCGGTCTCATCAAGAATATACGCCACAGCATAAGCGCGGTAACCGCTGCCGACGTTCTGCTCAACGACCTTCGTCATCGACTGGCCGCCATAAGTTACAGAAGTCAGATTCATATCGGTATCGTCGTCTTCAACGTGAGCAGTGAAAACAAGAGCGCGGTTTGTGCCCGCTTCCGCCGTATGGCTGGTCCCGGAAACCCATGTGCCGATGATTTCCACATCGGCTGCCGGCCCCGCCGCTGTCGTAAAGCTCCAGACGTCGCCGTACCACACAACGACCGGACAACTGTCATAGACCTCGTCGACGCGCCAGTAGTAGGTCGTATTATTGGCCAGAGTACCGGGGTCAAAAGTTGTGCCCGTCTGGTTGCCCTTAAATGATGCACCAGCCTGTCCATTCCAGCTATCCGCTATAACAGCGAAATCAACACCGTTCACGTTGTTATCACCATCCAAATCGGCGCACGGATACAAACCAGTCAGGTCCTGCAGCCACTGCTCAGCAAGTACCCACACATCGGCCCAATCGACCTGCCCGTTGCCGTCCACATCGCCCCCCGGCCGTATGGCATTGTTAACATTGTCAAAACTGGTGCCGAAATACACATCGTGGGACGCTGCCCCTGAACCGCCAGTCCAGCTAAGGTCAGCAGTTACACTTACGTCGATGGCGATGCTGGCAGGGTTGGGATTACTTGCCTCTTCAGCCGATAAGCTGCCCACTAAAGTCAATACTAAAATTAATGAATATACCAATTCCTTAAACATAACCTCCTCCTTAGAATGATTTAAAAAATGCTAAAAAAAACAAAATCCGTAAATATCCTCAAACCTTCCTTATACCAGATTAGAGGCATTTAATCAAGAAAAAACACCTGCCCCCGAATCCTTTTTCCCCTGCCCCTTATTTTAACAATAACCTGCCCCTTGAACTCTAAAAACAGGCCAAAATGCCCAAAAAATACAAAAAAACTTGCTTTTATATTAGTATTTATGATACAATAAAGCTCGAACTATCCACAAAAATGAGAAGGCGTAATAAGCAGCGCCGGCAGCACCGGACAAAGCTTTTTTGTTAATCTCCGATTATTTCGGCTGCCCCCATTGGAGAAGCTCCGGCGGCTACGGCAGTTGTGAAAGATTAATGATGCATCCGTTGCACCGAAAACACTGTTTTTATCGCATTTCTGAACCAAATCAGGGATTTTACACAGTTTTTTTGAAATTTTTGCAAAATCCCCAAAAAAATCGTCACAAATTCCCTTTTCACCGCACTATGTACGTAGCTGGATGAAAATTTATTAAAATTTGGAGGCTGAAATGAAAAATATACTACTCATTCTTATATGCCTGTTTTTGGCCGTTCCCTCTCGGGCCGAAATAATCATCGTTGATGACGACTGGCCTTATGATTTCGACAATATTCAGGCCGCAATCGACGATTCCAATGACGGAGATATCATCGTCGTTTTCCCCGGAACCTATACCGGCCCGGGAAATTACGATATTGATATCGAAGGCAAATCTATCACTGTTCAAAGCGTTGACCCGCAGGACCCTTATATTGTCGCAGCTACTGTAATCGATTGCAATAATCTGGGCGCGGCCCTTTATTTTCAAGGCGATACAGGCACAAATACCGTTATTGACGGCCTTACATTCATTAATGGCATTCACTATCGTGGTACAATTCAGTGTCATGGAGCCTTTGACTTTCTTAACAAAGAGTCATTATCAACCTTGACTATCTCCAACTGCAACATCAGCAACAACTCCTCGGTTTCAATCCGCGGTTATGGCGGCGCTATCTCAGCAGTCAGTGGTCTCTATATCATTAATAACTGCACCATCAGCAACAACTACGCTGGAAACCAAGGAGGGGCAATTTTCTCTGATGGTTATACTGATATGAGAATTACCAACTCCATTATATTCGACAACACCGCCGATAATGAAGGAGGGGCTATCTATTGTCGAAACAGCAGCATCACTGTTGAAAATTCCATTATACTCAGAAATCGGTCGATTTACAATAATGGCGGCGGTATTTATTGTGGAACCTCTTTGGACGGCGGCAGCAAACTTGCACTAACCACCTGCACGATGACAGGCAACACTGCCGGCCTGGACGGCGGGGCTTTGTATTGTGGCGATACCTTTGCAGTGGTTAACAACTGCTCGATAGCCTCAAACACTGCCGGCAACAATGCCGGCGGTATCTATGGTGACAGCTACTCCTCTGTGAAGTTAATCAATTCCGTTCTCTGGGCAAATACAGACAGCAATGGCATCAGCCAATCCGCTCAGTTCCATACCCTCCTGTCCCTGCCCTACTGGCAAGGGCGCTTGGACATACTTTACAATTGCATCCAGGATGATGACCCCCATGATAGCAATGTTCCATTCGATAATTTAACCCCATACAACATCGACGACGACCCCATGTTCGTCCGACAGCCTGATGACGGCGGCGACGGATGGGCAGACGACCCGAATACACCAGGCATAGACGAGGGAGCAAACGACGACTTCGGTGACCTGCATCTGCAGACCAGCTCGCCCTGCATCAATACCGGCTTCCCCGACCTTCTGGGTGTATCCAACAGCACTGATATAGATGGTCAGCCCCGCGTTATCGGTGGTCGCATCGATATGGGCGTCGATGAATTCCCAAAAATAGTAGTTGTAACCAGGCCAAAGGGCGATGAAGTCTGGATACAGAACAGCACCCACCAAATCAACTGGATAAGTTACGGCATAACCGGAACTGTCGATATTGCTTACAGCGATAATGGCGCCGCCGATTGGACGCCGGTTGAAAATAATGTCGCTAATACCGGCAGTTACATCTGGCAGTTGCCAGCCGCGGTTGATTCCAACCAGTGTCTGGTTTCAATTATCCCCGACAGCCCCGACCCCTGTGCTGTCTGTGTAGATAGCGGGCTATTCACAATCAAGCCCGATTTTACCCATCCCGCGGTTTCCTCAACCTGGAAATCACTGGGGGGTGATTTCGACAGGACAGGCTTAAGCCAAAACTACGGCCCCGAACTCGGCTGTGTCAAATGGCAGTTTGAGACAACCGCGCGGGTCTCAGGAAGCGTTACCCTCGGGGTGGATAACCGGGCACATATCGCCTGTGAAGACGGCAGGTTATATACCCTCAACTCCGCCGACGGCTCGCCTGTATGGACCTATGACGCAGGTTCACCTCTCCTGAGCAGCCCTACGGTAGGCCCCAGCGGCTCGGTATATGTCGGCAGCCGGGACGGAAAGCTCCACGCCGTCAGTATCGGCGGAACCCTGCGATGGACACACAATACCGATGGTTTTATCTATTCTTCACCGGCCGTATCGGATGACGGCGACATATATGTCTGCTCGCAGGATGGCACTCTCCACGCTCTCGGCAACGATGGCAGTGAACTCTGGACCTTCGACACCAATAGTTTCACAGCCTCCACAGGCTCTGTCCTCGCCTCCCCATCATTAGGCCCCGATGGCACCGTCTACATTGCCGGCCTGTATGACCCCAATCTCTATGCGCTAAACCCCAACGATGGAAGCATAAAGTGGGCCTGCACCTTTGACTCTAACGGCTGGCCCTTTGCCTCGCCGGTTATTTCACCGGATGGCGCAATATACCAGACTCTTCTTTACGACCCAAACCTCTATGCAATCGAGCCCGCCACAGGTGCCGTTATCTGGTCCACTAATTTGGCTGACCCCTGCTCGGGCTGGTTCGCTCCCGACTACGCCCAGAGATACGGCACTGCCGACGGATGGTCCGAACCCGCTTTAGGACCTGACGGCACTATTTATGTAGCTTTGGACGATTCCCATCTGCGCTCCGTTGACCCCAACGGCAGCATCAACTGGGTGACGCGACTCGGAATTAAAGGCGGCCTTACTTTGACAGCAGGAGATGACGGCCTGATTTATGCCGCCGGTGATGATGGATATCTATGCGTCCTTGATAACACGGGCGCAGAACTCGCTCGCTTCCAGCGTGATGGCGACTGGCTCAGTTTCCCCGTAATAGCTGCCGACAATACTATAATACTAACCGACTCCAAAGATAACACTGCGACGAACGACTCTCCGAACAATACAGTTTGGGCCATAACTGGCGATGATTGCGAAGGCCGGGAATCGGCCCTTCACAGGCCCGAAGACCTTACCGCAAATCGAACGATTAATCTTGACGACTTTGCACTCCTCGCAGCCGACTGGCTCAGTTGTACCGAGGAGAATGGTGAACTGGGCTATAGTTACGTCGAGGACAAAATATATCTCACCGGCGATATTAACAGAAACCTGTATCTCGATTACGAAGACCTCGAAGCTCTGGCAAATAACTGGCTGTCTCAGGAGTAGGCATATTATGAAAACTAAACCTAACTTTACGAAAAAAGATTTTGTCGTTACTTTCACCTGCGTTGTCTTTCTGCTGGCAAATATCGCAGCCATAGGCACAAGCGGCCGAAGACGGGCCAAAGAAGCCGTCTGTCTTTCAAACCTGCAAAATTGGGCCAATATCTTTAAGGCTTTTCTTAACGACAACGATGGCTATTTCATGCAGGGCTGGTATTATGGCCGAGGTCAGTCTTGGCATGCAATACTGAGGTCATACTATGGTGAATCGGAAAGTGAGCAGGATTTGAGAACGGATATTAAGTGCTGCCCCGAAGCCGCCAAACCCGGCACCGATATGCCCGGTTCAACATTCGAAGCATGGGGAGGACCTGATACATGGGCCTTCATAGACGGCAAAGTCGGTGATTACGGCAGCTACGGTGTAAACTCCTTCATTTATGACCATCCTGGTACAGGTGAAAACTGGAGCCAGAACCACTGGAGGTGTCCCGATGTTGCCGGCACAGATAACATACCGCTACTTTTGGATTGCACTTGGGTAACCGGCTATCCGTGGTGGACAGATACACCGCCGGAATATCCGGGCGCCAAACATTGGTCAGGTTCCACAGGTGGAACCATGGGTCTTTTTTGCGTCCCGCGACACCACGGCGCTATAAACGGTCTGTTTATGGATTTCTCTGCAAGGAAAATCGGACTAAAAGAATTGTGGCTATTAAAGTGGGCCAGAACATACGATTTGGCACAGGCAAGGGCAAACGAGCCGGACTGGACAATCGGTACCGGCTGGATGGTGCCCCTCAAAGACTACGACTATATACCATAACTAAATAACAAGTGAGAAGATTATGAAAACTAAACCTAACTTTACGAAAAAAGATTGTATCGTTACTTTCGCCTGTGTTGCCTTTTTGCTGGCAAATATCGCTGCCATCGGTACAAGCGGCAGAAGACGGGCCAAGGAAGCCGTCTGTCTTTCAAACCTGCAAAATTGGAGCAACATCTTCAAGGCCTTCATCAACGACAACGATGGCTATTTTATGCAGGGCTGGTCTGCTCCAGGTCAAGCCTGGCAGGATATACTGATACCATACTATGGCGGCGGAAAAGGAGGGATAAAATGCTGCCCGGAGGCTGTGAAAACCGATTCTGATATTAGCGGCTCAACATTTGAAGCCTGGAACGGCAACGCCGGTGATTACGGAAGCTACGGTACAAGCTCGTGCATTTATAATCCGCCACAAATGGGTTCAGATTATTGGAGACGCTCAGACGTTGCCGGCGCAGATAATATACCGCTGCTCTTAGATGCCTTGTGGGTTACTTCCTACCCTTGGTGGTCCAATGAACCTCCGTTATATGAAGGGGCGAAGTTTATGTCGGGAGCAACGGGTGGTGGTATGGGAACATTCTGCATCCCGCGACATTACGGCGCAATAAACGGACTTTTTCTCGATTTCTCCGCAAGGAAAATCGGCCTCAAAGAGCTGTGGCTCTTGAAGTGGTGCCGGGGATACAATGTATCGCGGGCCAGTGAAAACGAGCCGGACTGGATCATCGGTACCGGCTGGATGGTACCCCTTAAAGACTACGACTACACTCCGTAACTCAATTTCCACAGCCTAAACACCCCGACATTCCCCCGACACACTTTCCCCGCCCCTGCGCTCCTGCATAATACTATATGTTCCGATTAGTCGTCTCCGCCGCCAATACCAATCTCGAATCCAAATAAATCCTTGTTGCTCCATCCCTTTCAAAACCCAATAGTAAATTGAAAACACCACGTCGAAGGAGCTCCTCGTCCTCTGGCAGGGGTTTCAATCCTGAAATATCACGACCTGACGCGTCGCTCTCACCTTTCCGTATAGTTCAAGAGTCTCATATTCAACTTCAATCTCGAACGTCTCTTCTTCACCGCTGAGTTCAAGCTCGGTTGGCACTCGCCACGAGTACCCGCAAGTGCCTGCTCACCCAAATGGCATTACGCCCTCAGCTACCTTTTCGCCATTTCCTCGCCTGATGACCACCGTCGGCTCAAGTAACAAATCTCGTTCAAGGCTGTGTTTCTTACCGTCGGGATTCTCATATTCTTTCATCACCTTACGTGTGGTGTCATAGAGATTCCGAATCATAATATCAAGTTTCGAGTCTATCAGTACGGCTTCAACCTTTAACTCCTCGCCCAGCCTGACACGCCCTTCCTTTGCCGGAGAGGCGAACATAATCTCCGGCTTGTTGGAAAAATCAAGGATATAGGCCTCATCCTTGCGGATTTTGATACTGCGTATACCGGGATATTCATTGTAATTACGGTGACCACCATCGACATAGTAGTTACTCGATAAAAAAACACGCAGCCGTCCATAGTTTATCGTCAGATGCCTGGGCAGATAATCACCGACTGGAAGACTGCAGCTAAGGGTTTCTTTCAACTGCCCACTCTCCACTTCCTCTCCCACTTCCACGGCTGTCTCTTTAGAACTCAGTGAACCTCGCGCACTCATCTCCTGGATATCACGCCCGCCTGCGCCGATTTCAAACATACCAACCTCTCCGTCGTAAGGCCGCACTATTAATTTATCGCCCGTCGCTGTGGAGCCAAAGCGGTAATATTGCCCATTGATTGAACGTGTGACATTCAGATTATCTGACCTTAACCAGCTGTATCGCTGTTCTGCTTTATCTTCCCGAACTAAGTAAAAATCCGTAGATGGCCTGTCCAGCCCGTCCCCTATCGAATCAGAATATCCAAGCAGGGCAATATACTCCTCGCCTCCAATCTCTACCCTGCCCTTGCGTACTTTCGTCGCCACGAAATACATCTCATTGCGTCCGCCTTCATACGTTATAAATCGGGGCATAATCTCGATAGAACGTTTCCCGCCCTCACCAAAATCAAAAGCTACATTGAAATATTTGAAACAGACCTGTTCCTTAATGGACCAGCTCAACAATGCCCCCTCGGGTGGCCTCTTCAAAAGCGACAGCGGTCTGTCATTCCTCAGGTCTCGGTCGCCGTCAAGATCAAGATAAAGTCTGTCGTACCCCTCGCCTGTCCCCCTGGACTCGTCAACCGCAAAACTGCACATGCTCATCCTTTTGGCTCTCACCGGTTTCCCGCGGAAATAAAACGAACCGTAGAGCGGCCTATCAGACTTGAACGCCGGATAACCCTTGACCCCGCCTTCCGGCTCTTCGCTGCAGGAGCTACTCTGACCTCTGACAAAACTCGTCGATGACTGGGGAAAGTCAAAAGTGGAAACCTCCTTCAGCTCAAAAACAGACTCGCCCTCCTTTAACTCAACTTCAGACTCACCTGCCTTTTTATCACAACTGAACAATACCACCATCAGCAGCAGGTAAAACAGATGCTGCCCAATCAGTTGTATCGCCTTGTGTTTATCTAATCTTTCCACTTCAAATTTCCCTCTTAGATGGTCACAGAACATAACTTCCTCTACAAAACATTAATAATTTTTTTAATTCTACTACGATAATTCGCTTTTACTACTATATATATTTTATTCCTGAAACATTATTTCGCCTTTTCATCCAGCTCATCAACGCCGAATCCTTCCGCTCGAACAATATGCCCTTCATCTGTCAATATCAGCCACGGCAGGCTCTTAACCCCCCACTTAAAGCGGATTTTCTCCTCCTCATCTCCGACCATCCCCACGGCAAAGCTGATATTATTGTCTTCGACCCACTTATCTAACTTGCCCTTATCTATCTTTGATGCCTGAACAGTTGCAATGGTTATGCCTTTTTCCTTTAACTGCCCGGCTTTTTTCGCAAGCTCTCTTACACAATGACGTGACGGCCGCTGACCAATATCAAAAAAACATACCAAAATCTCCTTGTTCTTGGCACTCTCAGCATCAAACTCAATCTCAATCCCCTCAAACCCCAGTAAAGCTCTGCCCAACAAAGCTCCCGTTTTTTCAACCTCTACCTGGACTTGAGTCTCGTGTCCCGGCTCCAGAGAAACATTCTTAAATGCTTTTGTGTCTTTTGGTTTGCTGGTTCCTTTCCACTCAAAATTACATTTTTTTAGAGATGTACAGACATATTCTTTAGTGTTTACATCTTTCATTCTGATAATGATTTCGTCCACTGTTGTAGGCTTATCAAAAAAGAAGTATCCCTGTGCGGTTCCTTTGGGATTAACAGACTTTCTGTATACTGTCGAGCCATGAGCGCGATAACCTCGTGTGCTTCTGCCATTGGTTCGTGGTCTGGCCCAGATTGGGACGGCTTCATATGGGCCGAGTTCGTATTTAAAATTGATGTAAAGTTTTTGACCGGCTTCAAGCGTAGCGGGTGACTTTGGCTCAGTAGATACTATTTTCAGTTTGCAGGTCTTTTTTTGGCCGCCCTGCAGACATTTAAAATAGTAGTAACCGCCACAACAGAACAGAAACAGAATTAATATTAAGATAAATGAAAAACCAGCGATAGTTTTAGTTATTTTGGTTCTTCTCATAATTTCTTCTACAAATCTCTTGAGTTTCAATCCCTGTCCGTTGTATTGATTGGTTACGATGTCGAATCGCGTTCCAGTATTACTGCGGTGCCTTTAGCAAAGGCCATGAGATGAGGTGCTGAACAAATGGCGGACACACGATGATTAAAATTACGCTACCTGTTTCTGTTTCATTTTCATTTCATAAAGCTCCTTAAGAAGAGATTTGTTTTTTGAACCAATGTTTTCAAAATCTAAACGAATGCCAATAATCGCATTGGCTCCAAGTTTTTCAGCCTCGGCTGAGATATCTTTAATCACTTCAGTTTGAATGTTGTCCATAACTGCTTGATATGAAGTTGAACGGCCACCAAAAAAGTCACGAAACGCTGTAAAAAAATCTCGAATCACATTAACAGCTCGAACATTTTTTGCAGTTACCAAACCTTTGTATTCAATAATCTTTCTTCCTTCTACGATTGGAGTTGTTAATATTTCCATATCTATTTCCTTAAAGCTTAATTCTTACTTATATGGTTTCCTCATAAACGCAATCGACTGCATATGCCATTGCCACGAAACTTCAACTACCAAATACAAAAAACTTTTTCCCTGTTGTCGAAGAGCCGCCAAAGGCGGGCAACCCAGGATTCTAAACACTTTCCAGACCTTGTCAATCCAAATCTATCCGGTATATCCACTCCTTCAACAGTCCCATTTACCACCATCTCTAAGCTGCCGTTGCCTACGGTTCAGTCTGTTTTTCTTCTCTACTTCCTACTTCTCTATCCTGCCCAACTTGCCCATTTTGACATAGGAATTTTACCCCGCTCTAAAATTACCTATTTTAACACCGATGTCAGAATTTAAAAAACCTGTGTGTTTTTTTAAACTTTTTTTTCAATTTTTTCTTTTTTTGCAGCTTTTTCCCCACTTTTTTTTCGCTTTTTTTTCAAAAAATTTACCTTTTCTCCCAGCTTTCAAACCTCCGCTGTTGCGATGAAAAATCGTACCGATTGCGCAAGTATACACCCGCCAAAATGAGATTTTTAAAAATTTTTTTTACTCACACCTAATTAAGAGCTTACACATTTTTCCCCTCTTCAAATCCCACGATTTTTCGTATCAAATGCGCAAGTCCATCTAATTATAGGGAGCGTGTTTTTTCACCCCCCTGAAAAAAATTTATGCCATAGGTATGTAGGAGATTCTTAAATGACCACCGAACCACAAACCACGACCCACGAACTACCAACTACTTAATTATGCAAAACAAACCCAATTTTCTAAAGAATCCAAAGAACATAACCTTTTGTTTGACAAGGCATTATGAACAAAAACCGCCCCTTCGCCAGTCTGAAAACAAACCCAAAACAAACCCAATTCAAAGCCAAACAAACCCAATCTCAAAAATGCCAAAATGAACCTAAATTCTGTTAAGACAAAGCATTATGAACACAAAACGCCCCTTCGCCCTATGCCAAAGCAAAGCCAATTTCAAACCCGGCGATTCAGACTTTCTACCTTGATATTCGGGAATTTCTATTTTAGTATGCGAGTATGGAAAAGGGACTTTTTAATCTTTCCGGTAAAACCGCATTGGTTACCGGGGCCAATCGAGGTATCGGGCTGGCAATTGCTGAAGGACTGGCTCAATATGGGGCCGACATCGCAATCACTGCCCGAAACAAAGAGCAGCTGGAAAAAGCAAAGCACAAAATCGAAAGCAATACCGGCCAAAAGGTCTGGACATTTTCTTTTGACCTTGAAAATACAAAACAAATCCCCAGGCTCTTCGAAGATATTGTCAGCCGAACAAAACAACTAAATATCCTTGTCAACTGTGCAGGCATCAACATACGGGCGGCGGCTGAAGATGTCGAGATGGAAAGTTGGGAGCAGGTCATAAAGGTGAATCTTACAGCCGTATTTTCACTCTCGCAGCAGTTCTGCAGATATCGAAAAAAACTGGGCAAAGGCGGAAAAATAATCAATATCGGCTCTCTGCAATGCGAGGCAGCCAGGCCCACAACTACGGCCTACGCCGCCAGTAAAGGGGGTATCGCTATGCTGACAAAAGCGCTGGCCGTAGAGTGGGCCAAGTATAAAATCAATGTTAACGCAATCGGCCCGGGCTATATCGCTACGGACCTCACAGCCAAACTAAAGGCTGACAAAGACTTTAACAAGTGGGTGATTTCAAAGACTCCGCTTCAAAGATGGGGCCTGCCTGAAGATATCGCTGGCGCTGCTGTTTTTTTAGCATCGAGCGCCAGCGATTTTGTTACCGGACAAATTGTTTATGTCGATGGCGGCTGGCTGGCAGCGCTTTGAAATAAGGCACAAAAGGCAGGAACAAAACAGATTCGGGCGGTTGCCCGGCGTTATTGTTGTTTTTTGGCTTTTTCCGAGACCAGGTACTTCTCGACTTCGGCACGGATGAATTTGAGACGGTCGCAGATTGGAAGTTTCTGTGTGCAGGCTTCTTCGCACAGGCGGCACTCAGTACATTTATCGAGGTAATTGTCTTCTAAATCTATGCCCCAGTGCCATTTAAGATTATTAATCATCTCCATATGGTCATTGGGCGCCAAAACGTGACGATTATAACCAGCCATCATTTTCGGCACCGGGATACCCTCCGGGCAGTTGTCACAATACCGGCAGACGGTGCAAAGCTCGTTGAAACTACTTTCGAGGCTGCCGCGAATTTTATCGATGGTTTTGGCAGGGATTGGTTTATAGCCGTCAACCGCTGAGATTGCTTCGTCGAGTTGGTCGTGACTGCTCAGGCCTACAAGGGCAATAGTGATTCGTGGGTCGTTGATTAAAAAACGCAGCGCCCCTTCGACAACACTCTCATCGGAACGGCTCTTTACAAATGCGAAACGTTCGGGATTTTGTGGGATAAGACCCCCGCCGAGAGGGTTCATAACGACAACTCCAAGGCCGAGCTTTGCGGCGGCATTGAGACCGTCCTCGCGATAAGCAAAATTCATAGCGGAATAACCAAGCAATACGCCTTCAAAGGGATAATCGTGCAGCATTTTGCCAATATCAGAGCCGGTCATATGGGTCGAAACACAGATGTGTTTTATCAGACCCTCCTCTTTCAAACGCTCGAACTGGGCCAGGACGCCTTTGGCTTTTCTGTTTTGATATTCATCGAGCGACAGAACGTACCAGACATGATAGAAATCGATGTAGTCAAGATTCATTGTTTTCAGCGAAGTTTCAAGCTCTTTGCGGATTATTTCAGGGTCCGGCTTGTTCGACTTTGTTGCGATGTAAAAGGATTTTTGGGTACGTGTTTTATTCATTTGCTTAAAGGCTTCACCGAAGATTTCTTC
>Ga0307378_10009391_pt1 | contig 12859 bp, 9 predicted proteins | sample UN1MG_FD_202238 | JGI IMG/M metagenome (GOLD analysis project Ga0307378, IMG submission 202238) | Soil microbial communities from Risofladan, Vaasa, Finland - UN-1 | ecosystem: Environmental > Terrestrial > Soil > Coastal area > Acid sulfate soil | place: Finland: Risofladan, Vaasa | collected...
CGGGCGAACAATCTGGTGGCTAAGACCGGGGCTAATCTCCTGTGAACCGTGAGTTCCAGGGAAGCTCCGCTGTGAAGAAGCCTGAAAATGCTGGATAACATTTGGGGGCGCTGATGATTGAAGGTGTAAAGAAAAAAGAGCTCAAGGTAATTCCGGACGAGCGCGGAAGGTTGATGGAGATTCTGCGGGACGACGATGGGTTCTTTGAACGCTTCGGACAGGTTTATACGACCACCGTCTACCCCGGAGTAGTCAAGGCCTGGCATTATCATGAGCAGCAGACAGATAATGTGGTCTGTATCCACGGGATGATCAAGCTGGTTCTCTGTGACTGGAGAAAGGAAAGCAAAACCTGCCGTCAAATTATGGAAATTTTTATGGGCGAGCACAACCCGCTGCTCGTGCAAATCCCTCCTATGGTGCTGCACGGCTGGAAAGGCATGGGAGAGAAAGAATCCATTGTGGTAAATATCCCGAACAGGCACTACGAATACGATAAACCGGACGAACTGCGCTTGCCTTACGACAGCCTCGAGGTGGGATACGATTGGAGCATTAAGTTTCATTAGATATCCCCGCTTTCTTGACTCGTCAGAGCATTCGGGCGACATTTTTACGATCCTCCATGCTGCATGGGGGCGTTTATTTTTGGCAATAGTTTTTTACGCCTGAGGTCGCATTCATGAAGATACTTGTCACCGGGGGCGCAGGGTTTATCGGCGCAAATTTCGTCCTTTACATGCATGAGACTTATCCCGAGCTCCGGCTCGTTAATGTCGACAAGCTTACCTATGCCGGCAACCTGGAGAATCTGGCTGAATTGGAAGGCAGTGAGCGTCACAGATTTATCAGGCTGGATATTTGCGACAGCGCTGGTGTGGAGGAGCTCCTGGCGGCGGAGCGCCCGGATGCCCTGGTGAATTTCGCTGCTGAAAGCCATGTCGATCGAAGTATTGAAGGGCCTGATGTTTTTGTCAGGACTAATGTGTCCGGTACGCTCTCCCTTCTTGAAGGGAGCCGCAAAGCGGGTGTGAGAGTATTTCTGCAGATCTCGACGGATGAGGTTTATGGAACGCTCGGGGCAACTGGCTTTTTCACCGAATCGAGCTCTATCTGTCCCAACAGCCCCTATGCGGCCAGCAAAGCCGGAGCCGATCACCTCGTAAGGGCCTATCACAAGACTTACGGGATGGATACGCGGATTACCCGCTGTTCCAATAATTACGGACCATACCAGTTTCCCGAGAAGCTGATACCCCTGATGATGACCAATGCCATGGAGGGCCTTCCGCTGCCGGTTTACGGTGACGGGTTGCACGTGCGGGACTGGATTTATGTCACTGACCACTGCCGGGCTCTGGATTTGGTTCTCGCCCATGGCAAAGCTGGAGAGATTTATAATATCGGAGGAGTGGAGCAGAGAACCAACCTGGAAACAGTGCGGGCGATCCTCTCTACAATGGGTGCCGATGAGTCATTGATCCGTTTTATCCCTGACCGGCCGGGGCACGATCGGAGGTATGCGATTGACAGCTCCAAGCTCCGGAAAGAATTGGGCTGGAAGCCGCTTGTGGACTTTTCCGCCGGGATTGAGAAGACGATTGCCTGGTACCGGGATCACCAGGGGTGGTGGCAGCGGATCAAGTCCGGGGAATATCGGCATTATTACGAAAAAAAGTATGGGAAATACCTATGAAGATTCTGGTCACCGGAGCCGCAGGGATGCTTGGTACAGACCTGACGGCTGAATTATCTTCCGGGCACGAGGTTACAGGGGTGGATCTTGACCGCTGCGATATTACCGAAAAAGAGGCGGTGCTGGATCTACTCCGGCAGGAAAGACCGGAACTGGTGATCCACACCGCGGCTTTCACTGATGTCGAGGGTGCCGAGCGTGAGCCTGAAAGAGCAATCGAGGTCAATGCGTACGGGGCGGAAAATGTTGCGCAAGCCTGCCGGGTGGTAGGGGCCCGGATGCTGTTGATCAGTACGGATTATGTTTTTGACGGCACAAAGCGGGAGCCTTATCTTGAGTCGGATGAACCCAATCCGATCAATGTTTACGGTCGAAGCAAGCTGGAGGGTGAAAGACTCTCCCGGGCCGCCTTGCCCTCAGTTACCGTGGTCCGCACAGCCTGGCTCTATGGGGCGGCGAGCAATAATTTCCTGACCAAGATCTTGAAAGCGGCAGCGCGGCAGCCCAGGCTTGCGGTGGTCACCGATGAGGTGGGAAGCCCGACCTGCACCGTAGATTTGTCCGCGGTCCTCAGGCGCATGATCGAGCTTGGCGCTGCGGGACCGCTTTATCATCTGGCAGGGAGCGGAACCTGCAGCCGCTATGAGTTGGCTGCCGAGCTTTTCTCCCTGCTGGAAATTGATACTTGCGAGCTTAAGCCCACAGTGCGGGAGAGCTTTCCAACACTGGCCGTTCGTCCGGCCAACAGCGCCCTGGCCTCGGAGCGTCTCGGTCCGGAAGGCATACCGCCTTTGAGGCCCTGGCGCGAGGCTCTCGAGGAGTTTGCCGGCAAACATCTCAAATCCGAATGGCGAGACGGGTCCTGGGTGGGGGATGACCGAAAGAGAGAATAGACCACCGGAGAAAAAGCTTAGAGCGGCGCACTGGCTGCCGGTTATAGTCTGGATGGGACTGATCTTTACGGCAAGCAGCTTCCAACTCCGTTTTCCGCCGAGCGGGATATTCAGATTCCAGGACAAGCTGGCACACCTCTTCGAATTCGGGGTGCTCGGGTTCCTGCTCGCCAGAGCCGCTCACCTCGATTTTCCAGGCAGCCGCGCACATTACTGGGCCTGCATAATCGGGGCGGCGCTCTACGGCGGGTTTGACGAGCTGCACCAGTTCTTTGTTCCAGGCAGGTCGGTTCAGTGGAGCGATTTTGCAGCGGATGCTTTCGGAGCTTTCATCTTCGCCTGGGCCTGGCTGGCCTTTAAGGGAGAAGACCTTTTTACCCGGCGCGGACCAGAGGTCAAATCCACAACCGGAGATACCCGGCCTTGAATACTCAGGGTCAGTCAGCGCAGATTATCGACTTATAAAAGAAAGCGCTTTTCCCATTAGTCTGGTTATGGTTCCTGGAATGTCACAAAATCATTCGGGATCATTTTTAATTTACATGAAAATCCCTCTTGAGAGGGGTGGGCGCGAAGCGGACGAAGTGTGTCTTCTTGATTTTCATGCTTCGTTGGGGGAGCAAAGCGGGCATGAGAGTTTGTGATCGTTTGTCCTAAGGGCGAGGCATGCCTCGCCCAAACAATTATCGCCTGTCGATAAAATATCATGTTTGGTTTGAGGAGCCGATGAGGTATCAAGCGCCGCGCGGCACGCAGGATATCCTGCCCGGGAACGTAGGAGAGTGGCAGGCCTTCGAGGCTGCCGCAGGCACAATACTCACTCGCTACGGCTACCGGGAGATCCGGACCCCTGTTTTCGAGCAGAAAGAGCTTTTCCAGCGCACGGTGGGCCAGGAAACCGACATCGTCCAGAAAGAGATGTACTGTTTCAAGGACCGGAAGGAGCGGGAATTCGCTCTTCGCCCGGAGGGAACCGCCCCGGTGATCCGCTCTTATATCGAAAACGCACTCTGGAAGGAGCGCCAGTTCCAGAAACTCTATTACATCGGCCCCATGTTCCGTTACGACCGCCCGCAAAAGGGCCGCTACCGCCAGTTTCACCAGGTGGGGGCCGAGGCGATAGGCAGCCTGAGCCCGCTGGTGGATGCCGAGGTGATCGCTTTGATGGGGGAGACATTGCGTGCCGCCGGGGTGAAACGCACGATCCTTAAGCTCAACAGCCTGGGCGACAGGGAAAGCCGGAATCTTTATGCAGTGGCTTTGAAAGAATATTTTGCTCTCCGGGAGAAAGCTCTCTGCCCTGACTGCCGCAGAAGGCTCGACACCAATCCTTTGAGAATCCTGGACTGCAAGGTTCCTTCCTGTGGAGAGCTAAGCCGGGACATCCCTCCCATGGAGGGGTATCTGAATGAGGCCAGCCGCACGCATTACGAACAGGTGCGACACTGGCTGGAAGTCCTCGAGGTGGCCTACGAAAAGGACAAGAACCTGGTGCGCGGGCTTGATTACTATACGCGGACAACTTTCGAGTATCATCACGGGGAGCTGGGCAGCTCGGTAGCTTTGGGCGGGGGGGGCCGCTACGACCTTCTGGTCGAAGAATGCGGTGGTCCGGATACGCCGGCGATCGGTTTTTCCCTGGGAACCGAGCGGGTGCTTCTGGCCGCCTCACAGGATCGGGGCGCCGGAATCAGCTCCGGTCGGAAAGAAAGCGGGATCTACCTGGTTTGGCTGGGGGAGGGAGCGCTCGAGACAGCTTTCAAACTGGCCAATTCCCTCAGGCGCCTTATTACTGTTGAGATGGACCCTGAAAACCGCAGCCTTAAGGCGCAGCTCCGCCAGGCCGATAAACTTGGTATCAGCCATGTGATGATCCTGGGGGAGCAGGAGCTGGCTGAACAACAGGTGCAGATTAAGGAGATGGCCACAGGCTCTCAGGAAAAGATTCGGCTCTCAGAAATTGAAGACTATATCAACACCCGGATTAAAAATACCGCGGTGCAATAAGCCTCAAAAAATATTTTGCTGGATTGTCTTGAATAACTGACCAAGGTTTTGCCCTTTTTAACAAGCGCAGGAGGAATAAAAATTTCTATGGAGAATGAATTGTTACGGACCCATTACAGGAATCATACGTGTGGAAATCTTTCCCTGGCCGACTGCGGCAAGGATGTGACTCTGGTAGGCTGGGTATTTCGCTGGCGCGATCACGGGGGTATAGTATTTATAGATATGCGGGACCGCTACGGAGTGACTCAGGTCGTTTTCGACAGAAAATCGGCTGAGCAGGATATCGACGCTCAGGCCCACCGTTTGCGCTCCGAGTACGTAATCCAGATTAAAGGCAAGGTGCGGCCCCGGCCTGAAGGTACGGTGAATTCTGCGCTGCCTACCGGAGAGATAGAGGTAAGCGTCTATTATCTGGAAGTTTTAGCTGAAAGCGAGAACCCGCCTTTCAGGCTGGACGACAAAGCCACTGCAAGCGAAGATCTGCGCTTGTCTTATCGCTATCTCGATCTTCGCCGGGAAGAACTCCAGCGTTATCTCATTGTTCGCCACAAGGCAATCGCTGCGACCAGGAGATTTTTCGATAGAAACGGTTTCCTGGATCTGGAGACCCCGATACTATGCAAGCCCACACCGGAAGGGGCACGGGATTTCCTGGTACCGGCCCGTCTGCATCCAGGCAAGTTTTACGCCCTGCCGCAGAGTCCCCAGCTTTACAAGCAGCTGCTTATGGTCAGCGGTTTCGACCGCTACTATCAGATTGCGCGCTGTTTCCGCGATGAGGACCTGCGCGCCGACCGTCAGCCTGAATTCACCCAGATTGATGTAGAGATGTCCTTTATTTCAGAGGAGGACATCATGCGGGTAATCGAGGGACTCTTGCAGGAAATATTCGCCGAAACCCTGGGTGTAGAGGTGAAAACTCCTTTCCCGCGGCATGAGTATGACGATGTCATGGAGCGCTATGGTATCGACAGGCCGGACATCCGGTTCGGCCTGGAGATAAAGGACTTCTCGAAAGCGTTCCCCGGCTGCGGGTTCAGGGTTTTTGAGTCTCTTCTCGCCGCGGGCCAGCGGATAAGAGGGATCGTGGTTCCCGGCGGGGCCCGTTACAGCCGCAAAGAGCTTGACGATCTGAACGCTATAGCTATCGAGATGGGAGCTAAAGGCGTTGTCTGGCAGAGAGTCGGCGACAGCGGCCAGCACGACAGCTCAATCAAGAATATTGTGGCCCAGGAGTTTTTCGATGCCGCCTCCGATCTGGCCAGGGCAGCCAAGGGAGACCTGATAGTGCTGGTCGGCGGCCCGGATGCGGTAACTTCGAAAGCCCTGGCCCGCCTGCGCCAGTTTCTCGGTGAAAAAGAGGGGCTGATTGACAGCCAGAAGTACGATTTTCTCTGGGTGACCAGTTTCCCATTGTTTGAGCGGGACCCCTCGACCGGAGCCCTGAGCCCGGCCCACCACCCATTTACCAGCCCGCGTCCAGAAGACCTGGATAAGCTCGTGACCAATCCGGAGCTCGTGCGCAGCCGCGCCTACGATGTGGTGCTCAACGGCACCGAGATAGGCGGCGGGAGTATCCGTATTCACCGCCGGGACATCCAGAAACAGGTTTTCACAGCGCTCGGCATCTCGGATGAAGATGCAGAGTACAAGTTCGGCTTCCTGCTCAAAGCCTTCCAGTACGGAGCTCCTCCACACGGCGGAATAGCCCTCGGAATGGACCGGATAGCCATGCTGCTTACAGGAACTGAATCGATCAGGGATGTTATTGCCTTCCCAAAAACAGCCAAGGCCAGCGCCCTGATGGAGGATGCACCTTCCATAGTCGATGAGCGCGAGCTGCTGGAGTTGAATATCAGAAGGATTGTGAAAAGCTGACTGGCCCGGGCAGAATTAGTAATTATCATTTGCCTTTGGTAACACTTTGTTGATCGATTTGTTATATTTAAACAAGAGTCTGCGAATTTCCATGGGCTGTGGAGTTGAATGTCCGGAAAAAAGTGGATTGTCAGTTTTGAGCCTCGTGCGCGTGAGAGGTGCCGCGCCGGTGTTGCCGGCAATCTGGGGAGGCTTTTAAGAGAGAGTTGCTCCAAATGGGCGGCGGCTTGAATTCAGCCCGAAAAAGTGCCAGATTAATTTATAACCGGGGCCGTTTTTTTCCCTCTTATTTTTTGAAGGCCGGCAATTATCGGCTGCAACCCGTCAAGCCCGTTTATCCCTATTCGAAGGAGGTCAACAAGGGAAATGGTGAAGACTGCTGACGGTAGTCAGGCCACAAGGCGGATTCCAGTTGAGGGCGTGGATATGCTTTGCCTGCTGGGACCGAACGATCAGAACCTGCGTCTTCTTGAGACGATGTTCGACTGCGAGGCGTATCTGCGGGGCAACGAGCTGATAGTGATTGGTGAGGAGCCCGAGGTTCTGGATCTTGAGAAAACGATGCGCCGGTTGATCGCGCTGGTGCAGACCGGGCGCTCTTTGCAGGTCGGTGAGATAGGGGAGATAGCCCGGGCTGTGAGAACAGGGAGAGTAGAAAATGGCGATCTGTTCGAGCAGAGGCACATTTATGTTACCGGCAGGAAGAAAGTGATAAAGGCCCGGGGCAGCGGGCAAAGCTTTTACTTGCAGATGATAAAGGAGAATGACATAGTCGTGGGCATAGGTCCCGCCGGCACAGGAAAGACTTATCTGGCCGTAGCCGCGGCAATCGATGCACTGAACAAAAAGAGGGTGAAACGGATCATACTGGCCCGTCCCGCTGTCGAGGCCGGGGAGAGGCTGGGATTTTTGCCTGGAGATATGCAGGAGAAGGTGGACCCTTACCTTCGGCCTCTTTACGACGCGCTGGAAGATATGCTCATGCCCGAGACTCTGCAGCGCTATTTGAGTAACGGGACAATCGAAATTGCTCCCATTGCCTATATGAGAGGCAGGACTTTGCATGATGCCTTTGCCATTCTGGATGAGGCGCAAAATGCGAGCCGGATGCAGATGAAAATGTTTCTCACCCGTCTGGGGGTAAACTCGGAAGCAGTGGTTACAGGGGATAAGACCCAGATCGATCTCCCACATCAGGACATGAGCGGATTGCTGGAAATCGAAGGGATCCTCAAGGGTATTGAAGGGATCGCCTTTGTTTATTTTACGGATGAGGACGTGGTCCGTCATCAGCTGGTCAAGAAGATTATCCTGGCCTATCAGGATGCCGGCGAGAACGAAGAACGGCTCGATGGAGCGGAAACCGGGAAAAAAACGGACAAGGAGGAAGGCTGAAACAGGGGGAATCGTCTTATCCGGCGCCGCAAGCGGGAAATCCTGTATCAGTCAGGATCGAAAATTCCGGCGCCGGGGAAATTGAGATCCAAGCCCAGGCAGGATTGGAATGAAAAAAATCAGGAAAATATTTAAACTTAAGTTTGTAAAACCGGAGAAGGTTTTCAAGAAGCCGAATTGGTTCGAGTCATTCTCGAAAAGCCTTTATTTGTTTAACGGGGCTCGATTGTTCCTGATGCTGGCTCTCGTTTATCTGGGCTTGATCCTCACGCCCGGCAGGCACAGTATTGATCCTTTTTTTGACATCCAGGTGGGAACTATCGCCGAACAAGAGGTGACGGCTCCTTTCGATTTTCCGATTTACAAGAGCGAGACTGAACTCGAAGAGGAGCGGCTGGAGGCGGCAGCCAGAGTCCAGCCTGTGCTGGAATTTCTTCCGGGAGCCAAAGACCAGGTCCTTCAGAGCGTGTTTGACTTTTTCGACCGCTTGAAAGAAGTAAAGAAAGACAGCGCCTTGGCGGCTGCACTTATCCGCTGGGATGCATATGCGGCATTGAAGAACAAAGGTGACAGCCAATACACGATTAGTCCCGGGATGCTTAATTTTCTCTATTCAGTGGATTCGCTTCTTTCTTTGTCGGATGAGGAGATTATTTACCTTTTTGACCCGCAGCGCTCGAGGATCCTGCGCAACCGGCTTAAGGATTTTCTGGTCAGCCGGATGCGGGACGGCATAATAAGCACTGAAGAATTTACCAGGATCGAGAACGAGGAGGTCAAGCTGCGCCGGGATGGAACCGAGGGAGTGATCGACAAAAACGAGCTTATACCGATTTCCCGGGTTTTTGACTTGTCCAGGAGCGTTGTTGTCGACCCGGAGTATCCGGAAGTTTCAAAGAGCCTGTTTATAGAGACATTGCGGCGTTTTATCAGACCTAACGTCATTTGCAACTGGGCCGAAACAGAAAGCCTGCGCCGCCTGGCCGCAGAGCAGGTAAAGCCGGTCAAGGACCAAATGGTTCTCAAGGAGGAGAAAATAATCGGCAGGGGCGAGAGGGTAACCCCCCAGCAGATAGAACTTCTGGAAAACCTCAAGCAGCAGCTCAAATTAAGGAATATGCTCTCCGGCGAGGCAGGCCAACTGAGACGTGATCTGGGAATCTCGCTGGTTTATCTGGCCTTGATTCTTTCATTGGGCCTGTTCTTTTTTTTCCACAGACGGGACATTTACAACCGCATGTCCCGGCTGCTGATTATCGCCATATCCTTTCTCCTGGTGATGCTGACAGCGTGGCTTATTCTTGGAAACCAGCGTCTCTCGAGCAATCTGATCCCGGTGGCGATTTCCTCGATGTTGATCGCCTATTTAATAGACGACCAGGTGGCAGTTGCCAGTACAGTAGCCCTGGCTCTGATACTGGGAATCCAGGCCAATTTTTCGATCTATATTGTCCTGCTCTCCCTGGCGGGCGGTATCGCAGGAGCGATCAGCGTGCGCCGCATTACAAGCCGCAGCGGCCAGTATATTTCAATTTTGTATATCGCCGGGGCTTACATTCTGGTAATCCTGGCCATTGATTACGGTTACCGTGGAGATAACCTCAGCACCATTCTGGCAGCCTCGGGCTGGTGCGCGCTTAACGCTTTTGTGGCCACGCTTGTCACTGTCGGGCTTTTTCCTTTATTTGAATACTTTTTCAGGATAACGAGCAATTTTACCCTGCTGGAACTCAGCGACCTGAACCGTCCGCTGCTGAAGCGCCTGGCTATCGAGGCGCCCGGAACTTACCATCACTCCATAATCATCGGGAGTCTTGCCGAGGCCGCTGCTGCAGGTATCGGGGCCAATCCGATTTACGCTCGCGTGGCTGGCTATTATCACGATATCGGCAAACTGAAAAAACCTCAATATTTTATCGAAAATCAGGGAGGGAAAGGGAACCCCCACGATAAGCTCAGCCCGAAAATGAGCAGCCTGATAATCGCAAATCATGTCAAGGAAGGGATCGAACTGGCCAGGAAAGCCAAGCTGCCGGAATGTATTGTCGATGTGGTCCGTCAGCACCACGGCAATGCTCCTATTTCATTTTTCTTCTCTAAAGAAAAGGAGCAGAATCCCGAGACTACCCTGATCAAGGAGGATTTCTGCTATCCGGGTCCCAGGCCTAAGACAAGAGAGGCGGCGATTATAATGCTGGCGGATGTAACGGAATCCGCCTCCCGCACCCTGAATGAACCTACCCCCAGCCGGATCAAGGGGTTGATCAAGGGGCTGATCGATAAGAAACTGCACGAGGGCCAGCTTGATGAGACCGACCTGACTCTTAAAGACCTGACCAGCATCGGACAAGAGTTTCTCACCATTCTCATCGGTGTACATCACCACCGGATAGACTATTCTTCCGCAGGGGAGAAACAGCAGGATGCCAAAAAAGGAGGCGACAGGAATCGAGCTTCATCTGGGCAAGACAGTGCAGATGCCGCTGGAAAAGTTATATACTCCTCTCAGGAAAATGATAGCCGAAATACTTAGCTCCCACCGGGTGAAGAAGGCGGATATTTCGCTGACCTTTGTCGGCAGGGATAAAATACGCTCACTTAATCGGAACTACCTGGGCCGGAGCAGGGTAACCGATGTTCTGGCCTTCGACCTCTCGGACAGTTCAAGGCTGGATTCCCGGCAAGCGGCCCGGGCACCTCTTCTCGGCGATATTTATATCTGCTGCCCGCGCGCCCTGGAGCAGGCAGAGCGTTACGGTGTCCCGACCCAGGAGGAAATAGCGAGACTTGCCGCCCATGGAGTGCTCCACCTTTTGGGTTATGATCACGAAAACGCTGAAAGAGCTCTGCGGATGACCGCCCTGCAGGAAGAAGCGGTTAAAAAATGCCCTCTGCCAGTAAGAGCTCTTTAACTTTTGTTCTCATCTGCCGCTTTCGGGCGAATTGTTTTTTTAAATATCTTAGGTGTCAAGACCTTTGAAAAAATCCCAGGTAAAAGAATAATATGTGATCTGTAGAGGCGGTTCGCGAACCGCCTCTAGAATAACTTATTTATTTTCAAAGCCTTATAAAAAGCAAAAAATACTCTTTGGGTAAAATGATAACATTTTTCAAAAGTTTCGTGTTGTTAAAAAAATTGAACCTTATGACTCGATAAATAAATGGAACTTTACCTTCTGATAGCTTTCCCTGTACTGATTGTTTTTTCTGCGTTATTTAGCAGCTCTGAGACCGCCTTTTTCAGCCTTTCCCATTTCGAGATTTCCCAGCTCGAAGAGGAGTTTCCCACGCGCGGCAAACAGGTTCGCAGCCTGCTGGAAAATTCCGACATACTGCTGAGCGGAGTCCTGCTGGGTAATCTGGTTGTCAATATCTGCGCCACTGCTGTGGCGACAATCCTTTTGCACGGTTACGGCGTGCGCTTGGGCTGGTCCGAGAAGGCGATTTACCTGGTCGATGTTATCGGAATGACTTTCGTCCTGCTCGTATTTGGGGAAATCAGCCCGAAAGTGTATGCTATTTCACACGCCAAAAAAATCGCCTTGCGGATGAGATTGTTTATTCGCGGCTGGATTCTGCTTACCAGCCCCATTATCGGGTTGCTAGTTAAATTCAATTCCTGGTTTAAGAGGTTATTCGCCAGAAGCGTAGAGGACAGACAAATTCTGGAAGAAGAATTGAAAATGATGGTGGACATAACGGCCGAGAAAGGCGATCTCGAGCTGGAAGAAAAGAACCTGATCCATAATATATTCGAGCTTTCAGAGACAATGGTCAAGGAAATCATGGTCCCCAGGACAGATATCTACGGTATTTCTATTGATACCCCGCAGGAAGAGATAATCAAAACCATCCGGGAAACCGGTCACTCGAGATTTCCCGTGTACAGAGGAGATCTGGACAGTATCATCGGGGTATTATACGCCAAGGATATTTTGGGCTATCTTTATGATTTAAAGAAACCGCTGTCGGTTGAAGAATTGATCCGGGATGTGTACTACGTTCCTGAGACCAAGCGCTGCGGGGAGACTTTGCGGGAGTTTCAGAAGAGGCATCACTACATGGGTATTGTGGTGGATGAGTATGGCGGAACCGAAGGCCTGGTGACAGTTGAAGACATTATGGAGGAGATAATCGGCGAAATCCAGGACGAGCACGATGTCGAGGAGCCTGTTTTCGTTGAGCAGGAGGAGGGGACTTATCTGGTCGACGGCAAAATGAATATCGAGGACCTTTCCGACTCCCTGAAAGTGGATTTGAGCGGTGAGGGGTACGAAACGCTTGGCGGTTATATCCTGGCAAAGTTCGGACGCCTGCCGCACCCCGGTGAATATGTGGATACGGAAGGTTACCGGTTTCTGATTAACAAACTTTCCAAACGTCGAATATGGAAGGTGCGGATCACGCGGCTGCCTGATTCTGAAGACGGGCCGGCACAAGAAAATGAACTTGCAGATTCCTGATTCAAAATCCAAACCATGGGGAAAGGTGTGGACATTAATCATATATGGCTGATCCTGCTGGCTTTACTCGGCAGCGCTTTTTACAACGGAGCGGAAACCGCTTTGATTTCGGTCAACAGGATCAAGTTGCAAAGCTGGCTGGAAAAAGACAATCGGCTCTCCTGGCTGGCCCATAGATTTTTGAACCAGCCGAGCGATTTGCTTTCCACCTTGCTTGTGGGCAACAACCTGATGAACATTATCGCCACAGTGCTTATCGCTGATTTGATTTTCCAGTTGTTCCCGACCAAGGCGGCCCTCTCGATCCTGGTCTCGGCGATAGTCATTCCGGCCATAGTCACCCCGCCGGCATTGTTTTTCGGGGAAATAATCCCTAAATCCATCGCCAGAGAACATGCGGGCAGGCTTTTACCGTTTTTGATCACTCCGCTTCTGGTGAGCCACTACCTGCTGGTCCCGATAGCTAAAGCCGCCCACTGGCTCAGCGCTTTGCTTCTCAGGCTTTTGGGAGTGAAAAAATCAGA
>Ga0307378_10009392_pt1 | contig 12858 bp, 11 predicted proteins | sample UN1MG_FD_202238 | JGI IMG/M metagenome (GOLD analysis project Ga0307378, IMG submission 202238) | Soil microbial communities from Risofladan, Vaasa, Finland - UN-1 | ecosystem: Environmental > Terrestrial > Soil > Coastal area > Acid sulfate soil | place: Finland: Risofladan, Vaasa | collected...
CCATACCGAGCCTGAACAGGGGTGACCCGCAGCAGCGTTCATCCTCTAATAAGCATACACCAAATGGTTCCAGGATCCTGTATGCTGCATTGGCTGTGTGCTTTTCCCTGTATGATGCAAGACACCCGGCAAAATAGACAAATTCAGATTGTTCAACCGTCTTGGGTTTTGAAGCCCAGGATGTCCTGGATGATTTATCTCCTAATGAATTACCTGTGTCCTGTATCCGGTTGAACATCTCCTTCTGGTAAGGGGCTATCTGGCCGAGACTTATCAATTTATGCCTGGCCGCCCGGGTGATGGTTAGAGGATCGGCCCCAGCAGGGCACTCTGTGACACACTGCTGACAGGTAGTGCAGTTTAACAGACTATTTAACATTCCTTTAGTCGGTTCAAGACCGCTGGCAAGTCCCAGTGCCATCTGCATCCTGCCCCTGGCCCCTGCAAATTCCCAGCCCAATACTTTCTGGGCAGGGCATACAGTACGGCAGCGTCCGCATCTTACACACTTGACAATATCCTGAAGGTGTTCCTTCATCCAAGTCCCACCTTCTGTGGGTTCATGATGTTATGGGGATCCAGAGCTTTCTTTATTGAGACCATTACCTCGAGACCTTTGCCATGTTCCTGGTTCATATACACACCACGGGCACTGCCTATGCCGTGTTCCCCTGATACGGTACCATCAAGAGCTAATGCAGCTTTATGGATATCATCGGCAGCCTGTTTCAACAATTCCCACTGGGTCTTATCCAGGGTATCGATGGCCATGCCTGTATGCAGGTTGCCATCCCCTGCATGGCCGTAAGTCATTATAGGAATATTGTGTTGTGTGGATATGGTGCGGATTTTTTTAAGCATATCAGGTATGGCAGATAATGGGACTGCCACATCCTCTCCAATATATACACGGGTTTTGCCTGGGTTCAGTCTGGTAACCACAGCCCCGGCCAGTCGGCGGGCTGCCCAGATCTCCTGTTGCTCTTCTGATGAATAAGCTATTTTTACATCAAAAGCACCCAGTTGCCTGCAGTAGTCTGCAACCTTTGCGCAATCAGATTCCACACTGCAGGGTGCGCCGTCCACCTCAATGAGTAGCAAGGCCTCGCATTCAGGAATATTCAGATCCGGATCATAGGCATTGACCGCTTTTATTGTAGTGCGATCCATCAGTTCGCATGCCGAAGGCACGATGCGGTGGCTCATTATGGCAGGGACCGCCCCTCCCGCAGCTTCTAGGGCATTAAAATGAGCTAACACAACTGCTCTTGCCTCAGGGAGAGGGTGCACCTTCAATCTGGCCCTGGTGATAACTCCCAATGTCCCTTCTGAACCCACCATCAGGGCAGTAAGATCGTATCCTGATGCAGATTTCATGGTCCTCCCCCCTGTCCAGATGATCTCACCGTTCGGCATCACCACTTCCAGGTCCAGCACATAATCTGTGACTGTACCGTATTTCACCGATCTCATCCCGCTACCGCTATTGGCAATAAATCCACCCAGGGTACACATCTCGCTGCTGCCCGGGTCTGGAGGGAAAAAGAAGCCGTAGGGCTCCAGTGCCCGGTTCAGGTCTGCATGGATAAGTCCTGGCTCCACCAGGACCTGGAGGTCATTAATATTGATCTCAAGCAGCCTGTTCATTCGGCTCATATCCAGCACGATCCCGCCGCATAAGGGCACGGCTCCGCCTGCCAGACCTGTACCTGCGCCGCGTGGGACTAAAGGTATGTGTTGATTGTGGGCCAGCTTAACGATTTCCGACACTTCTGTTGTGGTGCATGGCATAACGACATAGTCAGGAGTGGCTTTTATGTATGAAGCATCTGAAGAGTAGCAGAACAACTCTGCACTGTCATTAGTGATGCGTGATGGGGGAACAATGTCCTCGAGCTTTTTTATTATGGACATTTGTATACAGATGAGTGATTATGATTATTTAAGTTTCTCTTAACTATTTTATGCATATTGTTTAATCTTATGCACAATATTGATGCATAAAATATATATTTGTGCACAGCTCTATATCATATTATGGAAGAAAGGCACAGACTACTGTTAATTAAACAAAACCCCTGGTGGAAAAATGAAAAAATAATACTTCCCGAGTTTGAAAGAGAACTGCTTGAAGAAGTATTAAATTATGTCAAATATAAACAAATAATAGCAATAATCGGGCTAAGACGGGTTGGAAAGACAATATTGCTGAAACAAATCATCAACAGTTTAGATGCACAACAGAATAATCTGTGTTACATCGCCTTCGATGACATTGATTTTCAGAAATATCAGATCGCAGAAGAATTGATCAACTATTTCTTTGAGTTCTCTGATAAGAATAATACCAGATACTTATTCTTAGATGAAGTACAGAAATTGCCCAACTGGACCGACCTGATAAAAACTATTTATGATACAGAAGAGAATTTGAAAATATTTGTTTCAGGCTCAGCCAGCCTGGAATTGAACAATTATAAAGAAACACTGGCAGGGAGGATATTGACGTTTCGAATGCCAGTATTGACCTTCAATGAATTTGTAAGGTATTTTGGATGGGAACACAGCCTGGACACAGAGAACATGTTTCGTGAATATGACCTGAAATTTGCTGATAAAAAAGAGCGATATCACGAACTATTCGCGAACTACCTTATAAAAGGTGCATTTCCTGAACTCCTTGATGTTGATATTAGTGAAAGCGAATTTATTAATAAATACATCAATGAATCTGTGATCGAAAATGCCATTGCAGACGTGGCCAAACTGACCGGAGAGGATGAAAAGATAATCTATGAACTGTTCAGGTTACTGGCAAATAGCAATGCACAGCTATTTGAAATAGTCAATCTTTCCGGTATTTTGAAAATCAATAGAAATCTGGTATCCAGATATATCAATCTTCTCGAAAAATCGTTCCTGATCAAAGTCTCATACAATTTTACAGCCAGCGTCGCCAAACAGGTAAGATCAGGCAAGAAGCAGTATTTCGCCCACAGTTCTATGGTCATTGCACTGCTCGGTTATCCCTTTGAGGTGATACAAACAGAAATTGCAGGACACCTGGTTGAAGGGATTATTGCAAACCATATTGAAAAGTCCGCATTCTGGAGATCGCCACAGAAGGACGAGGTGGATATAGTCACAGCAGAAAAATTGCCCATTGAAGTAAAATACCAGTCAAGTATTACAAATAATGATGTAAGGACACTGTTGAAATACTGCAGGAAATTCAATGTTGAAAAAGGTATAATAGTAACCAAAGATCTATTTGAAATTCGATATATTGATGACAATGAGATTACCTTTATTCCAGCCTGGTTATTTTTACTTTTAAAAAATGGATGGTGACACAATTATAAGGAATATCTGAACCATATCACATGATCTTTTTTTTGTCATGATCTGAGTATCCAGCCTTAATCCTTCGAGATACTTTCATTGCACACAAGGCATTACTATTTAAAAAAGCCCTTCATTTGCACAACTGCTGTCATTAAAGGTGGTTAGAGAATGAAGATATTTATCGATCATCGGGAAATGCGCTCCGGAGTGGCTGAGGCCCTTGGCAGGCTCGGTGCAGATATTGAAACCGCTGCTCTGAAAGTGGGGGACTATGTTGTAAGCGAACGTGTGGCGTTTGAAAGAAAAACTGTTGATGACCTCTTTGCAACCCTGTTCGAGCGCTGTTTTCGCAGCTTCTGGACCTGGCGAGGTCGTAAAGGCTTCCGATCCTGGTCATCGAAGGTGGTGATCCGTTCTTGGTTTCAAGCCGCTGGGTGCATCCTTGGGCGGTACAGGGCATTCTCATTACCATTGCACTTATGCGCATCCCCACTCTCTACACGCTTAATGAGGCAGATACTGCACAGGTCATTACAATGATCGCTGCAAAGGAGCAGGAAAAGAGAAATCGGCCTTTCAATTTGCACAAAAAACGCAGTCATCTATCACAGAGTGAGGCGAAAGAATATATTGTCTCATCACTGCCTGGTATCGGGCCTTTGGTGGCAGGGAATTTGCTCAGTCATTTCGGCTGCGTGGAGAAGATCATGACCGCGCCGCGGGAAGAACTCATGAGAGTGGAGCATGTCGGAGCCTGGATGGCGGACAGGATCAGAGAGCTTGTGGGAGGGCGGTATGACCTGAAATAAGCATCCTGAAAAAACAAGCTCAAACTGGTCAGAAAGTGGAGCATAAGAAATACACAAATCTTAATAGCTTGCGATAATTCTTACATACAGTGATGTTGATGGGGCGCAAGAAATATATCGATAAAATCGTAACCTGCAGTCACTGTGGAAGGGAATACACAGAGATACTATGCGAGGAGGATCTTTCGAGTATTGTAGCATTTTTCTGCGAAGACTGTGGAAAAAATGTGGAAGAAATATTAGAAAAACGTGGGATTGGCATTAAACCATCAGACATGCGCAAACTGCGAAATACCGGGCAGTCAGACTAAATTGTGGTGAAGTATGACAGTATCCAGATTCTGTTGCCGAATTTTCCTTTGAGGCCTGGGAAAAGCCTGAGATAAAAAAGTCTGCAGACAGGCTCATGGAGAAAGGGTCTTACAAAAGCGCATCTGAAATATACCTGGCGCTGGCACAGGACGGGGTAGCCGCATATGATGAAGGTGCCTATGACTCGGACGGCGGTTTGGGCGATTTTGTATCAGGGTGCGTTGAAGAGTTCAAAGAATGTATGAAAATGATTACAGATCACTCTTATAAAGATAAGCTTCTGAAAAAACTTGAAAATTTGAGAAAAACCAGCGCCGGATTAACAAAAAAGAGTAACTATTATTGTATTCAAACCTTGATGTACTTCTTCAACACCGAGATTCGAGCAGATTTTTCTATAGCTCCCGCTAACCATATCCATTATTTTTCCCCTGATAACAACAATTGTCAGGAATCTGTCCAGCGAATTCGTAGCTTTTTAATTTGATCTTCATTATATTCCATCACTCTCTTCAACAATATTTCCAAAGGAATTGCACAAGCACAAAATCACGGGCAGAAATATATACATAAACCATCCTGATTCAATACCTAAAATAGAAAAGGGGCTAAAAGCAGCGCTTGGGGTTGCACCCAGAGGGCAGACTTCATACAAAAGAAAATTAAGCGAGAGCGGGGAAATATTGCTGCTGCGACTGCCAAAAGAGCTTAGAGAATCATATCATATTGAAAAAGGAACACATGCTTTAATTACTCCGATAGGAACGAAAAAAGCTATTATTGAGTTCGAATGATTTCAGAATTTCTGCGCTTGAAATAAATACAAAATCTCTGCAAACCGGCAGAAATGCAAAAGCATCGAGCATTCATTGGATGCCCCTGATTTCCGATCCAGCTGGTTCATGACTTACGAAATGGCTAAACGATAGCTCGGATTAGATTATAAAATTCCTTAAAAACCTTTTTCAAATCTCAATCAGGTAAAATAGTAAACAACAAACTTAAATAATTTTAAAGTGGGCATAAAACATAACTTATATTTAGAGGAATCTTACTTATCGAGCTGTATGACCTGCTCGGAAAGCCTGATGAAAAGCTGCGCCAGGACTGGCACTTGAGCGGGGATATTTACGTGTCGAAAGGTAGGGAATCTGAATGACCGGGATTAATCAGGGGATTTGCATAAATTGCGCAGCCGTCTATCACATATCGATATTGATAAATGCTCAAAGATAGCAACACCTTCTGAGGTAACTCCCATGCTCTCAAAACAAGAACTCGTCCAGGCAATAAGAACGAAAACCCCATTAGTCGAGCATATGATCGACCCTGCCGTCCAGATCCAGCCCAACGGCATTGAGATGACCCTGCAGAGCGTCCACAAATTGCAGGGTGCAGGATCCATTGCCTTCGATAACAGTGAGCGCACCTTGCCAGATACAGAAAACCTGGAATTTGACCCTGAAGGATGGGTACACCTTGCTCCCGGCATCTACAAGATCATCTACAACGAAGTAGTGAACATTCCCCACGGTCTGGCAGCCATTGCCAGGGCCAGATCAAGCCTGCTACGCTGTGGAGTGGCCTTGGAGACCGCTGTCTGGGATGCCGGGTACAGCGGGCGCAGTGAGAGCTTGCTGGTTGTGCACAACTCTGATGGGTTCAGGTTGAAACGCGATGCCAGGGTGGTACAGTTGATCTTTTTCAAACTTAGCAGTCAGGTCGGAGAGGGTTACAAGGGAATTTACCAAAATGAAAATAAATAGAAGCAATAGGGAAACTATTGCCTCTTAATTATCAATCCTGCAATTATCAATAGTAAAACAGAAATTAATATTCCATTGGCAGGTGACCCATATTCAGGAAGGTTTTTGTTTATTTCCTTTCCTAAAGTGGTTTCTTCATACCCTTCTGTCTTGACAATATAGGCATCTCCTCCGCCGCCCAACGATTTGGTTTGACCGGCAATAACATACCCATTATCTGAACTCTGCAGGACCGAATATCCTATATCACTGTTTTCCCCCCCGAAAACCTGGCTCCATTGAAGATCACCATCCCTGTTAATTTTTATCAGATACATATCAAAGGATCCGTAGGAATACTCGTTGGTACTTCCTGCCAGTATATATCCGCCATCAGATGTCTTTTTTATTGACCTGGCATCGTCCTGTGTCTCATCACTGCCATAGACATTCTCCCATACTTTTTCTCCATCCAGGTTTATTTTAACCACATAAATATCAGAAAATTCATTGAATGATTTGGAATATCCGGCTGCTACATATCCGTTATCCTGTTGGGTAATGGAATAGAACTGATCATCGCCGCTGCCACCAAATTCTTTTTTCCATTTGACAGTTCCATCAGGATCAGTCTTGACAATATATGCAGCAAAGCTCAAATCGCTGACTGAGCGGGTATAACCTGCAATGATGTATCCCTTATCAGGAGTTTGCTGGATGTCATAGGCACCATCTTCCTCGCCCACGCCAATATTCAGATCCCATTCAATAATGCCATTCGGATCCATTTTTATAAGGAAGATATCCCTATCATAAAAATTCAACCAGGTATCACCCGCAGCCAGGTACCCGCCATCTTTGGTCTGGATGATAGCTTCACATACATCCCTCTGGTTCCCGCCAAACTTTTGTTCCCACTCAACCCCTCCGGCAGGATCCAATTTTATAATTTTAAAATCATTAACTCCCTCAGTATCAGTATAGGTTCCACCGCAGACAATATATCCTCCGTCAAATGTCTGCTTGATGGAATTTGCATAATCCTCTTTAGCTGCTATATACTTTTTTTCCCATTCCACTTCTCCTGATGCTGTAAGTTTTACCACATAAATATCCTCAAAGGTATTTACAGAATATTTTTCACCTGCTGCAATATAACCACCATCAGAGGTCTGAACAATATCATATATCGTCTCTGCCAAATTATCACCCAGTTTTAGTTCCCATTCTACTTGTGGAGCCGTGTCTGCGGACGCGATAAATGGAGAAAATAAAAGTATATAAATAGATAAAATAAATATTATTTTAACACCCATGATCTTATCACCACTGCCTGATTTATTTTATATATACTAATATTTTTTTGATAATATTCGTTCAATTACTTTTTCTTTCTTGTCAATAGCATCTAATGCCGCCTTATCAACCTTTTCACACATATCGTTAAAATCAAGCGGTTCCGTTTCCCCTACCAGTTTTTTTATTGGGGTATAAGCCGATTCCCTGAACCTGGGTGAAAAATCTATAATCTTGCCATTAATCTCAATTCTAGCGCCGCTGCCTTCTCTGACCTCGCCGATAATATCAGCAGACACCCCATTTTCTTTCAATTCATCAAGGATAGCTTCAGCAGACTCAGGAGGTGTAATGATAAGCAGTGCATCCAGGGACACACCAAGATAATCGATCTCCAGTCCTTCCAGCATGGAAAGCACGTTAGGATTTACCAACGGCCTGATCCGTTCTTCATGGAAAACCAGTTCCACACCAGCTGTTCTGGAAATCTCTTTTGCATCCCCACGCACACCGCCATTTGTTACATCAGTCATGGCATGGATCTGTTCAAGTAATCCGGCTTTCATGATAACTTCGCAAGCCTCAATGAACTTGATATTGATAGTCTCATCCACAATATCGTGCATACCATAATACAGCGCCGTAGTTGAGATAGTTCCGCCCCCGGCCCCTTCTGTCATTAATATCAAATCTCCTGGAGCGGCCTTTATCCTGGAAGAAATAGTTTGGGCAATTCCCACTGCACCAACGCCACCAGTCATGCGCTCCCCAATGACCATATCTCCCCCGATACGCAGTGTACTGCCTGTGATCAATGGCACGCCTGTCAATTCAGATACTGCAGTGATCCCGGCAATGTGATCAAATATCTTTCCCACATCCCCATCATCAGCCACATGGATGTCAGATAGCATGGCCAGAGGACGCGCGCCCATGGCATATATGTCCCTGAGTGCTGCCCGAGCCACATGAAAACCTGCCAAAAACGGATAATCGCTTAACCGGCTGTGGATCCCATCCACTGTTACAACCAGATACTCTCCGGAATCAGTCTTAACTACGCCAGAGTCATCAAGATGGGAAGTGTCCACTTCAGCATTGGTCTTACCGATTACCTGGGCGATCTTTTCATGAGCATAAAAATCGCCTGCCCCCCGGCTGCCCACTCCAAATTGGCCCATGGTAACATTTGATTCTACAGGTCTTAAAATCTCTTTTTCTGATCTTAGTGTCGCCTGTGATTCCACAAGTACGGCGTGAGCCAGTTCTCTTGCATGAAGTTGGGTAATCCCTTTACCTTTGATCTCAATTATCCTTTCTGTAAGTCGTTCCTCAATTTGATCTGCATTCTCACCAAGTAATAGAGCTCGTTTAGCATAACCTTCAATGTCCATCACCCAAAGGATGAGATATTGATTATTAAAGTTTTTTAAAAAAATTAAAAACAGACCTTTACCATACCAGAGCTACATGCTCCATCTCGCCACTACCAGATAATTCTTTCAGGATGATAAATACTTCTTCAGAGGTAATGTCAGCTGCCCTGCGACTCATGTTGACCACCTGGTATACTTCAACATATCCTGTGCTGCTCAACAGCTTTACAATACGAAGTACTGTATTTTTTTGCCGTTCATGCTCTCTGGTCTGGTATGTACGAACAGAGCGCAGAAAATCTATTTTCCGAAACTCGGGCCAATACGGTGCACAGAAATAGGCGGCACATTCATTTCCATTGGCCTGCCAGGGCAGGAAGTTGGATATCCTCTCATCACCACCAGTCCTGATAATAAGATCCACATCAGGAACTGCCAGACTATCTGAAGGGTAAAGGTGGGCCGAAATGATGTTCTCATCAATGTCAGATAAAGCAAGTTCGCGTCCTCGAATCTTATTTGCTATTGTCTTTGCAGCATCCACAATCTCCTGGCGCCCTCCGTAGGCCATGGCAATGTTCAAATAAAAATTGCTATAATGTTTGGTGATATCTTCTACATGGCGCGCGGTTTTTTGAAGAAGTAAAGGAAGCAAGTTCAGATTACCCAGAATCCGAACTCGCATCTTTCTCTGATGGGTGCGGTCATCATCAATAAGTTCCTCTAATTTGATCCCTATCAATTCGAACAAATTTTTCTTTTCGGCTTCCGGCCTGTTCAGGTTTTCTGTAGAGAATGCATAGAGAGTAAGTTGTTTAACACACAATTCATAACTCCAGTCAAGCACATTTTCTGTAGTGTTAGCACCCTGGATATGTCCCTGGTGAGTGGACTTACCACTTTTATGGGCAAATCTGCGATTCCCATCCATAATAATTGCAATATGTTCGGGCACTCTGAATTCTCTGATCTCTGAGAGGAGGAGACGTTCGTATCCAGAATACAGAATATTGTTAATAGTTTTTCTAATCCCATATCCCATATGCAAAACCATTATACATTAATACAAATAATTATTTAAATAGTTATCAATTAATTAAATAATTATATTTTAATTATAAAATAAACAGTCATAATGGAATATTATATACTGGTACCACCATAAAGAGGGGAAAATAACAATAAATCAGGTTCTTATATATGACAATTAATTCTCTATGGATTGCCTTGGTATTTTTTATCCTTGCAACCATACTACCAAACCAATTTAACACTTATCGAATGCCGATCGGTGGAATCGGATGGATATTTTTCGCTATATATTGGGCTCTTCAACCCTTATATTACATAAAAGAGGGAGATTTATCAATGGTAATACTGATGCTATTTGTGGCACTGGTGTGTTTGATCATTGCCCATCTGATGTTCGATACTTACCTTAAAGCCAAAAAAGGCATACTCCATGATAATCCTACCAATAGAACTAAAACATTAATGGCAACAACCACTGTGACTGCCTTAGGTGCGCTGTTCTATTTTCCTTTTGCACAGATCGAATCATTGAATCATTCTTTAATTTCAACTGTTACATCACAGACCTTCTGGCTTTCCCAGCAGGTAGGATTTCCTGTAACCAGATTGGATTGGAACATGATAATGCTTGAAGGATATCGGGTAGAGATCATTCTTGCCTGTACGGCCATAGAAAGCATAGCCCTGTTCTTTGGATTGACCCTGGGAATAAAGGCAGATAAAAAAAAGATATTCCTGGCATTAATGGCTTCAATTCCAGTGATCTATATATTAAACCTTATCAGGAACACCTTTGTAATAGGAGCCTACGGATATAAGTGGTTTGGATCCGGCCCGATGATAGTACAATTATTTGGTAATGAATATTTCCTGCATCAATCGGCGAGTTTCTATATTGGACATCATATCATCGCAAAAGGTGGTTCAGGAATTGCATTATTTTTCATTGCTTATGCAGTGTTAAAGCTGCTTCCCGAACTTCTTGACCTTATCGACAACCTCTGGCTGTTAATTAAGGAGGATGTCAGGAATATTTTCAGGGGGAGTTAGCTGTTCTCGCCAGGAATACTGATACACTGATAGGCGGGCTTTTTGTAGTAGCCGTAATCCTGGCAGTTGCAGCTTTTTTCCTGGACTCGGAATTGCTGGCAAAGGAATCTGCCCTTGTATTTATATTGGATCTGCTATTTATATGGTTCTTCAGGGACCCGGAACGAACAGCCAGTGGGACCGGTGATGAGATCGTATCTCCTGCTGATGGTAAAGTAGTTCATATAAGGGGAAATACGGCTTGTATCTTTATGAACTTCCATAATGTACATGTCAATAGAGCCCCAGTATCTGGAAAAATTGTTCAGATGCATCACAGGGATGGTGGCTATTTACCTGCATTCTCCAAGGATTCGCATAATAATGAACGCAATATAATATGCATCGAATCTGATTATGGTTTGGTAAAAATGACACAGATAGCTGGTACCGTGCCCAGAAGGATTGATACATATTTTAATGTTGGGGATAGAGTTACCAGGGGCGAGCGGATCGGAATGATCAGGTTCGGAAGCCGTGTGGACATAACACCCCCGGAAGGGTTTGCATTAACAATAAAAAAAGGCGATCGGGTAAAAGCAGCCGTATCTATAGTAGCCAGAAAAATGGATGAAGCTTCAGAGGCAATCCCTTATAATAATAATAATAAAGGTGAATAACTTGAATGACAGCATATTTCGATTGATCAAGCTTCCTGATCTTGTAACCCTGGTGAATGTACTGTTGGGTTTTACTGCCATCCTGATGGTTGTCCAGGATAATTCAAATGCCTTCAATGCCTCGATCCTGATTGTAATGGCTGTGATTACAGACGGCATTGATGGTGCAATTGCCAGAAGATTGGAATATGGGGTCTTGGGCGAACAACTTGATTCACTGGCAGATATGATCTCATTTGGAGTTGCACCTGCTGTTATCGCATATTCTTTATTGGCAACTCAATACCATTATTTGATCTGTATAGTAGGGGGGACGTTCCTTGCCTGCGGTATTTTAAGACTGGCCAGGTTTAATGCTATCCATTATAAGGCCGGATTCAGGGGCTTACCCATTACAACATCTGGTCTTGCAGTTCCATTATATATACTGGCATTCGAAGGACTTGACTTTGAGTTATTTTCCTATGGTCTGCTGGGATTAATGGTACTTCTAAGTGGATTGATGGTGAGCAGAGTACCATATCCAAAGATCAAAGATTTCAGGGTAATGTACTCAATTTTATTCTTATTATTATTGTTAATTGTATTTTTCTATTTTGGGGAGATCGAAAAAACACATGCAATAGCCGGCATTACGTTTATTCTAATTGGATTATACGTTATTAGTCCAGTTATGAAATTAAGAAAACAATAAAACAATAAAACACAATTAATAAATCAGAAATTGAGATTTCAATGGATGACAACCCCAATTATAAATGGAAGGCCATGTTCGTGGTTTCTATCGGAGTGTTTATGGCCACTCTTGATAGCAGTATAATAAATGTTTCATTGCCTACATTAACAAAATACTTCTCGACTGATATTACCACTATTCAATGGGTGATACTTTCATATTTATTGACCATAACGGCCCTGCTGCTCACCCTGGGACGGATTTCGGATATTTATGGTCGAAAACCTGTATTTATTCTTGGTCTGTTAATCTTCACATTTGGGTCCGGACTATGCAGTTTTTCTACTACAGCTGGCCAGTTGATCGCATTTCGTGTAGTACAGGGTCTGGGAGCCGCCATGATCATGGCCAATGGCCCGGCAATTATCACACAGGTCTTCCCGCATACAGAACGGGGCAAGGCTTTGGGACTTATAGGTACTGTGGTGAGCATCGGTTTTATGGCCGGACCGGCACTTGGAGGTTTCTTGATAGACTGGATAGGCTGGCAAAGTATTT
>Ga0307378_10009393_pt1 | contig 12858 bp, 11 predicted proteins | sample UN1MG_FD_202238 | JGI IMG/M metagenome (GOLD analysis project Ga0307378, IMG submission 202238) | Soil microbial communities from Risofladan, Vaasa, Finland - UN-1 | ecosystem: Environmental > Terrestrial > Soil > Coastal area > Acid sulfate soil | place: Finland: Risofladan, Vaasa | collected...
GGGAAAATCATAACAGGCCATACGAAATTGCATTTCCACGTGCCCGCGAACTTGACCTGAAAATCATAAAAGGCGCCGAAATTACAAGAGACATGCCACCCGGACATTTCAACGCTCTTTTTCTGCAGGAGGTAAACGTACTCGATACAGAAAAATGGGACGACGCTGTAAAAGCCGCCATTGACCAGAAGGCCTTCCTTTTCTGGAACCATCCAGGCTGGAAAGGACAGCAGCCCGATGGTATATCAATCTGGTATCCGGAACATACCGAATTACTCGAGAAGGGCTGGCTCCACGGAATCGAAATCGTAAACGACGGAGAATACTATCCACTCGCACACAAATGGGCACTGGAGAAGAAACTCACCATGCTGGGAAACTCCGATGTTCACAGCCCTGTAAGCATGAGATACGACCTGTGCAACGGCCAGCACAGAATCATAACACTTGTATTCGCCAAAGAAAAATCCACTCAAGCCATCAAAGATGCTCTCTTTAACCAACAAACCGCCGTTTACTTCGAAAACAAACTAATCGGTGAAGAAAAATACTTAAAACCCATCTTTAACCAGTCCATCGAAATCATCAACCCTGATGTCACAATCACAGGCAAAGGCAGTGTAAACATTCAAATCCACAATAATTCTCAAATCGATTTCGAACTTATTGCAGACGGCAAGTCAGATGAAATTTCATTCCCATCCAAAATAACACTCTACACCGATAAGACCGTATTGCTAAAAATCAGCGCAAAATCCGAAACCCTGACCGGCACAAAAAAAATTCGCCTCCCTTACAAAGTCGAAAATCTCCTGGTCGCGCCCCAACAGGGCCTGAACATAGAATTGCCAATTAACATCAATTTCATACCCGCTGACACGGAGTAAAAACCTATGCTAAAAACTACAAAGCTATCTTTAAATATTGTCTTGCCTTTATTGCTTGTCCTGTGGTGCATCATAGCACAGGCTGCAACTCAGCAGGAAAAAACACCTGACCCATTCGAGCAAAACAGACTTCTTGCAAGAGGAGTCAACCTCGGCAACGCACTTGAAGCCCGGAAAGAAGGACAAATGGGCGTTGTTCTCGAAGACAAATACTTCGAACTGATAAAAAACGCAGGATTCAATTCAGTTCGCATCCCCGTCAGATGGTCCGCTCACGCACTGCCTGAATACCCATATACCATCGAACCGGCTTTTTTTGACAGGGTCGATTGGGCCGTAAAAAACACGCTCGATAGAAACCTGCGAGTCGTACTCAACATGCACCATTACAGAGAACTCGAGGAAAACCCCGAAAAACACTCTAAGCGTTTCCTCGAACTCTGGCAACAAATTGCTGAGCATTACAAAAATTATCCCGACTCTCTCCTGCTTGAATTTCTTAATGAACCATGCAGAAAACTCGACGCTGAAAAATGGAACCTGCTCGCAAAACAAACCTTAAATCTCGTCCGGCAATCAAACCCAAACCGCACAATCGTAATCGGCCCCGGAAACTGGAATAATCTCGCCTATCTCGACAGGCTGCAACTGCCCGAAGACGACCGCAACATCATCGTTACATGCCACTATTACAGCCCCTTCAATTTCACACATCAGGGCGCAAGCTGGGTCGATGCAGACTCCGACCAATGGTTGGGAACAACATGGACCGGCACCGAAGAACAAAAACAGGATGTAATAAAAGACTTCGACACTATCGACGCCTGGGCAAAGAAAAATAACAGACCAATATACATCGGGGAATTCGGTGCTTACAGCAAGGCTGACATGCCCTCACGCGCACTATGGACCGATTTCGTCGCACGGCAGGCAGAAGAAAGAAACTTCAACTGGGCCTACTGGGAATTTTGCGCAGGCTTCGGTATCTACGACCGTAAAAAAAATGACTGGAACCATCCTCTCCTCAACGCACTTATTCCCCCAAAATAATTTCACAACACTCTTGTTCAACTCTTCTGTTACGCGCGAATAATGTCCGCTATTTTCATCAACCGGCTTGTATTGTCCCGCTCGGCTTCTGCCAGTTTGTCAAATATGAACCTTATAGTCTCCTGCAGCTCCGGTATCACGACGTGCTCCAACACGTTGACCCTCCGCCGTGTCATCTGCAGCTCAATTGCGAGAAGCCTCGCATGTTTTTCCTTCTCCGCTAATTCAATCAAATGGTCGAAAGCACGCTCCAACGCCAGCAGCGCCACATCCAGCTCACCTGACGTCGCCGCATAACCGTAGCATATTATTTCCCCCTCCATCTCTTTTGCAAATTCCGGAACCTTCACGTTCATTACGCTCGCGAACTTTATCACAAGCTTAAATTTTTTCGTCGGAACTTCCAATGCGGCCTTGATGTCTTCCGGCTCCATACTTGCGCGGGCCATCATAAAACGCCTGCACGTCTCCAAAAGCTCCCGCTCAACACGCTCCCGTAAAGGTTGAATCTCTTTCGCAACCTGCATCAACTGACGCGAAATCTCGTCACGCTTCTCGCTAAGCAGATGATGGCCACGACTCGCAAGCGCCACCCGCCTGCGAAGGCGAAGCAATTCCATTCGTGTCGCATTTACATTCGTAAGCATCTACTCGCTGTCCTCTACCTTTTCTTGTTCCGACTCAGCCTCACCCTCCGCAGCCTTGCGGAACCGAGGCATATACTTCTCGATAAGCTTAATATCGATACGCTTCAACTCGACGTTCTCGAACATACTCAGCAGCTCCCATCCCAAATCAAGTGTCTGCTCTATCGTTCGGTTCTCATAATAATCCTGCGAAACATATCGCGTCTCAAACTCGTTGGCAAACGTCATAAACTTCTTGTCCTCATCCGACAGCGCCGCCTCACCCATAATCGTCGCCAATTCCTGCGCCTCCTTACCGCGGGCATAAGCCGCGTAAAGCTGGTTATAAAGGTCTGCGTGGTCTTCCCGCGTTTTCTCCGGCCCGATTCCTTTGTCCTTAAGTCTCGACAGACTCGGCAATGCGTCCACCGGCGGCGACACCGCTTTTCTGTGCAATGAACGAGAAAGTATAATTTGCCCCTCCGTAATATATCCAGTCAGGTCCGGCACAGGGTGCGTCTTATCGTCCTCCGGCATCGTCAGCACCGGAACCATCGTAATCGAACCTTTCTTTCCTTTAATTCTCCCTGCCCTCTCGTAAACCGTCGCCAAATCCGTGTAAAGATAACCCGGATAGCCCCGCCTGCCCGGGACCTCTTTTCTCGCCGCACTGATTTCCCGCAGTGCCTCACAATAATTGGTCATATCGTTTAGAATAACTAAAACGTGCATGTCCAAATCAAACGCCAGGTATTCGGCCGCCGTCAAAGCAAATCGTGGCGTCGCTATACGCTCAATCGCAGGGTCGTTCGCCAGATTAACGAACATCACCGCCCGCTCGATTGCTCCTGTCTCCTTAAGGTCGTTAATGAAAAACTGCGCCGCCTCGAACGTTATTCCCATCGCCGCAAACACGACCGCAAATTCCTCACCTTTACCAAGCACCGTCGCCTGTCGTGCAAGCTGGGCCGTTATATTGTCGTGCGGCAGCCCCGCCCCGGAAAATATCGGTAACTTCTGACCGCGAACCAGCGGATTCAATCCGTCAATCGTCGATATGCCCGTTTGAATAAACTCGTTCGGGTAATCACGCCCGTAAGGATTAATCGGGCTGCCGTTAATATCCAGGTTCTTATCCGGAATTAGTGCAGGTCCATCATCTTTCGGCTCACCGAGACCGCTGAATACTCGCCCCACTATCTCAGGCGATACTCCAAGCCGTAAAGGCCTGCCTAAAAAGCGGACCGTACTGTCACTGACGTCGATACCCTTGGTACCTTCGAACACCTGGATGAGGACCTTATCGTTCTCCACCTGGAGCACCTGACCGTGACGTATCGAACCGTCACCCAGTTCCACGTCGACTATGTGTCCGTACTTGGCCTCGTCCACGCTTTCCACCAGCATCAGCGGACCATAAATACTGCTTACCGTTTGATATTCTTTAAGCATCTCAAACTCCTGATTTCTCCGGACGACCCCTAAGCCGCTGCCGCCTGCAACTGTTTCATCTGCTCATCTATCGTATCTCGTATCTTCGATATCTTCTCCATCTCTGACTGCGGAACATATTTCGCCCTCGCTATCTCCTCGCGCACCGCCAGCTTGAATATCTCCGCCGTCTCAACACCCGCCTCAATCGCAGCTAAAGCTGCCTCCTCAAAATAAAGTATCGTCTTCAACATCTCATATTGCTTCTCCATCGAGGTAAAAGTATCAACTTCATGGAAAGCGTTCTGGTGCAAAAAGTCCTCGCGAATCGAACGCGCCACCTCAAGCGAAAGCCTGTCCTTCGGCGACAGCGCCTCGGCACCAACGAGCCGCACTATCTCAAGCAGACTCGCCTCCTCCTCCAGAAGACTCATCGCCTTGACTGTCAGCCGCTCCATTTCAAGTCCCTGCTCCTTGTCCTCGAAGCACTCCTTCAAATATTCCTTATAGAACGAATAACTCGTCAGCCAGTCAATAGCAGGAAAGTGCCTTTGATAAGCAAGCCTTGCCTGTAGCGACCAGAAAACTTTCACCACGTGCAAAGTCGCCTGCACCACCGAGTCCGACAAATCGCCGCCCGGAGGACTCACCGCGCCTATTATCGAAAGCGTCCCCTCCCGCTCTGGAGCACCGACGCACCGAACCCGACCCGCACGCTCATAGAACGATGCTATCCTCGCCCCGAGGTATGCCGGATAACCTTCTTCGGCGGGCATCTCTTCAAGACGTGTCGATATCTCACGCATCGCTTCGGCCCACCGGCTCGTACTGTCGGCCATCAACGCTACGTCCAATCCCATGTCCCTGAAGTACTCCGCTATCGTAATCCCCGTATAAACCGATGCCTCGCGCGCCGCCACCGGCATATTGGATGTATTAGCAATAAGAACCGAACGCTTCATCAACGGCTCTCCCGACCGCGGGTCCTTCAACTCCGGAAACTCCGTAAGCACGTCCGTCATCTCGTTCCCACGCTCGCCACAGCCGACATAAACCACAACGTCAGCTTCCACCCACTTTGCAAGCTGATGCTGCACCACTGTCTTGCCCGTACCAAATGGCCCCGGAACACACGCCGTCCCCCCCCTGGCAATCGGAAAGAATGTATCAAGAACCCGCTGGCCCGTAACCAGTATCCTGTTCGGTGCAAGACGGTTCACAACATCCCTGGCATTTCGAACCGGACACTTCTGCATCAGTTGAAGCTTAACCTCAGTCTTGTCCTTTCCTACAACTACTCCGATAGTATCAACAACCGTATAATCGCCCTCCGACAACTTTTGGACAGTTCCACTCACACCCGCAGGAACCATTATTTTATGCTTCACCAATACCGACTCTTCGACCTCCCCCACAATATCGCCCGGCTTGACCTTCGTCCCGTTCTCCACCGTAGGCTTAAAGTGCCACTTCTTCTCTCGATTCAGGCCCGGCAGGGTAGTACCCCTGCTCATAAACTCGCCTTCTACTTCATAAAGAGAATCCAACGGCCGTTGGATACCGTCATAAATACTCTCTATCAGCCCGGGTCCCAGTTCCACGCTAAGCGGTGCTTCGGTATCCACCACCGGCTCACCCGGCCCGATACCCACAGTTTCTTCGTAAACCTGTATCGAGGCCAAATCCCTGTGAAGCTCCACTATCTCGCCTATCAGCGCCAGCTTACCTACACGAACCACGTCATACATCCGGGCGCCGGCCATACCTTCCGCTACTACAACCGGCCCTGCCACTTTTACTATTTTGCCCTCTCTTGTCTCGCCCATTACAAAAACCTCTTTTTAAAAATCAATTGCTTTGTAAAATATCGACGCCCATCGCCATCTTAAGTACTTTTCCAAGTGCCCGCGTCGCAAATCCAGTAGACTCGGTCGTAAACGGAACCACCACGATGCTCGGTATCGGCAAATTCTGATAAGCCGAAAATATCTCTTCCACCATCTCCGCCTCCTGCTCCGAAACCACAACAAGAGCGTATCGGCCTTCGATTATTTCATTCGCGCCGGCGATAATCTCTTCTCGCTCGTCACCGACAGGGTACGTATCTAAGCCCATCGTCGAAAACGGCATCACAAAATCTGCACTACCAAGTACTGCTACTTTACCTTCCATTTCGTTTTTCCAGTTTTCAAATTTCGTTTATTCGCCCAAACGGTCCAGAATAAGTCTCACATCAAGATTGTTCTTCTTGCCCGTCAGTATCAATCGCACCATCCTGATTTCATGCTCTTTCATCCCAAGATAAGCTATCACCGGCTGGGGCCCCGCCGTAATCTGAACCGTCGTTCTCAAAAAACCCATAAGGTATTCCTCGCAATAACGCTCAAGTTTCAAAAACGACTTGTCGGACAATAGATAAGCCACCCCCGGCTCCACAATCCCATAATATGGCGTCGGGAAAAACAAAGGCGCTAAAGCCTCATAACCTACATCCAGACCATGCTTAAATCGTTTCGGCTCAACATAACCGCCTTCGAGAAAAACGTTACGCTGCTCCGACTCGGCGAATTTGAGCCGAAGCATCGTCCGTATGTTCGTCAAATCTATATTTATCCTGAAAAGCCCGAGCAAAAATATGTTCTTCAACTCTTTCGCCCGCCCGACCCCGTACTCAGCATGCGCCGCATCCAGCTCATAATCAATCTGACGTATGTCCTTGTTCTGATAATACGCCAGGACCGCACGCTCTATCGCCTCCTGCATACGATAAGGAAAAGGACTGTGATTCTCCTGCTCGAAAATCTGCTCGAACTGCTCTGCCGGAACATTACCGTCATCGCTGTAATCCACACCAATCGGCTTTCCCGTCAATTTCCTCCGAAGTGCAAGCCGAATATTCGCAAAATCTTCTTTCGTCCGAAGCAAATCCACTATCGCCTTATCAATCATCAAATCCGAAAAAAGCGCCCTTGCCGCCGACCGTCTCTGCCTTAAAGTCTCCTCGAACTCTACCCCTGCGGCCACATACTCACTCGAGCTGAGCAAATCAGCCGCCGCACCGAAATCCTCCGCGTTAGCCATATCAACCAATGCGCCGCGTGTCAGCATTTGCGTCTCAAGCGACCGAACCACCGCCGTCGCGTACGTGTATCGCCAGTCCTCCTGCCCAACAGATGGATACGTAAAGAAATCAATAACAGCTTGCTCAGCCAATTCCGTCATTTATTAACCGAACACCTCCTTCGCCAACTCTATTTCCAGCGCCTCTCTCGCCTCAACCAATAAAACATCAAGCGAAGCGTTATTCTTTATCTTCCCGCGCTTCAAAATAAATCCGCAGCCGATGCCCTGCCTCTCGTCCGAAAGTCGAACCTTCCCTTCATGCTCAGGCCCAAGCTCGTGATTTACCTGCTTGATAAACTTCTGGTCGATTCGTTTCTCGTTCGTATCGACAATCACCTCTTCATCACCCGTCTCAACCGCAGAAAGCATAAGTTTGCTCATTATCGCTTGATACTTATCATCGGTCAGGTCCTGTAGTTCCTTACGGGCCTTGGCAAAAATCTCATCGAGTATCTTTCGCTTCTCTGCCAGATATTCTTTCGCAATCTCCATCCTCGCTCCCGCCAGAAGGTGCGCCTTTTCGTCCGAAGCCGCCTTCTTTGCAAGTAGCTCGGTCTGCTTCTTATATTCAGCTAATTCAGCCTCAAACTTCTTCTGCTCTGCGGCTTCTTTCTCGTCGGCCTTACGCTTTATTGCTTCGGCCTCACCGCGGGCGTCCGACAGTATCTTTTCTACCACCTGTTCTGCTTCCATAAGTATTATCCGCTTTTATTTTTTCCTTTCTATTCCTTACACCGCCGCTGCAATCTCAGGCCAACTGATACCGTTAAGCAAAATGAACATCGTCACCAGCAGACCAAGTACCGCATAAACCTCAACCATGACCGCATACACAACACCAGCCTTGAACGCCATCTCAGGACGCTTCGCTGTCATCAGGATACCACCGGAGCACACCTTGCCCTGGTGAATCGCGCTCATCAAACCCGCAAATGCTATCGGCAAACACGCTGCAAGTGTCTGCCACCCCACTTGCACACTCACTTCAGGAACTCCACCCCCTCCGAAAAAGTTCAGCTTCAGCATCACGAGAAACGCCGCCAAAAAGCCATAAAAACCCTGCGTGCCCGGCAGCACCACCATAATAAACATCTGCCCGTATCGCTCCGGCTTCTCACTCAACACCCCCGTCGCGCTTCTGCCCGCGATTCCTATACCTATCGCAGAACCAATGCCCGCCATCAAGGCCGCTAATCCAGCGCCAACCAACGCCAATGCAAATCCGTAATCCATTTCAAGCCTGCCTTTCCGGGTTCAAATTTCTTCTTTCTCTCTTAAAGAACCCTGTTTAAACAAATAAATCCCTAAGATTTCTCAACGTAAATATGTTTATATTCCTTGCTCAGAGGCGAAAACAACTTGCCGCCGCCAACAAGGAATTTCGGGAAAAACTCTACATATTGAAGACGCAATGTATGTACAAACGCGCTAAGACCCGATATCGCAAGGTTAAATCCGTGACCACCAACCAACACAATTATCGCAAGTACAATCCCTATCCCGTAAGGTATTTTAAAAGTTATACCCGCAATGACATTTATGGCCATCGCCAAACCTGCCGTCACCATACCCAACGCCATCAGCCGCAGATAACTCAAAACATCTCCCATATAGAATATAGCGCTAAACAAATTATACGCACCCATGCCAAGCCGACCTGCCCAGTTGCCTTGCCGCTCACTGAACAGTAAAATCATAATTGCCGGCACCAATGCAACCTTACCAAAAATTCCTCCTACTTCCCCTCGCACCGCGCCCATCTTGCTCGCCCCGAATATCACTACCGAATTGAGCATAACAAGCCATGTCAACTGGTCGAATACCGCCGCTACATAATCATTCCGCTTGAGGTTGTGGATAAATGCTATCACCAGACCCGTCAATATCTGAACATAACCCAGTGCAAGCGACAAGCCGAAGAACATCATCGGTTTCTCAAGCGGGTCAAACCATATCATCTTCTCTCTAAGAGGCCCCAACTTCGGAACAAACTGCTGTACCGCATCGCCGAACCATCCCCCCGTCAACGCGCCCGCCGCTACCGTAACCACAGAGCAAATACCCAGCATACACATCAGTTTCTTATCGCCCTGCATCTTCTTGATAAAATAAGCGACCGCCGCTATCATCACCAACCCATAACCCGCATCCGTAAGACACAAGGCAAAAAACAAGGCAAAAAACGGCGCCAAAAATATCGTCGGGTCAATATTCAGATACTGCGGCATCCCATAAAGCCGTGTCACCACCTCGAACGGCCTTATAAAATTTCTGTTCTCTATCTCGACCGGTATTTCCTCACCCTCCCGCGGCTCAATCCCGCTAAGACCCGATGCGCCAAAACCCGATACTATCTTCTCAACTCTGCCGTAATCTTTTCGCCTTACCCACCCCTCGAGTATCACCGTAGAATCTGTCGCAGGCGCCTCGTTCCTCGAACGCTCTCGACTCAAAAGATTCGCCCAGTGGTCATAAAGTATCTCAAGCTTAAGCAGGTTCTCAGCTAAAACCTTAGCCCTGCCCCGCTGGTTCCCAAATTCCTTCTTACATTTACTTTGCCTGCCGCTGTAGAATTCTATTAACTCCTCAACTGTACCGGTCATAGGCCCGCGACCAGACATCCTGCCTTCCTTATCGAACTGAGGCCCTTCAAACGTAAACGTCTCAAAATCCGCCGAACGAAGAAGCTTCTGAACTTCCCCCAGTTTCTCATTCAGGCAAACCACAAGACATGCGCGGTTACTACCAGCAGACCCCACCACTTCAATCACTCCCCCAAGCTCAATGATTTTCTCTTCCACCTGCTCAAGTTTCTGCGACGACAACAAACCTGTCAAACACGTTGCCTTTTCAAGTTGACCCATCTCTTCCACCGGCGTTTCTAAAGAAACCCATGGCTTTAGCTCTTCCAGAACGCCGCCGATGCTTTCACAATCGGTCTCCAACTCTGTTATCTTCGCTTCACATTTCTCACATTGCTCAACAACCCCCAAAAGCTGCTCATCGCTGACAACCTCTCTGTACGTCCTGGCTTCTACAACCGTACGCGGAGCAAGAACACTCGCAAGACCTTTGCCCGGTTTTGAATAGTTCTTAAGAAATGCGATACTCCGCTCCAGCCGCCCCAAAAGCTCTTCCGCCTGCCTCGGACGCTCCGCCGCCCTGCAAAGCTCCGGCCACTCCTTAATCACCATCGCTTCTTCGGCGTTCAGTATCTGACATATCCCCGCCCCCTGCAAAGACTCAAGAAGCTCCGTCACTTCCGTGCGGTGGCTCACTATCATCACTTTTGCCATTTGCGAAATGGCCATAACTACCCTTTTAAGTAATCCATTACCTTCTTCGCCGCCTTATCCACTTTGCCGGCCGCCTCCGAACGAAGCGCCCCGCGGTCTTTCTCCGCCTGCTTCTTAAGCTCCTTAACTTCCGCAAAACCCTCAGCCCGCGCCGACTCAACAGCTCCTGATATCGCCTTTTTACGCTCCTGCTCTGCTTCCGACATAGCCTTAACTCGATGCAGACGCCCCTCTTCCGCATCCTTGACAGCTCCCGCTCTGGCCTGCTCAATAAGCTCCTGGGCCTCTTTCTCGGCACTTTTGATTTTCTTTATCAATTCCATAATGTTCCAATACTATAAAATAAAGCCGGAAATAAGGTAAGTAGGATACTACATTACCTGCGGAACTTCAACTTATCCCGCTATTTCGCAGGCAAATTTTTACCCCGCCCTCTCACGATAAACCAAAAAAATACAGCTTAAATTTATTTATCATATTTTTTCAAAATGCCTTAAGCAGCAATATCTCCTTTTTTTCAGCCCTTCCACGCACCTGCAACTGCTTCTGCTATGCTCTTATGGACCTCTCTATCCAAAATATCTGGCAGTAATTGACCCTCAGCCGCCAACGACGCTATCTGCTCCGACGCCGCAAGTTTCATCTCCATTGTAATATCATTCGCACGCGCATCCAGCGCCCCGCGGAATATCCCTGGATACGCCAACGCATTATTTATATCACGTCCGTCTGCAGCTATCGCCGCACCCGCTTCAACCGCCTCTTCCTTACTTATCTCGCCAATCGGATTGCTCAAAGGAAATACTATCGGCTCAGACGCCATCGAGCTTATCATCTCTTTACTCACCATATGGGGCCGCGACACACCTATAAAAATGTCCCTGTCCACAAAACCCTCCGCCAGCTCTCCCTTGAGATTTTCCTTGTTAGTAATCTCAGCCAACTTCTCCTTATAAGGATTCATGTTCTCTTCTCTGCCCCGATACACAGCCCCTTTCGAATCATAAACCACAATATCGCCGATACCGAATCCTAACAGTATCTGACTTACCGCAATACCCGCCGCTCCTGACCCTAACATCACAACGGAGCACTTCTTCGGGTCCTTGCCCGTCTGTTTCAGAGCATTGATAAGCGCCGCCAATACAACCGTCGCTGTCCCATGTTGGTCATCGTGGAAAACTGGTATATCAAGCCGCTCCTTCAACTTCTCTTCTATCTCAAAGCACGCCGGAGCCGCAACATCCTCCAACTGTATCGCCCCGAAACCCGACGCGGTCCGAACAACCGTCTCAACAAAAATATCCGCGTCTTCGGTATCTATAAGAATCGGAAATGCGCTTATGTCCACAAATTCCGCCATTATCGATGCCTTGCCCTCCATCACCGGCAAAGAAGCCAAAGGCCCAATATTACCAAGACCAAGGACCGCCGTCCCGTTTGTTACTATCGCTACCCTGTCGCAAATCCCTGTCAGCTCCCACGCCGCATCTTTGCTTTTTTTGACCTCTTCGCAAACCGACGCCACTCCCGGCGTATAAACCATTCGCAAATCCGTAAGGCTTCCAAGCTTCGCCCTGCTGACCACCTCTATCGAACCACGCCTGTGTGTCTCCAGTATATCGTTGCGAACATTGATAACTTCAAGCCCCTCTGTACCCTTTATTGTCTCAAGCAGTTTCTCTAACTGCTTCCTGTCGACAACGTAAACCGTAATATCACGAATCTTATAATCACCATCAAGCCCGACGAGCTCGACCTGCCCCATATGACCCCCGGCCTTTCCAACCGAAGAACATATCCGTCCCAGCATACCGGGCTTATCTAAAATTCTGCACCGAAGTGTAAATATCTCCGGCGTACCATACCTTTGCTGCCAGCTTGTACCCTTCATCTCAACCATAATCTAAATACTCTTTCATCCTTTCTCTTTCTCCCTGATTTACAAACACCATTTTCTTAACCTGCCCCCGCAGACAATCCAGTGATTATACGCAAATTCAACTCCATTGCTAACAAAAAATATAGCAATAATACTCCTGACGAGCCTTAAATCGCCCGTTTGGCCGCCTACGATTTCTGAGGTTTTATCAAGTTTTAACTCCCACACTGCCGAATATTATATATAGACCATTATGGGTCGGTGCCCGCTATTTCGTGAATAGAAAAAAGACGTCAACGCCTTTCGGCGCTGATTAACAAAACAAAAAATTCTTACACGGAAACGCGGGCCATTTTAATTATTACCCACATAACCTTTATTTCCCTTGACAAAATACGTCAAATTATAGATAATTAACTAAGAACATATTTAGTTGATTCCCGGGAGGAAGAAAGATGCGTTTAATCATTAAAAAAGGAACTGAACTCTTTAAAGAACTCACTTTCTCAAAAGGACCGATTTACATAGGAAGACAGCCCAATAGCCAGGTTTTCCTGCCGAAT
>Ga0307378_10009395_pt1 | contig 12857 bp, 12 predicted proteins | sample UN1MG_FD_202238 | JGI IMG/M metagenome (GOLD analysis project Ga0307378, IMG submission 202238) | Soil microbial communities from Risofladan, Vaasa, Finland - UN-1 | ecosystem: Environmental > Terrestrial > Soil > Coastal area > Acid sulfate soil | place: Finland: Risofladan, Vaasa | collected...
GTCGGATACCACGGAATCATTGTCGTTGTCGGTTTAGGGGTCGGATACCACGGAATCATTGTCGTTGTCGGTTTAGGGGTCGGATACCACGGGTTTACTGTCGATGTGGGGACAGGGGTCGGATACCGTGGAGCAGGATCAGCTGCAGGATCAGAAATAATCTCCACGCGATATGTCCCTGATATCCAGTTATTTCCTTCATCCGATTCACTCACTCTTGACGAGGCATCTGCCAGTGCTCCAATATGGTATGCTCCTGGAAGATGCTCCTGTGGAATGGTACATCGTACTCCTGCCAATTTAGAGGAACCCGGTGTAACAGAGTACAGATACCCCTTCCCGATACAGGGATCCTCTGTTGTAATAGTCAGGTCGGGTGACAGGTAGATCCTTACCTCCGAAAAAACTGCACTGACTTTCCCCTGGTTCACAACAGTCACCGATATGGTGACGACATCCCCGATCCCCGCAGAAGAAGGGCCATATATAGAGGAAATTGCCAGGTCCGGCTCTCGCGAGATAAACGCGGTAGATGGTGAGATTAGAAGCAGTAAGATAAAAATGATTGAAAAAACTGTGAGTATTCTATGGGTATTCATCCGCAACTCCTTACCTATATATCCGGGACTGGTTCCCTTATTATTTACCCATAGCCGGTGATATCATAATTAATGATTGTGGATTTTTGCAGGCATTCCTGGCCCGTTTTCAGGCCTTCATCAATCATGCGCTTGAGGAGAGCAGGATATACCGCGCCTACCAGGTCAGATACCGGTTTTCCGTTGCAGAAAAACTTGAATGTAGGTGTACTTCGCACCCCGTACCGTTCCGCAATCCACTGGCTGGTTGAAATATCGAGCCTGGCAAAAAGGACTAATCCTGCATATTCCTCGGCATATTGCTTGAAATAAGGCTCCATATTCCTGCAATGGGGGCATGTGGGGCTATAAAACATCACCAGAGCAGGCCCATCTGCCTTTTCAATCTCTTTCTCCCAGGTTCTATCTGAAACCTCTACAAGTATCTGGCCTTCCATATACACAAACCCCTGAATATGAGCTTATCGATGACTGTCATATTATATTTTATGAGAGCGTGAATGCTCTCAATCCGTAAAAATAAAAAATACACCCTATTGCTCTTCAACAAGATAATTGATGACCGTCTCGGAGATATCCCCGGCATATTCTCCTGACCGGCGGATGCTCTCGGCAATATACCGGAGTGGAACTGCCACTTCAGGCTGGAAGTTTTTGACCTGGCTGTTGATTTTCTCACAGAGGCTTTCTAATTCGGCAACACGCTCAATATTTTTATGCGATTCCAGCAGTTTGCCCTGGAAAAATGAAACGATGCTCTTGTCCAAAATTGAAAGGGAAAGGGTATTTGCAGACCTGATACTTTCAAGAATCCCCTCATTGAGTTTCTGGCCTTGTATCTTCCTGGAGTTCTCCGCCCATTTCACTGCATGGTCCCCGATCCTCTCGATAATCCGGCTGATTTTATAGCAGTTTATCACTTTTCCAATGGTGCTATTCATCTTTCTGGTTATTTTTACATTTTTCAGGATAATATTGGTCTGCCGGGCGATAAGCCAGTTGAGTCTGTCCACGTCGTTATCCCTGGATATTACATCGCGGGCCAGCTCCATGTTCTGTGTTTCCAGGACAATCATCGCATCCTGGTACATGTTCTTGACTATGACGTACATACGTTTGAGGGTATTATCAAACGGCATCTCCATTGGATTGAGCAGATCTTTTAAGACAATGGAGGAATCGGTTTCTTCCACTACCTCGGGGCCGATCGTCATCTGTGTGAAATCGCGTACTGCCATTCGTACCGATACGGGAAGCCTGTCTTTGGAGAAAACCTCGATAGTGGTATACCCGGAGATATAGCTCCCGATAAGCAGCCTGAAGATATATGTCGGATCTTCTATGCCGGTTGCATCAAATCGCTTCACTCGCGGAACCTGGGCATCGGTCGTTTCTTTGGTGATTAGAAGTGTCCCGTCGGGCTGGACAATGATGCCGAGGGGGTCATTTTTCTTGATATGCATTGATTCGGCCCATTCCTTGGGCAGAGTTATTACAAATGATGACCCTCCCGTTATCTGGACTTTCCGGATTTCCATACCTGCTTCTCCCGTTCTGATACTGTATACTCAAGAGTTTATATAATTCTCTATTTATCTCTATATTATATGTGCTCAAATATAGTCTATTTCGACAATGTGTATATAAACGCAGGAGAAATGTGTAGCCAGACATCCATGGTTAATAAAACACATAAATTTGAAATTCTGGCAATCGGGTTCGCAGGATTGCTTGTCTTAGCCCTGGTGACAAGTGGTTGCACCGAGCCGAACCAGATGTTGTGTTAAAGACGGTTAATAATTCGAAGCTGCCGGATATAGTCTCCGGCCTCTCCCTCCCCCACATGGCGGACCTGGTCCTTTCCATGATCCATGATGCCCTGGGGGCCTATGCAGAGGAGGATATCTCATATATCACCCGTCACTCGGAGCGGGATGATACAGTCGACCTGCTCCGACATACCATCTTCCGGGAAGGGATAACCTACATGATGGAAGACCAGCGAACCATCACCCGGTGTACCAATTACCTGATGGTTGCCCGCTACCTGGAGCGGTGTGCAGATCACTCCTGCAAGATTGCAGAGAAAGTTCATTATATGGTCACCGGGGAGCGGATCGAGATACGTTAGGGATAATTATGGAAAAAGAAACCCAACTGCAGAAAAGACCTGCGATACAGAGTATTCTCTTTCTCTGCACCTTCAATTCGGTCCGTTCCCAGATAGCGGAGGCGCTTATGAGGCATCTATACGGAGACCGTTTTATTGTCTGCAGCGCCGGTATCGCTCCTTCGGGAATACATCCCTCTGCCAGAAAGGTGTTGCAGGAAGCAGGAATCGACATCTCCCTGCAGAGATCCAAGTCGGTCAGCGAGTTCAGGGACCGGAGTTTTGATTATGTAGTGACGCTGTGCAGCGGAATGGCCGGTTCATGCGTCGTTCCTCCCGAAGGAACCCGGGTTATTGATCATCCCTTCAATAGCCCTCCGGAAATAGGAAGCGAGGAAGTGATCCTGCAGGGATTCAGCGAATTGAGAGAAGAGATTCTTTCTTTTTTAAAGGAAACATTCGGATAATTTCCCTCAGTTACATTTTTTATTCCGGGGACCAAAACCCGCTCACATGGCTTCACCATCCACATCCCCGGCTTCAGGCAGTGAACACCAGGTTTTCCCCACCCTGCAATCCACGGCCCTGAACGGCCGGCAGGTAACGATTCCCGAGGACTGTATGGGCCGGGTCACCCTCATCTTCATCGCCTTTCAGCGACAGGCACAGGCCATGATCGACTCCTGGGCCATATCATTCGATGCAGCCTTCGGCAGTGACAGCAGGGTGCTGGTCTATGAAATTCCCATGATCAGCGGCTGGACCGGGAGACTGATGGGTGGAATGATTGATGCCGGAATGCGGTCCGGGATACCGGCTCAAAGACACCCCTTTGTGGTCACCTTCTACGGCAAATTCCAAGAATACCAGGATATCCTGGAGATGGACGACCTTTCTTCAGCCTATCTTTTCCTGCTGGACAGGAGGGGCATAATACGATGGAGGAAAAGGGGATTTTCAGATGTAAAAAGCAGGGATGATCTCCTTGATGTGACCCGTTCCCTGTTGGAAGAGGAAGTAGAACAGGGAACGGATCCTGAAGATATATGATATTTTTGGCGAATGTCTGATTTCTCGATATTCTGACCCTATTCCCCGGTTCTGACTCCGATTTTCCCTAATTTTTCATACTTTTTTCCTCTGCGGAAAAATACCGGCCCCTATAGCCAGAAGGGGTCCGGCCAACAGTCCGGCCCATGTCACCAGGCCCAGCCCCCCTATCACCAGCATCCATATCCGGGCCCGCAACGTGATATTCTCTCCCATTCCGGCAGCAACCCTGACGGCGCCTGCACCCAGTACCACCGGCAGAACCGCCAGTATAACAGTCACTGTTGCCGCCCCATCGGGGCCCGACACGGAGAGGGCCAGCGCCGTCTGCAGGAGCATGAGAATGCCGGTTCCTATATAGAGGAACCCTGCAAGACTTCCGGTCCACACCGGATACCTGATCCGTCCCGGGGCCCTTTCCCGTTCCTTCAGGTACAGCCAGGTGAGACCGGCAAGAACTGTCAGTATTACAGGCGCCATGACCAGGGCCGGCGATTGTCCCTGCCACATCCGAATGGATACTACTTGGACCGGAACCAGGATCCATTCCAGGGCGCTGAACTCTTCCAGGTAGCCTGTCGCCAGGATATAACGGCCTTGATCTCCATACACAACCGCATAATAGGACCCTGCCCGGGGAATAACCGCTGAATAAGTTGAAACCGGATAGGTGCTCATGGGAGTGAATGGCTCGTAGGCAGGATCCAGGCCCACGACCGGGGCAAGAACTGTCACCTGTGATCCCTCAGGCACCCGGATATATTCCGGTACCTGGTCTCCGGCCTCGATCCCCGGACCTGAAACAGCCAGGTAAGGCAACACACCCTCATCGGGCGATGAGATCGAGAGCCTCAGTTCCTGCCCGGCTTCCATCTCCAGCAGGTAATAGTCTGCCGCGGTCTCCCCCTCAAGTATTCCGTACCATGCATATGACTTGAGGGGATCGGGAACCTCCACCACATTCCCTGCATTGATCTCCGGCACATGGGCCGCTGAGGGCAGGATCAGCATGCACACCAGCAGGATCATTATACTCCCCTTGACATTATTCATGCATTTCATGGAATGGCATCATGGGTTATAGCGCTTGCCCCCCGGTAACCGGGATATATCTGCTTTTAAAAGGGGTATTCCTGCTCCCTGCTACTGATCCATAACAAAGATTTAAAAGATCGAGTTGCCGAAAAGCTCTAAGGAAACATACCTGCCGTAAAAGTGCGGCTCGTGGTTCTTCATGAAAACGAGAAGGCCCAAAAACATGTGCAAAATCCCGGCTACACTATTAGCGGGATTTATTTTTCTGGATATGTATATCTGCGACTCATTCTCCCGTGGTCGGTTCCCGGACCATTCACAGTATCCATCGACACGGCACGAGATGATCTACGGATGAACCATAGATGGCCATGGCCCGTTCTTCCAGGCATTACATATCTCCCAGGCATAACGTCCTCCCGGGGAGTGCAATTTCCGGACACCGGTGATCTCCCATGAATTTGGGAGCCAAGACTGTACTTTCCCGGGACAGTATCCACCTGGTGGAACGGGAAAAAACGGTTCATGTAATCAGCGAGGAGTATTATTACAAAACCGAGTCCTATTACACCATTCTCTCCCACGAAATGCGGAATATCCCGGTAGCCCCGGGCAGCAGTGCAGTGCTTGATGCATACGTGGTTCCGCTCTGTCTTGAACGGGCCAGATTGAACGGCATACCTGTTGCTGACTGCATAATATCCCATTCCTGCGCCCAGTATCCGGCCGTCCTGTACGGTCTGAATTATTTCGCATCCTCGTCCGAATATAAAATGGTAAAAGACGGAGCTTCCGGAAAGGAGACCATCCGGCATATCACCAATAACGGGAAATACCCCTTCTGTTACCAGCCTCTTTCCGATGGGGAGAATGTCGAGAGACATGTCTCCATTTTCGGGAAGTCGTATTCGGGCGATGAAGATGTGGAAGACCTGGCCCGGTCGCTGTATAATGTGTTCCGGATACCCCTGGTGACCATGGTGTGCATCAGGGGTGACGAGAACCTGCTGCTCTCATCGCTGGCCCCCACCCGGTATTCATCCATGTCGAACACCGAGAAATCTCTTTTACGCGAATACATAGCACAACAGGAGTTCTTATGAGCAGAATGGGAATATTTGTGGACCGGAAAACCCTCTCCAGTGCCGAACAACTGCATGCCATTATCAGGTGCAGGGACGTGGCGGAGGGTATGGGTCATTCGGTTGAATTCATTTTCCCGGTGGATATCAGGAAAATCCCCCAGATGGATGGCCTCTTTATCCGGGCCCGGACAGACCCCATGAACGTGACCTACGTGGCCTCCCGGATGGCCGGTTTCAACGGGATCCCCGTCATAGACGACCCTTCCTCAATCCGGATATGCTCAGACAAGATCAACATGTACTGCCACCTGATGAAGAAAGGGATTGCCATACCCCCCACGGTATTCCTGTCCCGTAAAGATATCTCCCCGTCCGCAGTGCGGGAACTCTTCGAGGACATGGGCTCGCCCCTGGTATTGAAGGAGCCCTCGACATCTTTCTCGTTGCGGGTGGAGAAGGTCCACGACCAGTATGAGTTCCAGAGGGTTGCCCGGCGCTTCATCAAGATGTCCGACTGGATCGTGGTGCAGAGCTACGTGGAGAGCACCTATGACTGGCGGATCGGGGTGCTGGACGGTGAAATGATCTATGCATGCAAATATACCATCCCCTCGGCAACATTCAAGATACAGGCATCTGTAAACGGCCACATCGTCTATTGCGGTGTGGAGAGCGTTCCCCAGAACGAGGTGCCCGGGGATGTCATCCGGCTTGGAATCGATGCCGCAAATGCCATCGGCCATGGCCTGTATGGGGTTGACATCAAGAACAGCAACGGTGATGCCTGCGTAATCGAGGTCAACGACAACCCCTCCCTGGAAGGCGGGGAGGATGGCCTCTATCCTCTTGTGTATCAGAAAATAATCGCGTATCTGCTGGAAAAGTGATTCATATGCAAAATTCCTGGCAACAAATATCTGAAGAGATATGTGACACCTGCAGCGGCGAATGCTGCCGCCATGCCCATCCCCCCTTAAGTCCCCGAAGAAAGTCGATCCTTCTCTCGAAAGACTGCCCGGACACCACTTTTGAACATACCGGATACAGCCGGCTGAAATGCCGGGCTGATGGGATGTGTATTATGAATATTCAGGGAAAGTGCGCTATTCACGGCTATAAGCCCGAAACCTGTGTATCGGGCCCGTTCACGTTCGATGTAAAGGGGAATATGATCGAGATATTTTTAAAAAAGGAGAGTATCTGCCCGCTGGTCCGGTATCTGAAACACGATGCCGTTGCTTACCAGTCTCAATTCACCCTGGCAGCGTCATGCCTCCGGAGACTTGTCCTGGACCTGCCAGAGGATGAGCTGAAGGATGTGCTCACCATCTCCGAGCCCGAGACGGATCTGGTGTCTGTGATACCTGTTGAGGGTGACAGCCCATGATGCTCGGCACTGAACATGAGTATTCCATAAATGATCGGGTTTTCACACCTCTCCCGGAATCAGACAGAATACTGGAGAGCCTGGCCGGCCGGGTAGCCCCGGAAGTGCCTTTCGGGAGCGTGACACTCTCCAAGGAACTCCAAAAAAGCGTCATCGAGTTCATACCCCGGTCACCTTCCCTATCCCTTTTTGAACTGGAAAATTCGATATATTCGGGAATAAGGAGATTTTACCGGCATTTCGAGGGTAAATATTCCCTGCTCGGCCTGGGAATGCACCCATCCCTCACCCTTGACCAGACGGCGGTCTGGGATCATGACGAGGGAGAATATTATGCAGCATATGACCGGTTATTCGGCCTCAGGCAGCATGGGTGGCTGAACATCCAGGCACTCCAGATTAATATTGCATATAACAACGATCGGCATATGGTAGACCTGTTCAATGCCGTACGAAAGCTGATTCCCTACCTTATCGCGCTCTCTGCGGCATCTCCTTTTGTGGAAGGGAAGGCTCAGGGGGCAATGGATAACCGCCTCCTGTTTTACCGGAAAAACCAGCGCCGGATCCCCCTGATTTGCCATGAGATTATCCCGGAACGTCTCAGGTCGCGTAATGAATACATGAATTACAAGGAAAACCTGTACAGGGAATTGCGGGCAAGGGGCGGAGATATCCTCTGCGAGGAATGGGTAGCCTCTTCCGGGGTGATAATACGCTCGACCAGGCCATGCATCGAGATAAAAGCCCTTGACGAGCAGGAATGTGTGCGTTCCGACATTGCCATCTGTGCATTCGTCAAGGCCCTTTTGAGAGAACCTCTCTCCTGGCTGGAGGAGGACAGGGACCAGCTCGTCGATCTTGCACAGGAAGCAATAGATTTCGGGACAGCGCGATTGAAACCCGAACTGATGAGGCTCTATTCTTCTGCCCTGGAATCGTCCAATCCTGATGAGCGTCGATACCTGCCCCTGATTGAAACCAGGATACGTGACGGATCTCTGGCCGAGCAGATGCTGGCAACATGGGAGCGTTCCCATGACCTCCTGCCCATCATGAACCGGATGGAGTACTCCCTCCGTGAGAACCGGCCGTTTACATACCGGGAACCTGTTCCGGAGAGTGCCTCCCTGAAAGAAAGGCTACAAGTATCCCTGCAACAGTAAGCATCACTCCTATGGCCATCACTTCCGGCTCAAGCTGGGAGAGGAGAAAAATACAGGATACAATTCCCAGGACGGGAAGAACAGGAAGCTTCCCCACACTGACAGGGGTCACGAAAGGGCGGGGCCTGCCGGGATCCCGGTAGCGAAGTATTATTGTAGCCATGTTCACCACCAGAAAGGTCACAAAGAGGGTAAAATTAGCAATATTAGCAATAAATCCAATATTTCCGAAGAACAGGAATGCCATGGCTCCGAGTGCCACTGCGATTACTGCTATCCAGGGTGTACGGCGACCGGGGTGAATCCCTGACAGGGCCGCCGGCAGCGATCCTGACCTTGCCATGGCATAGCTTATCCGGGATGAGGCGAACAGCATGAGGAGCACTGTATTCGAAGTGGCAAAAAGGGCGATGACCGAGAGAATCAACGATGCATTCCCACCCCAGGCCATCTGGGCCACATCAGAGAAGGGGGCTTCCGACATGGACAGGGCCTCCCATCCGAGCACGCTGACTGCGGAGATACTCACCAGTATGTACAGGGCGGTACAGATGACAAGAGCCAAAAGAAGGGCTTTTGGGATTGTGCGTTCCGGAGACCTGGTCTCCTCCGAAAATTTTACAATTTCTTCAAAGCCCATGTAGGCAAAGAATACAAGCGCTGCGGCGCTGAAAAGTCCGCTTATACCGAGGGGCATCTCAAGATAATTTACCCTGCCAAGATACGGAATCCCGGCAATAATAATGAGAATAAGGCCGCCTGCCTCGATAAGAGTGAAAATACTGGCTAACAACGCGCTTTCACGTATCCCGTAAAACAAAATTATACTCAATACGGCGATAAGGGCAATAGAGGCCGGAATGGCAGGAACTGACATGATTGCCCCAAGGTACCCCGCAAAGCCAAGCGCCACTGCCGATGCCCCTATAATACCCGAGAAGATAATGAGCCAGCCCACAACAAATGCCAAATTCTTCCCCAGTGCACGGTCAGTATATTCATATTCCGCACCGGCCAGGGGAAACATGGAGGAAAGTTCAGCATAGGAGAGGGCGGTAAACGCAGCAACGAGGGCTGATACGGCAAAAGAGAGCCATATAGCATTCCCTGCCCTTGTGGCGGCGGCTCCTATCAGTGCGTAGATGCCTGCGCCCAGTATAATGCCAATCCCGGAAAGCGTAACCTCCCACAGGCCAAGTTCACGTTTGAGGGGCGACTTAAATCCAGATGATCCAGACACTGTTCACAATCTGGGAACGTTTGATAAAAAGAACTTTCTAATAAATATCGCGTAACAGCAAAATCCAAAAAAAAAGATTAGTATCTGGGTGTCCTGTGCTTTGGAAGGCACTCACGACAGTACACCGGTCTTCCCTCTGTAGGCTTGAAGGGTACTTCACACTCTTTACCGCAGTCTGAACAGACAGTCTTAGTCATCTCGCGTGGCCCGTAATTCCTCGGCCCGCCATATCTTCTTTCATTCATTGATTTACTCATGCAGGTTTGACTCTGCAATATATTTTTTTAGACCGGAACCTATTTATAGAATTGCATCAGGCGAAGCAGATCGGGACTTCTTCTCTGGCAGGCCGCATCAGAAAATTTCCTGGATAATGCGGCCGTTTCGGAATATGGAGATCTTTCCCCCGCTCTGGGAGACTACGATTCCAATGGCCCCTGTGACCTGGGTTATCCCGGCAACAGACGAATGGCGGCACCCCAGGCCTTTCGGTATCCCGACCTCGCTGGTATCGACGGTGATATAGCGTGCAGCCGCTTCTATAAGCCCGTCTCCTCTGACAACAAACGCACCGTCAAGTTGGGCAAGTTCCTTGACATTCTCCTTGATGTCGTGATTGGTGATCATCCTGTCCTCCGAGGGGTGACCCTCAAACGGGTTCAGGATCAGCTGCTTTGATTTTGCCATCACCAACTCCGAATCGCCGAGGATAAATGCCGTGCCGACCGGTTTGGCTTCACGGCCCTCTTTTGATATCTCCAGGCAGATATTAAGGATAGCATCAAAAACCTCTTCTTTCACATCAGTATCGCCAATGACCCTGTCTCTCCAGATGGCGGTGCTGATCCGCTTCCGATCTTTACTCTCATGATCTGTGATATCATGCCCTATGCACACAATCTCGGTGATGTGTCCGGTTTCATCACGGATGGCCTTGTTCGTCCATGCAACCCATGCAGATTCACCATCACGGAGGACCATCTCAAAAATACGGATGGATGTGCCTTCATTGTTCAATGCCAGATCATTTACCATTCCGGCAATATCCCGCATCTTCCCGGGTTTTCGGGGGATAATTGTGCCGATGACGCTCTTTCCCTCAACTTCAGGGGAAGAATAGCCGAAAAATGACTGTGCTGATTTGTTGAAAAACGTGATCATCCCTTCAGTGTCCATTTTCATGATCATGCTGGCGGAATTTTTCAGGAGCTCCCGGTACCTCACATCACTTTCCTTCAGTGCTTCTTCAAGCTTCTTTCTCTCCGATATATCCTCGCATACAAGGATCTGGCCTTTTCCGTGATCCTCTGAATCGATATTACTGATCCTTAAATGGCAATCGAGAGAAGTGCCGGCTTTCTTTTTCAGCACTACATTTGCATGACCCCATCCCTCGCCATCTGTCCGAATTCTCATCTCCCAAAATGCCTCGTCGCAGTCCTCACGGTTCCGGAAGATGAGTGCTACCGATTCACCTTTGATCGCTCCGTTCTCATACCCCAGTGCATGATTCATCCTGTCATTTACCCAGTCAAATATTCCGTTATAGATCCGGGCCACCCAAAGGGGGGTTGCATTCAGAATGGATTCCAGCGTCTCGCACCTGACATTGAGATCTCGTTCCGCCTTCCTCCTCATGACTGCCTGCAGGATCATCTCCCGTAACTCGATTATTGCTCTCCCGGGATCTTCTGCACGGGGATTGTTCACCTCTCTGGCAGAATTTATATCTTCCAGAATAATTTTTCCGGATTCATTCCTGGAATAAAGAATAATTGGTATATTGTTCCCCCTGGCCTTGAGATATTTCAGGAGATCTATCCCCGACATATCTGCCATGAACTCAATTCCATTTACACGGGGAAGCTGGGAATAAGAGACAATTACATCATAATTTCTGTTTTTAAGAATATCAAGGGCCTGCTTTGTGGAGTAGACCGCATCTACCCGGACCTCTCCCATCTTCTCCAGATAGGATCTGGTCTGGTCAAGGAGTTTCGTATTGTCATGGACTAACAGGACAGTGATCATCATCCGTCCCCCGCAGGCGCTGGAGATTGAAATATCAGGATATATTTGGAATTTTCAGGATTAAATAATTATTGAATGCACAATTCCTGATTTCTGCCCAAATAAAAGCCTTTTATAAAAAGAATAAAAAATTCAGAAACCGGGGGAAAATGGGGGAGCCAGCCTCACTTTCGTCTCCCTGATGGGCGTTTATTGAATTTATTCCTCCCTTTTCCTTCATCCTGATAGGGTCCAGCCTTCCCGGTGCGTGAAGTCTGGAGTTTTAAGAGGGCTGCAGCCACCTCAAGCGATGTAAATTCCTCGCCCATCATCTGCTGAATCCTGGAACTGTAGGACTCCAGACCTCCTTCCTCTGCAATAGCCCTGATCTTTGCAGCCATCTGCTCTGCCCTTCTTTCCCTCAAATCGCTTTCCGTGGGAACGGGCTGCTGGGCAATTCTGATCCTGGCGAATTTCTGTATTTCTTTGAGTTTCCAGAATTCTTTTCCGGAAACAAATGTAAAGGAGCGTCCTTCCCTTCCGGCTCTGCCCGTCCTTCCGATGCGATGGATGTAATATTCAGGGTCCTGTGGAACATCAAAATTCACCACGGCCTCCACGTCAAGAACATCTATGCCCCTGGCTGCCACATCCGTTGCGACCAGAATATCAGTGATCCCGGCCCGGAACTTGGACATTTCCCGCTCTCTCTGCGCCTGGTTCATATCTCCATGCAGTCCCTCGGCCATGTACCCCCGGGCCTGAAGGTGTCCGGTCACCTCGTCCACTCTTCTCTTTGTGTTGCAAAAAACCAGTGTCAGCCGCGGATTGTACATATCAATGAGCCGGGAGAGCACATCCACTTTTGATGATTCCCTGACCTCATAGTAATACTGCTCAATTTTTGGCACTGTCAGGCGGTCATGCATCACCCTGACGACCTTTGGGTCGGCAAGGTACCTTCGGGCAAGGTCCGTGATCTGGTCGGACATAGTAGCCGAGAAGAGAATTGTCTGGGGTATTTTGGGAACTCTCCGGAGTATTGCCTCGATGTCGTCACGGAACCCCATGTCAAGCATCTCGTCCGCCTCATCAAGTACAACCGTCCTGACCTCCGATAGGGAGATTGTCTTCCTGTTGAGATGGTCAAGCATCCTGCCCGGCGTGGCAATAAC
>Ga0307378_10009396_pt1 | contig 12854 bp, 6 predicted proteins | sample UN1MG_FD_202238 | JGI IMG/M metagenome (GOLD analysis project Ga0307378, IMG submission 202238) | Soil microbial communities from Risofladan, Vaasa, Finland - UN-1 | ecosystem: Environmental > Terrestrial > Soil > Coastal area > Acid sulfate soil | place: Finland: Risofladan, Vaasa | collected...
CAGGGCGAGGTAGAGGCGTTCGGGTCCGGCGTAACAGTTGTGGAAGACAGAGATGAGTTTTGAGTTCTTCAACCCGTGGGTGTTCGTGGGGCTGGCGGCGGTGGCGGCGGCGGCGCTGGCGGCGATGCGATCGTTCGCCGGACTCGGACGCGTCCGCGGACCGCTCCACCTGACGCTCCGCATCCTCGCCATCCTCGCACTCCTCGCCGCCGTCTCGGGCGTGACGTGGCAGCGGAGCCGCATGCGGACGGGCTCGCACGTGGTGGTGCTGACGCCGGCGTCGGGCGCGACGTCGGCCGATGCGTTTGCCGATAGCGTCGCGGCCGCCGCCGTCGGGAAGCGCGGGCGTCGTGCGGACGTCCGGAAACTCGCCGACCCCGTTGTGCTGGACGACGTGCTTGGGCGCGTGCCGTCGTGGATTCCGGCGGACGTGCAGGGACGCGTCGTGCTGGTCGGACTCGAGACGGAGATCGACGACGCGGCCCTCGCCGCGGCGCGACGACTCCGCGAGCAGAACATCCCCGTCGACGTCGTGACCGGTCTGACGGCCGGGCCGCCCGCCGTGGCGATCGTCTCCGCCGCTCCGGCGAGCGACGTCCGTGCGGGCGTGCCGTTCGAGCTGCGGCTCACGCTCGAAGGGCGGTCCTCGGAGGTGGGCGCGGCCGACGGTCTCGTGCTGGAGGCGGCGTGTTCGCCCCCGGACGTCCCGCGGGTGCTGAGGCCCGCCGTCCTGGGTGCGCTGAGGGGCCGTCGGAACGTCACGCTCGACGATGAACTCCCTCGGGAAGGAATATATTTATATACGATTCGTCCCGGTCCGGCCGGGACGTCGTCCGCCGTCGTGCCGGCGTGCCGGCTGCCGGTCCGGGCGGCCCCGCCGGTCCGCGTGCTCATGGTTTCCGGGGCCGAGACGCCCGTCGAACACCTCTCGCGCACGCTCCGGACGGCAGGGATGCACGTCGAGACATTACCTGCCGATGAGCTGTCCATGAACGTACCCTCATGGGACATTTATGACGTAGTGATGTTGGTCAACGTGCCGTCGATGCGACTGAATGCGACACACCAGGAGGCGCTGAGGCGGTATGTTTTTTCGGGCGGCGGACTGGTGATGGTGGGTGGAGCGGAGAGTTTCGGCTGCGGCGGGTACTACCGCTCGGCGCTCGAACGCGCGCTTCCCGTACACATGGATCCGCTCCGCGAGCCCCCAACATATGCCCTTATGATTGTGTTTGACAAGTCCTGGAGCATGGGCGACGCCGTCTCCAAGGCCGTCCACAAGGTGGACCTGATGCGCGAGGTGTCGATCGCCGCCGCCACGCCCCTCACCGCCCACGACCTCTTCGGACTTGTCAGCTTCGACTCGCAGCCCCACGACATCATCGAACTTCGGAAGATCGCCGACCGAAAGCTCGTCACCGACACCATCAGCACCCTCGGCGCCTTCGGCACCACCAACTTCTACCGGGCCCTGTCCAAGGCGCATGAAGCACTCAAACCCCTCAAGGCCACCTACAAGCACATCGTGCTGCTCTCCGACGGCCGAAGCAGCGTGCCCAACCTCAACTACCAGACACTCGTCGAGGCGATGGTGAAGGACCGTGTGACCGTGAGCACCGTGGGCGTGGGTGACGACTGTCACCGTGAGCTGCTCGCGTCCGTCGCCGCGTGGGGCAAGGGGAAGACGTATCACGTCGCGACGGCCGACCGCATCCCGCAGGTGCTTCTGGAGGAATCGAACCGGATGAAGGAGATCCTCACGGTCGAGGTGCCGTCGCCGGTGAAGGTGGCCTCGGACGACGAGGTGCTCGACGGCGTCGACATGACGACGTGTCCGAAGCTCCTGGGGTTCAACCGTGTGCGCACGAAGGAGAGTGCGCTCGAGGTGCTCTCGGTGAGTCACAAGGACGAGCCGCTGCTTGCGCTCTGGCACTACGGGACGGGACGTGCGGCGGCGTTCGCGTCGGACGCGTCGCCGCGCTGGAGTGCGGACTGGCTGGAGAAGTGGCCCGAGGGCTACGCACGGCTGTGGAAACAGATCGTGACGTCGGTGGCCCGTGCGGCGCCGGGGGCGACCTCCGGCGTGAGACTGCTGCCCGCGGCGTTCGGTCGACGGATCCGCTTCGAGGCGGTGGACGCCTGGGGCTCGCCCGTCACCGGTCTCGTCTTGACGGCGGAGGTCCACACGTGGCAGAATGTCGTGCCGGATTCGGTAACGGCGGCGCTGTCGGAGCGCGAGCCGGGCGTCTATGACGGGAAGCTGTCCGCGGCGCCCGTGCCGCCTTACCTGGTGCGCGTCGCCGACGACGCCGGCCGCACGTGTGCCGTGCTGAGCGTCCCGCGCACCGCTCCGGCGCCGCTCGGCGAGACCGAGCGGCTGAGACGCGTGACGGCCCTCGCCGCCGCCGGGGACGGCCGGGTCGACCCGAAGCCCGGGGAACTGTTCGCCGGGGCCCGTGAGCCGGTCGTGCGGCACGTCGGCGTCCAGCCGGCCATGCTGCTCACGGCGCTCGTGTGTTTCCTGCTCGACGTGATCGTCCGGCGGTACCCGGCGGTGCTGCGTCTCGTACGACAGGTGTAGTGCGCCCCCTCGTGGGGCGCCGGGCGGGCCACAAGGACCCGCACTACAGGGGAATCTGATGACGGAACGTGCTCTCAAGAACGTCCTCGGCATATGCGTCCTGTTCGCGGTCGTCGCGGGCGCGGGCCCGATCACGCCGGCGCAGGAGACGCCCCCACAAGCACCGAAGGTGTGGCTGTTCGACTTCGGGGCCGCGGGTGAAGTCGACCAGGTGACCCCCGGGTGGACCGGCGTCACCGAGACCGACTTCTACACGAAGGACAAGGGCTACGGCTGGCGGACGCACCTCGCGGTGCGGAACCCCGAACTCCAGGCACGTCTCCAGGAGATCCTCGGTTACTCCGAGGCGAAGGTGAACGAGATCTCGCCGTTTCACAGCATGGGCGAGGTGATGAAGATCGCGGAGCTGGGTCTGCCGCTCTTGGGCTCCTACAACAACCGTCGGTCGATGCCCAGCCGCTACAACCAGGCGTGGGGCGTCGCCATCAAGGAGCTGGACACGCTGCTGGACCGTGACCACGTCCGCGGCACTCGGGTCTACGGGTTCTACTACGACCCGCGCATCCGTCAGGAATGTCTGGAGACGCGCGGGGCGATCTTCATCGACGACGACCTCTCCACCGAGTTCCTCGTCGACCTCCCGAACGGCGACTACACGGTGCTGGTGGGGATGGGCGACAACAAGCACGGGCACTGGCGGCTGAGTCCGTGGCACGTGGCGGCGGAAGGCGTGACGCGGATGCAGCGGGTCTTCGCCCGCTCGCTCATCCGTCGCAAGATCGAGGACGTCCAGGTGCGCGACGGACAGCTCAACCTCCGCATCTGGATCGACCGCAACTGGGCCATGACCCATCCCTGGCCCTGGAACACCTTCGCCTCCTGGAACCTCAGCTACCTCGTCGTCATGCCCGCCAAGGAGACCGACGCCCTCACCGAGCGTGAGGAGGCGATCGAGCGCGAGCACTACGAGCACCTGAAGACCGTGGTGTTCGTGAGCGGCGAGCGGACGGAGTCGGTCGTGCGTGACGGGTGCCTGGTGGTGAACGACAAGCCGCTCTTCCAGGTCAGCGTGCACAACTTTCCCGGCGTCCAGAGCGGCTGGCCGAACGACCTGACCCATTACCCGTACTACTGCTTCGCGAACACCATCGGCGTCCAGAGCCGACGGATGCTCAGCTCGGCGCACTTCATGCAGTCACGCTGGCAGCAGCGCAGTTACTATGACGACTACCCGTTCACGGACATCGGCCGGATGAACGACTCCTACAAGGGCGGGTTCCTGGTGCGACTCGCCACCGCGCAGGACTTCCTCAACTTCATGCCGCGGTACCTCCAGCACGAGAGCGCCACCATGGAGGATTCCCGCGGGAACTCCCTCGGACGCGCACCCCTCAACAGTGAACTCTCCCGTGAACTCACCCGTGAGGCCTACGTCATGATCTCGCAGCACATCAAGGACCACCCGGCGCTCATCGGGTACGAGATCTGGGACGAGATGCCCCACATGGGCGTGACCTACGGTCACGACGCCAAGTCCGTCGCCGAGTATCACCGGTGGCTCGAAGAGAAATACAAGGACCTCGACGCGCTCAACGCCGAGTGGGGGACCGCCTGCAAGACGTGGGACGAGATCGTCCCGCCCAAGCGTCCGGAGACCACCGCCAACTACGCCAACTTCTACCGGTTCATCAGCGACGCGATGACGAAGCAGGTGCTCGAGACGCACGACGTGTTGAAGAAGCTGGAGCCGTTCCACGCCACGCACGGCGGCAAGGGTCAGGGGACGGGTGTGGAGGACAACAGCTGGGACCGTGTTCCGGCGGCGGAGGTGCTGCGGGTGGAGATCGCGCCGAACGTGGGCCGAGCCGGCTGCGAGCACACGGGTCACGCACTCGAGGCCGGGCAGGGCGACTGCGGCTGCAAGTGGGCCTACTACTACCCGGGCGTCAAGCGGCTCGGTCAGCGGAAGCCCCCGCCCGAGCAGCGACGCTACACCGGCGCCGCCGCACGCACCTCGGGGTACGCCTTCGTCCTGCGCAAGATCTTCGACGGCGTCAAGTCCAACTGGTGGGAGGAGTATAACGACTGTGCCAGTCACGTGTTTCACCGCACACGGGTGATGCGCGGACTGGCGGGCAAGGGCCGCATCCGGCGGTGGACCGGGGAACTCGTCTTCTTCGACGAAGAGGCCTACGACGGCGCGGACCTCTGCGTGTGTCCGGGGGCGCTGGAACTCTCCCGCGCGCACCAGCTCGCCTATCGTCTGGGACCGCTCTTCCTGCCCGCACGTCCCCCGAGGAGCGACGTCGCCGCCGTCATGACCCGACAGAGCTTCATTCCCATCGGCCGGCATCCGACCGCCTACACGACCCTCGGCGATCACTGGGACCTCGACCGCTTCCTCAAAGGTCTCCAGGTCCCCCACGACGTCATCCGCGAGGCGATCTTCGATCGTGCGTTCGACTACAAGGTCGTCATCCTCGGTCCGTGGAGCTGGGCGCTCTACCCCGACCAGGCGAAGAAGCTCGCCGACTTCACGGCGAAGGGCGGACGTCTCGTCTTTCTCGACAACGCCGCGACGGGCGACGCACGCGATCTCAAGGAACTCGACACGTTCCCGGTGTTCGGACTCGACCGCGTGGCGGGGTTCAGCCGGACGTCCGGCCGGTGGAACGTGACGGCGGACGCCAAGGTGCTCGCGGGCTCCGCCGGGAGCCCCGCCGCAATCCGCGGGAAGGACGGCAGGACCTGGTACATCGACTTCAACGCGCTGTCGAAATCCGACCCGGACGCCTGCCGCAAAGTCCTGCGTGAGGCGTTCGCGGCGGGCAAGGTGCAGCCGACGGTTTCGATTGCGGCGGACAAGGAACCCGAGAAGGTGGACGCCGACGTGCTCGTGGGAAAGGACGTCTTCCTTGTGGGCGTCTCGACGACCTGCCAGGAGGACCAGAAACTCACGCTGAAGATGCACTTCCTCACACCCGGACGCTGGGACGTGGTGGACGTGACGGGTGAGCGTCCGAAGACGCGGAAAGACGAGTTCGGGTCGGAGCACCTCGTCCCCGACCCCGACTACCGGCATTCGTGGTACGTGGCGCGGGACGTGACGACGGAAGAACTCGCGACGAAGGGGGTCGATCTGGAGGTGCAGCGTCGTGCCGGGCGCGTGCTCGCCGTGCGGAAGAGCGACCTCAACGTCTGGGTCGACGCCCCCGACTACGAGCTGCGAGGCATCCTCCTCCAGGAGCGGAAGTTCAAGCAGCGTGCGGAGAAGCTGACGGTCACCATCATTCCGGTCCGGATCGTGCTGCCCGCGGGCGCGACGCCCGCCGTCCGGGCGGCCGCCGAGCGCATCGCCCAAGTCCTCAAAGCCGCCGGCGTCGAGGCGACCGTCGTCAACCCCGCCGACCTCGAGACGAAGACCGTCAAGCACGACGTCCTCATCCAGCACGACAGCGGCGACCCCAGCCCCTCGGCCGAGAAATACCTCGTCGACACCTTCGTCAACCAGCTCGTCGAGGGCGACACGCACCTCGTGTGTCTGGGCTCGGAAGCCGTGAATCCCATCATCGCGCACCTCGGAAAGCCGGGCACCTTCGCCTACGACAAGGTGCTGGAGAAGGTGACGGCGGCGTATCCGGGCGCGGGCCGCGGCATCGTCCAGGTGGTGGACAGCGTGAACAGTGCGGTGCTCGACCCGCGACACTCGACCCGCGATGCCATCCTCGTGGGCGGGAGCGACGAGAGCGGCACGATCGCCGCGGCCGAGAAGCTCTGCGAGATCCTCCAGGCGGCCCCGGTCATGGAGGCCCGCCGATGATCGAAACACAACTGACCAGCGGCGTGCTGTCGGGTCCGTCAGCCCCGGAGGGGCGAAGGGCTTTAGCCGGGGGCGCAAGCCCCCGGACAGCGGTCCCAAACCGCCCGAGCCCCGGCGGGGCGAAAGGAAGCCGACGGCGCGACGAGAACTCCTGTCGCCCCTCCGGGGCTTCAGCTCATCTGGCACTCGATACCGGGGGCTCACGCCCCCGGCTAAATCCTCGCGGCCCCTCTGGGGCCGAAAACGCCCCTGCCACCGCACTTCCCTTGGGGGCCCTTGCCTGCTTCCTCCTGATGACGGCGACGATACTGCTCTCATCACCGCCGGCCTTCGCCCAGCGCACCGACGAGCGTGACCTCGCCCGGGCGAAGAAATACCTCGAGGAGGACCCGGAGTACTTCGCGAAGCTGCCGAAGGTCCTCTGGCGCCGGCCGATGGGACCCTACGTCGGCGACGTCCTCAAGGGCTACTACGGCGGGCCGGGACCGGCGAAACTCATCTCGGAAAAAGACGGACACCGCTTCAAGGTGGCCGGGGCGAACTTCCTGCTGGTGTGGGACGACCGTCGCGGCGGCGAACTCAGCGAGGTCCACCTCTTCGACGGAAGCATCTGGCGGCACGTGAACTGCACCATGGCCTACGACGGCCGCGACACCATCCCGCGATACTTCATCCAGCGACAGAAGGACTTCTACGGCAAGTCACCCGTCTACTACCTGAACCAGGCCACGGGCACCGAGTTCCACGTGACGCGGAAGGATCCGGACCGCATCGACTTCTGGACCGAGAGCCGCATGGTGACCGCCGACCGTGACCCGAGCCCGTGGACCGTCCGGCAGGACTTCCGCGTCTACGCAACCGGCGTCGTCATCTGCGACTTCGAGATCAAGCTCGACGGCGAGGAGACGTTCGGTCTGCGCTACGCACGGATGGGCGCCGACCTCGAAGACGTCCTCTTCAAGGAGATCTACCTGAAGTATCCGGTGCACTTCCGGTGGGGGTCGGCGGCGCACGGGGGACCCATCACCTCGAACCCCAACTGGAAAAAACACGAGGAGGACGGGATGCTGGCGGTGGGCTCGGCGAGCTTCGGGGTCTCGGAGTTCGCCGACTTCAACAACCGGTTCGAGTTCTGGCTGGAGCGTCCGAGACCGTTCGTCGGCACGAACATGAACGTCACCGCCACCAACTTCCACGTCTTCAGCTCGGGGCTCTGGTACGAGCCGTCGGACATGTCCACGCGTCCGGCGTGCGGGCGGGCCTACGAGTGGGAACTCTTCAAGGGCGACCCGGCGAACATCAAGCCGCCGTTCGTCTATCGCAACCGCTGGGTGCTCGCCGTGGGCGGTCCGAAGGTGGCCGCCGCGAACGCCGGCGCCGCACGACGCAATAACCTCCTCGGCGCTCGCGTCGTCCACTGGAACGGAAACGTGTATCCGATCGCCGCCACCCTCGACAAGCTCGCCCGGATGGGTGCGAACGTCCTCGTGCTGGGAGACGCCTGGCACAAACCGGGATCCGTCGAACCGCGTGACGCGGCCGAACTGAAGGTCGCCGTGGTGAAGGCTCGGAACGTCGGCATGCGCGTCGTGCTGAGCATCCCGCTCGATCAGGCCGACAAGGCGGCGAAGCTCTTCGAGGGTCTCCTGACGCCCGGCCGCGACGGGCTGATGCTCGAAGGACTGGGGCTCTCGGCGGTGCGCGGCGATCTCGATCTCGCCGAACGGATCACGGCGCTCGAGCGTCTGCGCACACTCGTCGGCACGGACGGCATCCTCATCGGACGTGCACCCGCCGGCACGCCCGCACAGATCGAGTGCGCGTTCCTCGACGCGGTGACGCCGGGGGAAGACGCGGCCGGGGGACTCCTGCGCTCGACCGACTCGCTCATCACGAGCGACCTCGCGGTCGGGTGCGCCGTCAGTCCCATCGTCGCCGCCGACGACCGCCGGCTGTTGACCGTGCTGGCGGCGGCACCCGCCTCCCCGCAGGTGCTGCTCGACCGCGGCGTGGAGGATCATGCGTTCACCGGGCTCTGGAAGCTCCTCGCGCGCCTCGACGGCCCCGTCACGCACGCGCTTTCGCCGCGGCTCGAGAACAGTCCGGACCTCCGGGTGACGCCCCCGAAGACGCCGGTGCTGGCGTATCTCACCGGGAAGAAGATGCTGCTGGTGGTCGCGGCTCCGTCGGGAAAGACGACGTGCAAGATCACCCTGGGGGAGAAGCTCGGTGTGGCGCCTGACGCGGCGGGGACGCTGTGGGTGCCGGAGGGCGCCGACCTCAAGCAGACGCCGGTGCGTCTGGCGAAGGGCGTGCTGGAGATACCCGACGTTCCGGCGGGGGAGGTCCGTGCGTACGAATTCCCGCGGACGCCGGCGACACCCGGGGAGTGAGCCCCCAACGGCTTCCAGGTGGAGTGAAACATGAGACACGTTGCACGCGTTTCTGTCGTGGGGGTCGCGGTTCTTGCCGCGGCGTCTCTTATCCGTGCCGACGTTGTTGTCCGCGCGAAGGCGATTGAGCTCTACGCCAACATCGAGACGGTCTCCGTGTATGTTCCTTACGACGGCGACGAGAACGCCAATGCGACGGCGACGGTGGCGTTCCGCAAGGTGGGTGCGGGGGCGTGGACGGAGGGACACCCCCTCGTGCGCATCCGCGGCAGCCGGTTCGCCGGGAGCATCTTCGGTGTGAAACCGAAGAGCGAATACGAGGTCCGCGTGACGGTCACCGATCCCGACGGCGCAGGACCCGCTGAACTCATGGCAAGGACGAGGACACGCATCGAGAGCTTCCCGGTCGGCAGCGGGAGGCACATGTACGTGTCGCCGGGGGGAGACGACGCGTCGGCGGGCACGGAGACGGAGCCTTTCCGCACGATCCAGCACGCCGTCGATGAGGCGAAGCCCGGGGATCACATCGTCGCGAGGCCCGGGGTCTATCGCGAAAGTGTGCGCATCCGCACTTCCGGCAAACCGGACGACTATCTCCTCGTCCGCGGACTTCCGGGCGCGAAGATCGTCGGTCTTCCCGACCCCGACGCCGCCGGACGACTGACGTGGGAGAAGGTCGAAGACGATCTCTACAAAGCGAAGCCCGGATACCGCACGCGCTACATCGCCGTCGACGGGAAGCGCCTCTACTACTGGAAAGACCTGGAGATGCTCAAGCGCGGGACCGAGACGCGCCGCGACAAGGTCTATGCCGTCAAGGGCGGGTGGACACAGGAAACGGACGGCACGCTCTACGTCCGTCTCGGCGACGGCGGCCGACCTGAAGACCCGAAGATGCAGATCACGCAGCGGACCGACGGCATCGTCCTCGACGGCGTCCGACACGTCATCGTGCAGGGGTTCGACATCGGCTACTTCGGGGACTACTGCCTGAGACTCAACAACAGCTCGGCGTGTGCCGTGCAGCACAACGTCCTGCACAACTCGCGTCACGGGATGCGGATCGACGGCCCCACGTCGCATAACAACCTCGTCGAAGGCAACGAACTCTACGACACGTCGGTGTGGGACTGGCCGTGGCAGCTGTGCAAGGCGCACGACCCGGAGGGGTCGGCAATCGTCCTGACCGGCGGGCGGGGGACGGTCGTCCGACGCAACCGCATCCATGGGTTCTTCAACGCCATCGTGCCGTCGCTCTGGGGCCGGCTCGACGACGAACGCTTCAACGGCGACATGGACGTCCACGACAACGAGATGTGGGACGTCGGCGACGACTGCCTGGAGCCCGAGGGAACGTGCATCAACCAGCGCTACTGGGAGAACCGCATGCGCGGCGCCCTGATGGGCATCTCGCTCGCCCCCATCACCACCGGGCCGTGTTATTTCATCCGCAACACCGTCTTCGACCACCACCTGAGCGCGGTGAAGCTCTCGAACGACACAAGCGGCCCGTGCTTCCTCTACCACAACACGTTCGTCACCACCGTCCACGACACCGACAAGTACTCGTCCAGGAAGGACGTGAACGGCATCGGGAATTCCGGGGCCTACCACAACATGACCTACCGCAACAACATCATCCAGGGCACCGACCACGCCTACTGCGACTGGCGGCGCGAACGTCCCAGGGGACTTTCGATGGACTACGACAACCTCTGGACGACCAGCGGGACGCACTTCTTCATGTACGGCAAGCGGTATGGCGACTTCGAGACCACACGGAAGGAGACGGGCTTTGAGGAGCACGGGATGAGCGTCGATGCACAGTTCGTGGACCTCCAGGCGGGCGACCTGCGTCTCAAGGCCGACAGCCCGCTCATCGACAAGGGCGTTCGGCTGCCCAACATCAACGACGACTTCGCCGGCGCCGCCCCCGACATCGGGGCCTTCGAGCACCGCTGAGGGGAGGAGCGTGTCTTTGCCCGACCAGACCGTCACCGTGCTCGCCACGCGCGACCCGAACTGCCTGCTCGTGCAGCACCGCGTCTCCGGGGTCGACCTCCTCGTCGACTTCGGTTTCAAGCCGGATGACATCGTCGTGCTGGAAGGGATGCTCGAACGGCTCGGCACGTCGGCGGGTGCGATCGGTGCGGTCCTCATGACGCACATGCACGGCGACCATTTCCGGGACGCGGGTCTGCGGGCGTTTCTCGAGCGTCGGCCGGCGGATGCACCCCCACTGCCCTTTTACGTCCACCGCGACGAGCCGGTGCACCCATCGTTCGACCTGTGCGGGCTGGACGTCCGCCGGTTCGACGAGACGCCGTTCGCCGTCACCGGTCCTCGCGGGAGCGTCACCGTGCAGCCCGTGCGGATGACGCACACGCCGGGCACGTGTGCGTTTCGCATCGGCGACGATTTCCTCGGCTGCGACAGCTCGCTCCGCGAGGTGTTCTCCGACCGCGTCCTCCGGATCATCAACCCGCCGGGCGGCTCTCCCCTGCGCGGGCTCTACGTGGACATGCAGGCGCTCGACCGCGAGGCGGTGCTCGCGTCGGATTTCACCGGGGAACGCAAGCGCAACGTCCTCGCCTGGCACGGGCTGGTCTCGGACATGGTGTCCATCCTGGAACGTCCGGAGCTGCGCACGTTCTTCGTCGGGCTCAAACGTCTCGTCTGCCTGCACGTCACCGCCGGCGTCAACGACGCGTCGGGTCGCACCAACGCCCGTCTCATCACCGAGGCCCGCGACCGTCTGGGCTTCACCTTCGAGGTCCCCGTCGTCCCGGCGGGCATCCAGGACCTCGCCCCACCTTGTCCTTGACATTTCCCCCCTCCGCGGTCATCCTGTCGATACGTCCACGCTTACTCCGGAGACCGCTCACATGGCATGGATCGTCGCCGCCGCCGTGCTCGTGCTGCTCGCCCTCGGAACGTGGTGGGCCTACAACCGCATCGTCCGTGACGGCAACCTGGTCTTCGAGGCGTGGAGCGGCATCGACGTCCAGCTCAAGCGGCGCCACAACCTCATCCCCAACCTGGTCGAAAGCGTCAAGGGATACGCCCGGCACGAGAAGGCGGCCCTCGAGGACGTGACCCGCCTGCGCGGCGCGGACCTCGACACCGCCGAGGTCAAGACGCGCCAGGCCGGCGAAAACGCACTCACCGACGGACTCAAGCGGCTCTTCGCCCTTGCCGAGGCCTACCCGGACCTCAAGGCCAGTCGCAGCTTCCTCGACCTCCAGGGTAACCTCTCGGAGATCGAGGACCAGATCCAGATGGCCCGTCGCTACTACAACGGGGCGGTGCGGAACTACAACATCCGCATCCAGTCCTTCCCGACCAACCTGGTGGCGAAGGCGACGGGCTTTCAGCGTGCCGACTTCTTCGAGATCGAGACCGCGACCGAACGACAGGTCCCCGAAGTGGAGCTGTGACGATGAAGACCTCCCGGATGGCTCTTCTGTCGTTTCTGCTTTTTCTTCCCGCGTCGGTGGACGCGGCGGAGGAGCGGATCCTCAACTACGACAGTCAGGTGACGGTCGAGGCCGACGGGTCGCTCACGGTGCGCGAGGACATCAGGGTCAACTCGGCGCAGCACAAGATCAGACGCGGCATCTACCGTGACTTCCCGGTCATCTACGCCCGCGGATGGTTCACGCGCAAGACCGTCCCCTTCAGGGTGAAGCAGGTCCTCCGTGACGGGAACCACGAGGCCTGGCACACGACGGACGAGGGGGACATGAAGCGCGTCTACATCGGCAGGGAGAACGTGGTCCTGAACTCCGGCGTCCACGTCTTCACGCTCGTCTACGAGACCGACGATCAGCTGGGGTTCTTCGAAGAGCACGACGAACTCTACTGGAACGTGACCGGAAACGAGTGGGAGTTCCCCATCGACAACGTCTCGTGCACGGTGACGCTGCCCGGGGACGTGCCGGCGAAAGGCCTGACGCACGAGGCCTACACCGGCCCCAGGGGCGCCAAGGGACGGGACTACACCTCGGAGGTGAAGCCGGACGGGAAGGTGCGCTTCCAGACGACGCGCCGGCTGGGCGTG
>Ga0307378_10009397_pt1 | contig 12853 bp, 11 predicted proteins | sample UN1MG_FD_202238 | JGI IMG/M metagenome (GOLD analysis project Ga0307378, IMG submission 202238) | Soil microbial communities from Risofladan, Vaasa, Finland - UN-1 | ecosystem: Environmental > Terrestrial > Soil > Coastal area > Acid sulfate soil | place: Finland: Risofladan, Vaasa | collected...
CTATTGATATGCGGCGTGATGAATACTGCGTCGATGCGAAGAAGACAATACGTACGTTACATTGGAGCAGAAGCCGTGAAAACCGAAAAGCAGGATAGAGGAAACTCTGTAATAATACTACAGTCTCGTATGATCTCCGGTTTTCGCGCGGTGGAATCCGCAGATGGATAACAAAGAAACGTTTTCCCCGCCACGAGTGCGTGTCGTGCGGTCGCGTGTTTATTCCAGTCAAACCAATTTCTCATCAACGCCTCGGTCACAACTTGCTCGCTTGGGCCGTGCACCAATATGTCAGCAATCGCACTACCCTTGCCAACCTTTCGCTGACGGCACAAGAGTGTTTTGGCCTGGATCTGCGAGAATGGGACTTCATGAGGCTCAAAGTCATGGCCGGGAAGTACTATCGAGACACGTATGACAACTTGCTGGGGCAGCTAATGGCGGGGCCTTTGCTCCATATTGACGAGACAAGTGCTTGGCTTAGAGGACATGTTACTGGCTACGTGTGGGTATTCACAAGCATGGAGTCGGTCGTGTACATGTATCGAGCTACGAGGGAGGGCGAGTTTCTCCACGACCTATTGCGTTCGTTTGACGGCGTGATGGTGACAGACTTCTACACAGCGTATGACTCGATAGACTGCACGCAGCAGAAGTGCCTAGTCCACTTGATGTACGATATCAACAGGGCACTTCTCAAGCATCCGTTTGACGAAGAACTCAACGAAATCGGGAGGACGTTTGGAACGCTCATGCGGGACATCGTTGGAACGATCGATCGATTCGGCTTGAAGAGCCGATATCTGCGAAAGCATCGAGAGCAAGCGTCGAGGTGGCTTAGCGATTTTCGAGTGAGTCCGAGAAAATCGAGAATCGCGGAGAAGTTCCGCAAGAGGATTGCGAAGTACGGTGATCGTCTATTTACTTTCCTCGATTACGACGGTGTTCCTTGGAATAACAACAACGCTGAAAATGCGATTAAACCGTTTGCGAAGTACAGAAGACTGATTCGGGGGTGGATAACAGAGCCGGGGCTGCGTGACTATTTGGTGCTGCTGAGTATTGCCCACACATGCAAATACCGTGGCGTCTCATTTCTGGAGTTTCTCTTATCCGGGGATCAGCAGATTCCTGATTGAGGAATGGTCCTTCTGAAGTAGCATGGCGTTTGGTAAATGTTGTAGGGCGAAACAAATTAAAATGAAACTGCGTGAAAACTGGATATATCACAGTGACACTTCTAGGTAGAAGGAGCACTCTTTAAGTGCATTCCATCAAACAGCTTATGGTTTTGCAATTATTTAATGGTATTTTATTGGGGGTTGTGACATCACCATGAGGTCTCAAGTTAGAGTGACATTGGGGTGTTGTAAGTTATCCATATAAAATGACTTACGGAATGGGCGATACAGGATTCGAACCTGTGGCCTCACGGGTGTGATCCGTGCGCTCTAGCCAACTGAGCTAATCGCCCTGTTGTTTGCCGATCTCCGATTGTTCCCGGCTAAACCAGACTTTAGAATTATATATTGCAAATCATAAAGCGTCAATCGAAATTTAAGTTGCGACAACGTTGATACGTCCTAATTTCACGCCCTTCATACTCAATATGCTTTCTCCTACCTTGTTGATTTCGCCGACACGGCCTCGAAGCACAATTATCTCCAGACAATCGTGCTCATCCAGGTGGACGTGCATAGAAGAAATCACCTGCAGGGAAGATACAAGAGTATGAGTGTGCTGCAGTTCTATCAGCGACTCGGTCAGCTTTGTCGAGTGATGGTCGTAAACCAGAAAAACAGCGGCCACTGCCCTGGCTTTGGGATTTTGAAGCCGCTCTTCACTCAACTGCCGGCGTACAAGATCGCGTAATGCCTCGGACCGGCTCTGATAACCCTGTTGGGCAATAAGCTTATCAAACATTGAGAGCAGCCCTTTATCAAGTGACACTCCTATACGTTCAAGTTGCGTCATTTTCCATTCTCCTGACAACAGTGAAGTTTTACTCTTTGCTCGTTACGTAGATTGCCTGCTCGGCCAACAGATTAGGTGCAAATCTTATCATACCTGGCCGCGTTTTAACCAACGGTATCTTCTTTTCTACTTTAACATTCAGCTTTTTACAAAACTTGTCAAAATCCTTCAGTGACAAAAAGTGTATATTCGGCGAGTTGCACCAATCAAAGGGCAATTGTTTTGTTACGGGAGCCTTGCCGCGAAACAATAACTGTGCCCTGCAAAGCCAGTGAGCAAAGTTAGGAAAACTCACAATCACTCTCTTGCCTACTCGCAGCAACTCGGTAAAAACCTTTTCAGGATCTTTCAATGTCTGTACTGTTTGTGATAGTATCAAATAATCGAAGCTCTTATCAGCATAGCTACCAAGGCCCCGTTCGATATCCCGTTGAATGATGGACAGCCCACGATTCACACAAGCCAAGACAAGCCCCTGCCGAAGTTCAATACCTTTGCCTTTTATGTCCTTGTCAGCAATAAGGCTTGCTAATAACTTGCCGTCCCCACAGCCAACGTCAAGAACCGTACTCTCAGGCTCTATTAGTGATTCGATAAGCTCATAATCAACACGCGTCCGTCGGGCCTGCTCGAAGCTACGTATTTCGTAGTCCTCCTGTGTTTTTGTGCTCTGATACTCCTTCGTCACTTTCGGCTGAAGTGTTGCTTCCAGAAAACCTGAAATAAACGAAGCAAGGGTTTGAGTCTCTAATAAGAATGCGTCATGACCGTAGGATGACTCAATATTACAGAAGCTCACATCCTTGCCATTCGCAACTAATGCATCGACTATCGCCTCGGATTGGGCCGGTGTAAAGAGCCAGTCGCTTGTAAAGCTAACCACAAGAAACCTCGATTTGACATCGGCAAAGGCCTTTTTTAACGAGCCGTAGTTTTTTTGCAGGTCAAAATAGCCCGCGGCTTTGGTTATGTAAAGATAACTATTGGCATCGAACCTTTCCACAAAGGTTTGTCCCTGATAATCCAGGTATGTCTCAACGGCGAACTCTGAGTTGAAATCGTAACTATATTGCTCGGCACTCGACAGTTTCCTGCCGAATTTTTCACGCATACCCTGTTCCGAGAGATAAGTGATATGCCCAATCATGCGCGCAATCGCAAGGCCTCTATCCGGGCCTTGTTTGCCATGGTATTGACCGCTGGCGAAATTAGCATCCGCCAGTATCGCATTTCGCCCTACTGCATCAAACGCAATAGACTGAGCCCCGAGATGGGAAGTCGTGGCAGCCGGTATTGCAGCTCTAACAAAGTCAGGGTACTCAATCACCCATTGCAAGACCTGCATTCCTCCTATCGAGCCACCAATTACCGCTAAAATTTCTTTTATCCCAAGCTTGTCCAGCAAAAGCTTCTGAACCCTGACCATATCGGCTATAGTGATAATCGGAAAATCCAGGCCGTATGGCTTGCCCGTCGCCGGATTAATTGAAGATGGCCCGGTGGTCCCGCCACAGCCCCCTAAAAAATTTGAGCAAACAACAAAATACTTATTTGTATCGATTCCCTTGCCCGGCCCGACCATACAATCCCACCAACCCGGCTTTCGGTCATCAGGACTATTGAAACCGGCAACGTGAGCATTTCCGCTAAGAGCATGGCAAATTAGAACAACGTTATCACCGGCCTGGTTAAGTTGTCCGTATGTCTCGTAAGCCACGTCAATCGGACCTAATTTCTTGCCGCACTCCAACTCCAAAGGCTGTTCCTGCTCAGCCAGCCGGATTGTCTGCGTCTGTACGATACCAATTGAATTATCCCAGTTATCTACCATAGTCCCAATTAAGTATACCTGAAAACAAGCACCCCGTAAAACACAACAAAAACACACCGCAATATGATATAGCCTGGTGGAAATTATTGAACTTGACGTTATTACGGGCAAACAATGAAAATCTTTTGGTGCTGTGACCTACTTACGGAGATCTGATATAAAAATCAGAAATCAATTGATTTGCCGAGCCTTCCTTTGGCAATCCTCTCCATTTTCCGAAGGGACCGAAACCTCATTTTGCGACCTATCGCTCCTGATGTATGCCTTCGCAGGCACAAGTTCAAAGCAAGCACAGGCGACGAAGGGAAACTTTTATATTATTTCCAGACGTCGAAGAATGGCCTTTGCCCAACGGAGGCTGCGGAACTGGGAGAGGATAAGCAATAGCATTATCAACAACCAATAGCCGCTGAACCGCAAATAGTAAAGGATGACTCCGAATATTTCGCCGGTTTTGGCAGAATACCGCTCTACCAGCTCGTCGGGGGTATATATAGCCCCAAAAACTATACCGCCAAAAATTTTCTGCCAGGGTAATAACAGAACAAGCATTAAAAGTGAAAGGAAAAATGCTCTGCTGATATGGTTGATTCCGCCAAGTCTGCCAAGCATCGAGACTTTTAGGCTAAAGAGCATCGTCAGGCAGTAAAGCGTGGCCGTCAGTATAAGAGTAGCATTAACAAAGCGAATCAGCCAGGTCAATTGTTCGAATGTTATCCCAAGTAAGAAGTCCCCCGGGAGCCACGCAATGGCGCGCTGCAGATTCTGCATATTTGCTTTGGATGTTTGTTCGGTCTGCTCAATGGCTTCATTTGGCTCAGCCGGCTGGTCAGGCTCAGTGGGCTCAGGAAGTTCGGCAGGCTGGTTCGGTTCGGGAGGAATGTTCGGCTCGGCAGGTTGGTTCGGCTCAGTGACTTGGGGAAGCTCAACAGTCTGGTTCGGCTCAGTGACTTGGGGAAGCTCAACAGTCTGGTTCGGCTCATCAGGCAGGTTCGGCTCATCAGGCTGGTTTGGCTCAACAATTATTTCTTCTGCAGGTTTGCCCTCTGCTGCTTCATCTTTGTGAATCGTAACGGCAGGAGGAGGCTCTTGTTCGTTGGTGACCTCCAAATAACCTTCCTCGGGCTCGGTGATCTCACCTGAAACGATGGATTCATCACTATCGGCTTGGCCACTAATCTCAATTACACCGGCATCTACAAGCACAAAACACGTCTGTAGCAGTAAAAGGCACAAAATTACAATTACGAAGAAAAAATTCTTCCATCCCTTGATAACTCCAACGGCTTCAAGGCAATCGGTTGTGTCCAGCAAATTATTCGGACCGATGTGGTTCTCGTTCATTTTCAAAATCTCCCAAATCCATTTTTCAGCATTTAACGTATAGCATTATCATCCGACACCAAACGAGCTTAGGCTCACGTCTGTCTGGTACGGCATCCATGATCCATCCGCCGATTATTATATGTTGCTCGCGCTGTAAGTGCAAAGAATTATTTTTTTTGGCCAGGGAATGTAATTGCCGTATCGAGAACAGTATCGGTTTCGCCGATAAAATCGATGGGAACGGGTTCTATAATAATATCAGGCTGAAATCCGTTACCATCGTACAATTTGCCATTTGGCTGGAAAGAGGCCATTAAAGACAGATGGATTCTAATTCTGGAATTTCTGAGCCGATAGACCTGACAACAACCAGCCGTCCATTTGATTCTTTAATCAAAAACGGCGGAAAGTCTGAGCATAACGAGCTTAGCTGAACCGTCGAGTGAGCTGCGGATGCTGTCCAGAGCTGCTTTGTAGTCCACACCCTTACGCTTAAGGTAGGAATATCGATTCTCCAGCAGCCATTCCAGCTCATCCAGATCCCCCTGCGCCTGGCCTGGACTCAAAGAGATTTCGGAAAGACAGCAAAATAAAGTTCAAATTATTTTTCAGTATCGCAGCAAAAAGCCCTTCCTGACAGAAAAGAGCCTTGTCGGTAAATCCGGTCGCGCTACCGATTCGCGGACTGTCGTGCTATTTTTCTTGCAATGCTCGCACAATTGCATATACTCATAAGGTTTTAAAACTTGATGCGGTTCTATCGAGCCGCCCGAAATTGGAGCACAGACATGAACTTAGTCAGATGGTTTCGTAAAAATAACAAGAAAGTAATGGCCGTTGTAGTCATTGTTATAATGTTCGGTTTTGTAGGAGGCTCGTACATTTCAAAGCTCGGACAAAGAAGTTCAGGTTTAAATCAAACGACGGCCTACTTCGGAGAAAAAGGCAAAATAACAAACTATGATTTATACCTGGCACGCCAGGAACTTGACATCCTGAGGATGCTCAGGGCCGACGCCCTGTTAAGATCGCAGGATTTACAGGGAGTTTTATTGGGAGAGCTGCTTTTCACCGATCAGAGAGCTTCGCTGGCATTGATCAACCGCCTGAAACGCACAATTAGAACAAACCAGTACCAAATCAGCGACAAACAAATTAACGACATATATAGACGCCAGATGCCGCCCAACATATACTGGCATTGTTTGCAAAAAGAGGCGCAGCTTGCCGGTATCAGAGTTTCAAACAAGGAAGTAGGCACACTGCTCGGAGAAATAATACCGCAATTATTCAACGGCCAGACTTACTCACAGCTTATCGGTGCAATAATAAACCGGGAGCGAATCCCTGAGGAACAGATACTTACAACATTAGGAAAATTGCTGGCAGTAGTACAATATGCCAAGATGATTTGCTCAAACGAAAATGTCACAACAAGACAGATAATGCATTCAGCCAAGTTGGAGGAAGAAGGAATTAACGTTGATTTTGTACAATTTGACTCTGCCGATTTCATATCAGGCATAGAGCCTCCGGCATCAAATGCCGAACAGGAGCATTTCGAGAAGTACAAGAAATTATTAGCCGGTGACGTAAGCGATGAGAACCCTTACGGCTTCGGATATAAACTGCCGGATAGAGTTCAGCTTGAATACATAGCTGTCAGACTCGCCGATATTCGCAAGATAGTAACGCCACCTACCCAGGATGAAGTGGGAGAATACTACAACAGACAAAAAGAAGAACAATTCACTGAAGAGTTGCCGGCCGACCCGAACGATCCGAACTCGCCACCAAAGCAACGAATTAAAAGCTTTGCAGAGGTTGCAGGTACAATTAGAGAGGAGCTTTACAACAATAAGATAAACTCCATGGCCGAGAGAATACTTCAGGATGCAAAGACACTTACCGAGGCTTCTCTGCAGGATATGAATGATGCCGAGCTTGCCAAACTCAATCCCGAGCAGTTTGCGAAAATGGCCGGCGATTATAAAACCACCGCCCGGCAGTTAAGTGAAAAACACAATATCAAGGTGTATGTCGGCCAGACAGGACTGCTCAGCCCGATGGATATGCAAACTGATGAGATTCTTGCAAGGCTGTATTTGCGTAACTACGGGCGTAATCCGATTGGTTTGACTCAAATAGTATTCGCCGTCGACGAACTGGCCGTGAGCGAACTGGGGCCATTCGACGTGGCAAAACCGAGACAGTTTGAAAATATCGGGCCAGCCAATGACCTGTTGGAGTTACAAGACTCCCAGGACGTCTCCGAACAAATAACAGCTCTTGTGCGTGTGATAAAAGCGATAAAGGCCTCTGAACCGGAAAGTATTGATCAAACTTTCAGCACGAAAACTCTCGTATTCGACCCGAACCAGGAAGAAGCGAGCGAAGATATTTTCTCGGTAAAAGAAAACGTTGCCAAAAGCCTTAAGAGGCTCGCTGCAATGGAAACAACAAAAAGCAAGGCCGAGGAATTCGTCGAAATGGCGGCAAAGGACGGCTGGGATAACACAATCGATAAATTCAACGAGCTTTACGGACAAAACGAAAAACAGGATGATAATGAACCCAACGCATTTGATCTGCAAAGTATTCCACGCATGCAGAGAATATCAAAGGCGACCTTAGAGACAATAGCTGTGCAAAGCCGGGGTAATCCGGCGGCATCATTTTTCCTTAATGAGAGCAGGAAAAATCAACAGTTTGCAGATCTGCTTTATTCGCTCATACCCCCGGACAGCAACACCGTCGAGGCCTTGCCCGTTGTTATGGAATTCAAGCCGGATATGAGCTATTATGTAATCAAGAACATTTCGGTTAAACCTTTCTGGAAAGAAGACTTCGAAAAAATCAAAGCGTTGCGATTATACAGAGAAGACCACATCCAATCCCAGAGTATGGCGGTGGTCCATTTTAGTCCCGAAAACATCCTAAAGCGTATGAACTTTAGGCTGGCCGAGGCCGATGAAGAATCTGCCGATGCCAATAAGTCGGCAGAATCGGAGGAAGACTCGTAATGGGACCGCCTTCGAAAGGAAACCACACCCCGTTTCTGTTGATTGTAGGACTGCTGGCCTGGCTTGTGCCGGGTGCCGGGCATCTCGTGCTCAACGAAAAAAGACACGCCGTAATCATATTCGTAGCTATCACACTGACTTTCTGTACAGGGATATATATCGGCTCCATTGGTGTTATTAATTGGGTTGGAGCAAAACCCTGGTTTATAGCACAAATGATGAATTCTCCGGTAGTGTGGATCCTGTGGAAACTGGTCGAAAACGGAGATTATCCGGTTTACGGCAGACCCAACGAAATCGGACAGATATATACGAGCATTGCGGGCCTGCTCAATCTTTTGTGTATTGTAACCGCTGTTTATTGGGCCCATCTTCGCAGAATAGAAACCGCCGGAGACTAATATGTCGATATTAGCAACTTTCGTACTGGCAACCTTTACTATACCGGAAAATATCGGTTCAAATCCGCAATCCATGCTGTGGCTCCTGCCGTTAGTAGTGGCCATTGCTACCGTCTATAAAGCGACAAAGATACAGAAAATAAAAGCCGCCCATTTCCTGAAAGAAGCAGTAATTTTAACCGGCTCAATTATCGTTTTTATGATTATTACTGCATTGGTTCTTTGCACTTTGGCGTGGCTGATTACTGAGTGAGCAACGCCGGCTCCGTTGACAGAGCATTTCGACGACATAATTCAATTTTCTGAAATTGGCTTTGTTTTTTCGTCGCCTTTTTTCGTTCAAAACTACATAACATCTTATATCTGAGATACTTATATTTAATTGAGCCATTACAAATTGGCTTTGTTTTTTCAAATCGTTTAGGATTTCGAGCTTCGTCCCAGGGACTCCTTACGGAGTGCTTCGGATTTCCAGCCAAAGGCTGGCGAATTGGCTTTGTTTTTTCAAATTAGTCTCAATTATACTCACTATTTCGACTCTTTTTGTCGTGCTTTCTGCACTATTTGGCGGATTTTCGCGCGTTTTGGTTGTGGTTTTGTCTTGAAAATTCTGGATTTTGATCATTTGATATTGTTTACCCCTTTAGGGGTCCTATGGAGAATTTAGGATTTCGTGCTTCGCGTTTCCGGGCAAAGCCCGGCAATTGGCTTTGTTTTTTCAAATTAGTATGTATTTTACTCACTAATTCGCCCCATTTTGCGCGCTTTCTGCCCAGTTTGGCTCAATTTTTGATCTTTGATTTGTAATTTTGCTTTTTGCACTTTGATTTTTGATTTGACTGAAATCTGAGATCTGAGATCTGTCGTCTGACGCCTGTTACCCGACGTCCGCTGCGTATAATAACAAATTAGCCGTTAAAAATCAAGCAAATTCCCCATATTTACCCCAAATTGTCCTTTATACGGCCATCTCAAAACCGGCTCGTATTGCTTGAAGCGTATTGCCTATGGCGTCTCTTTTTTTGCCGTTTATACCCCTGGGCCAATTAGATGAGCTTGGATTTGTTGCGGACCGTTGGTGGGTGGATTATAATCGCTACAGGCCGCATCGCAGCCTGCACTACACGATTACAAAATAGTTGAATGAGCGAAAAAACGGAGTGATGAGTCATGATCCTTTACAAGAAAGCCTTAATCATTCTAAGAGTGCTGTTTCTGATTCCGGTTCTTGTGTTGTTTTCTTGCGCTACCAGGAGGGCTACTGTATTATCGGGGGTGCTTGAGTGGAGACTTGGAGAATTTGAAGTCTCCCCGCCACCAGGATTATCGAAAACAGGAAATCCGCGATTAGTTGACAGTCCCTATGGGAAAGCGATGGTCTTTGATGGGAAAGCGGATGCCTTCTTTATTGCAGCGAATCCGCTGCAGGGACTGCACAGTTTTACAGTCGAGGTTATCGTGCGCCCGGATGCTCTCGGCCCGAAGGAGCAAAGATTCCTTCATATCGGAGAACCGGATGGGGATCGCATGCTTATTGAAACGAGACTGACGGACGATGGTCAATGGTACCTCGATACCTACCTTCAGTCAGGGCAGTCAAATAAGACGCTCGCGGATAAGACTCTTCTTCATCCTGTGGGCGAGTGGTATCACGTTGCTCTCGTTGTCGATAACGGCAGGATGGTGAACTATATTAACGGCAAGTTAGAACTCGAAGGTGAACTGGACTTTGGTCCAATCAACACCGGCGAAACATCCATCGGTGTAAGGCTTAACAGGGTCTACTGGTTCAAAGGTGCAGTTTACGCAGTACGGATCAAGCCAAGAGCACTGAAGCCTGACGAGTTTACGAGGCATTGATTCAAGATTCGAAAAGGTAGTGACAGTACCCACCAGGACGCTTCAGCCGACGGATGATAGGGGCGGCCGGGCTGAATTAAAATTCTATGAAACATATCGAACAGATAAAATCCTTGATGAGGCAATCAAAAAGCATCTCAGAATTTACAGATGCCCTCAAGCATGCTGATATTCCGGCCTGGTATATGATTGAAGCAGACGAATCGTTCAAGAAAGAGCCCGGCATCAATGTAAGCGAGAAATGGCACAGATTTTTTGCTGAGACTGATTCTACACCGGTAAACCGGTGGGAAAGTTTACCTCATTATACCAATCTTATAATCCGAGATGATCTTACTGATATTCGAATTATAGAAAAATCATAACCTTGCTGCTTCCTGTAATTTATTTAATAGAAATAATAGGATCCGCCCCTATTAGGATCCAAGATATTTGTCACTCTCCTTCGTGGTCCGATAGGCCCGTAAAATAGATACACACCACTTGTTTGGTGCCGGGTCTTCCCTTTCCACGAAGCAAGTATGGCCCTAAGCGAAATTACCGGTCAGTAACATGGGTACAATCAACCCCGGGAAAATGAGTGGACCGTCGATGAATGGGAACAATGGTGGCGCAACCAGAATTGAATTGCTCGTCCAGCAAGTGAATTCTTAAAAGACTTGTGTAGCTACGAATGTACGTTGAACAACAACTTTTGGTTGAAGTTAGTGACAAACTAATACTGATGTGAGGGTTTGTGACAATGGCAAGATCAATTTTTTCAATGGGAGAAATCCTGCGGTCAGCGGTTTATTTCAAACTCAGTCTTACACTTCGCACATACACCTGTGTCGCCAATCATATCAGTTGTTACACCCTTTAATCTTCTACCACAATTGGGACATGACACATTGAGTTTTTGGGGCGGCCAATCGATGCCAAGATTCTTTTGTATTTGAGCTGCCTTGCTACCATAGATAGCGGATACCAGTAATCCCAGCAGAAAAAGAGCTATAAGAATAATCTGAAGCCCAATAACGCCGCCAGGGATAATGGAGCCGATAAATATTCCTGCGAGAATACCTAAGATGAATAAGCCCCAAGTCGCCCAAAGGAAGATATCGATACTGATCAGTTCATGCGTTTTCCATTTGTTAAATTCTTCGCTGGGAACATCGGGGAAATCGCTCGCCTGCATACGTTTTAGTTTTGGCCTCCTGTTGGAATAGATGATTCCCACGATCAGGAGTATGAATTGTACCATCTTCTTATCTCCCATTAAGCCTCAGTAATCGTATATAGTGAACATATCAACTTTGCAGTCAACGACCTCAAATGGAGTCTTGGGTTGAGGCACTACTATATTGCTTTCAAGACAGGTCTTTCAATTTTGCTGACAGACAAAAACAATCCGTTATATACACGCATTAGTCACCACAAATCAATCTGAAGCATATAAGTCCAGGATTTACATTTAGATTTTACTCAACTACTCTTGCAGGTTTCGATTCTCATAATAACGTAATTTCATCTCAATATCAACAATATTCCGACATCTTCAGTAAAGGGCGAATTTTGGCTGTATCTACCGGATTGAGAAGGGCAATGGTGACAACCATTGTTGGTTCGCTACGAGTCACTGAGTAGTTAAAATCCTGAATTTTTACAGTCCATTAAAAAGGGCATTATCCAACGATACGAGTATTTAATAGGGACAGAGGGGCTGTTGAAAAAGTCCTAAAGTAAAGTTTGATATTGCCGCGCGATTCTTCGAATCGCTCGCAATGACATGCAATTGGACCCTTTGTCATTGCGAGGAGCATAGCGACGAAGCAATCTCATGTTTTTCAACAGCCCCACAGGCCCCATCTATTGCAGGTCGTCCGCGAGGCAGAGGCCTAAGTCGTGGGCCTGCAGGAAACGGCCGATGTGTGGATTATAGTAACGGGCGAGGTTATAGTACAGTCCTATTTCGATATCATAACGCCGGCCGGCGAACATGTAGGGATTGGTGTGGTTGGCGTGCTCGATAATCTGCAGTGAAGATTCCCTGTTTCTAAGGTAAGTGTGGGGGCAGAAATTTTAGGTTGAATCGGGAACAAAAAATCCCTTCAAGCTTGATCATGAAATCGGAATACGATTAGCCTTTCGGCCAGGGCAGGAAAAAAAGTTTCCTGAATTCTTGTTGTTAAGGACAAAGCGGGAACAAAAAATTTTCAAGAATTCTTGATTTTATGTTTTCTCTGCAAACATGTTTGTGGTATATTGTATGTGAAGCAGGATATTCAATAAAGGTTCATTCGGGTAATGGATATGTGCATCATATATTTCGGACAATTGAGAAAAGTCGTTCGTGGCCCCGGAGGCTCAAATTTCCTTTTTTTAAGGTAAGAGCGGGGGCAGAAATTTGTTTTATTTAAGGTTGAATCGAAGAGCATAAAAATTTTCAAGAATTCTTG
>Ga0307378_10009401_pt1 | contig 12851 bp, 19 predicted proteins | sample UN1MG_FD_202238 | JGI IMG/M metagenome (GOLD analysis project Ga0307378, IMG submission 202238) | Soil microbial communities from Risofladan, Vaasa, Finland - UN-1 | ecosystem: Environmental > Terrestrial > Soil > Coastal area > Acid sulfate soil | place: Finland: Risofladan, Vaasa | collected...
CCCAATTCCTTTTTGTCAGATCATAAAAGAACTTGTTCACGGTCTTGTTTTTTCCTGCCTCAAGTATATAGCTGCTAAATTAGTGTCAAATCTTTGCCTTATTCTAAGTAACCAATAAAGGGTATATTCCTGGTCTAAATTAGTATTGTCAAATGGCTTAAAATTAAAAGTCCCACTTCCGGCGCTGGCAATTTCAACACTATCCAGGGCATAAAAGGTATTGGTAAAATTAGCGTCAACAGCCGAATAAGTTAAACCCGCATAAATAGCCATATCAAAAACTACCCTTGCGCTATCAGCTGCATGGGTCATTGTGTCCTTAGTGGTTACCGTCCCCTTAAAGGAAGTTAACCCCTGAGTGTCACCTGCATAAACAAGGATATAGGCCGTATCAGCGCCACAGATATATAGCGTATCATCATCAAAAAACACGCTATCATCTTCAGACGTATCAAAATAATTACCGTCTGAATCTGAAACGTCCTGGCCTCCAAGATAATTCTGCCCATAAAGGGGTAACGTGAATAATAACAACATTAATAAATACTTCATAAGTGAGTACTTCATAACTCCTCCAAATCGGGTATTTCGTTTAATTTCTTTTCTAATTTATCCACTATTTTTAGTAAATCGTTTATTTTCTCTTGATTATTTTTCTTAATTGCTGATTTATCTAAGGGTTCCCGGCCCCTCATTGCGCGAGCCTCATCAACCTCAAGAATCATTTTATCCAAATCTCCCCAAATCTCTTCTGATAAATCTTTCGGATCACGAATATCTAAGTCTACAAATTTAATTTTCCAATTCACAATCCCAAGTTCACCCTCTATTATTTTCCGGTTAAGGATGTTCTCTAATCTTCGCTGTGATGGATCGATCTCAAATATTTTAAACATCTTCATTTGATTATAACCATCATTTGAGTCGCCCAATCTTCCAGCCTCAGCAACGTGGAGCATTTTAGGCGGTACATGATGAGAAGCTATAATCTCATCCCTGTCAAATTTCCTCATTTGCTGGAAGGACATATCTCGTATTGTCTCCATTACCTTCTCAATTTTAATGTCCGCGCCTTCCCCAAGATCATCTATGATTGCCATTCTGTGAGCATTGTCAACCCCGGTGTAATTTCCCTGCACCATGTTTTTTAATTCCTGACGGCTTTGTGGATTCAACTCTGCCCCTTTGATTAACATTATCATGCCCATCATTCCACTGTTGGCAAAGTAGCTGTTATTAAATAAAATAGCGTTCCTATCTAAAGCCATCGCTCCTAATGCTGGCATATAATCCGGCATCCCGTAATACTTGCTTGCCGGGAAATAATTTTTATGATGTATAACCTCATTTCCCATATTCATATCTTGCTTTTGATACGGTTTAAAATAAACTTTCTTTGCTCCAACACCCGACCGCTTGTGCCAATATCCCGGTTTTAATTTGGCTTTCATTACCGTATGTGCCGGAACGTGATATAACTCTGCCAATTCCCCCAACCCGTTACGAACAACTTCAAGATAGAAATTCCCTACCGCTTCCGTATCTACCCACAATTTATTTAAAAGGTCTAAAAAATCCTCGCCCTCTTCATTTGGGCTTTCAATAAACTCCATCAATTTATTAAACTCTGCATCCTCTTTTTGGCCTTCATTTACAGGCATAATCTCATATTGTCCACAAACCAAATTGGCCTTTAAGTTTATACAAGCATTATTCCATGTGTTATCCTCATAAAAATCAAGTAAGATAGTCAGTGGATATGGAGGCCGTATAAAATCTTCATGCCCGAAATCAGCCTCAGAGAACGGGTCTTGTATCTGCCCTGACATTTTTAATAATGGTGCAACCGATTTTTCAAAGACCGATATTTTTGGATTTGGTTTATTTTCTTTACGTCTTATTCTTTGTTGGGCTCCCATTATACCCAGCTCTCCTTGCTAAAGAATTCAACCGTACCGAACGCTGTCCGGGTTTTAGTTGAACCTATTTGGTAGGGCGTTAATAGTTTCATATCAACAATTTTTATATAGTTAAATCCACTTGTGGCAGCCAGAGCCTTTATAACGTTTTCGAGTAACGTCTTAAACTGCGCTTTTGTGTAGTCGGCATAAACAACATGAAGATACCAGTCAGTAACCATTCTAACGTTATAAATCTGGCCATTAACGGAAAGTTTTTCCAGCTCTACATCAACATTTTCGTCAATTATAAACGCTCCGAAAGATGTGATTTCTGTATATACATTATCAGCAACATACTCAATTCCTGAAACCGCGTCAACCGCAGTTAATACATCATCAATTTTATTAAACAACTCGCCCGCCTTTCATGGCTCTATAAAGTGCGTTCCCTATTTCACGGTTCATCCGGTGTTTCTCTTTTGCAAATACTGATCCCATAAATGGGTTTCCTTTTGTACCGAACTTTTTAATTTTCCACCATATCGCCCAGGCTACTCTTGTGTTCTCTTTTTCTTTTGAGATATTCAGCTTTAATCGTACCCATTCTTTTAGCGGAGCGATCGGCATTGCGTGCGGTTTTGTCCCTTCATGCACCCCAACCGGATAAGGATAACCCGACCCTGTCTTTAAATTCGTTCCCACGTTTATAAGCCATCCATGCAGTTGTTTTATAACTTCATGAGTAATGGATTTTTTAAGTTCTCCTGAAACAGATATATGGCGCTTTTCAATTTCATCAACTACCATTCCCTCAAGCGTCAAAGCGTAATCAGTCAAAGCAATATCAATCCACTTATCAAGGTTTTTGTCCAGCTTACCCATGAATTTTTTCAATTCTGATAAATCAATTTTTACTTCTTTATCCGGCATATCTCTTTCGTGGATCTCTGTCTTTACGTCCCAATTTAGTAGGAACTGCGCTTATATTAATATCGGGATGCGTAAAACTGTCCGGTAGATAGTATTCTTCTCGGGACCCGTCTGAATACTCGATTGAGTCTGTAATTATATCAGACCGGGGATCCTTGAGCCAAAGGAATAGTTGTTTAAATGCTTCGTGCCTGAATTTTTTTGCTACTTTCAAGGATTCATCGTGAGACAATAAAGGCGTTTTACCTGTTCCGAAATTAATATCAGATATAAAACCACCTTCATTTGTGGGGCGTAAATTACCAAAATAGGCAAACTGAGCCAACGCAAGCAATATTTCTGCCTTGCGAAAGTCTCGTCCTGCCTGTCTTAATTGATATTTATCATCATCGGTGAGTGCGTCCTGCCCGTTTGCAGATAATGCCGTGTTAATTGATGCTAATAATGTCACATAAGTTGCATCTATCGCACTATCATATCCATCAGCAAGAACGCCTATTTGAGTATATGAAAAACGAAATGTAGTACCGCCATCCTCAGAGAAGGTGTTCCCATCCTCTTCTAAATATTGGTAATCAACAACCAACGCCTCAAGGGTTCGCAGAATGCGTCTTATTTCATCTTCTGCATTTGAAAGCGGAGCGGTGAAATTAGCATCTGCAACGGATGTAGGTATATTAATTTCGGTTCTGCAAAGGGCAGCTGTAGCCATTCCCATGGTGTACCCCCTTTACAGTTTTTGTGGTGCTGGCTTACCGCCTGTTTCTGAGGTGATTGCTTTGCCTTCTGACTTTCCACCCTTTAAAACTTTAATCTCATTTTCAAGGGCTTCGATTTTAAGAAGTAATTGCTGGATGGTTTGTTTTAACTGATTCTCATCACCGGCAAGCATGGCCATTGAAATAGCCATTGATTCTTTAAACTTGTGTTTTAATTCTTTTGGGACGTTCTTAAATTCTCCCTCGGAGATTTCATCCCCTCGATTGTAATTCTTTTTTCCACGAATGTTTGCTAAGGCAATATAAGTTTTTTCTGCCATGTTTACTCCTGTTGAATAAAAGGGTAGACACAACATAGTATCTACCCTTGGGCTTGCCATCCAGTTAATTAAGGATTTGTAACATTTGTAGTCGTATAGAACATATGCTTTAGTTCACGACCTACCGGGTTTGGTTGCTTTACGTCTGCCTGGAAGTTAGCTTCAAGGTAGAGTATATCCGTAACATTAACTCCGGCCTGTGCATCACCTTCTATAACCATCCAGCTGTATTTATGGAAATCTACCAGCGTAACGCCACCCAGCGTATCATATTCTGCTGTATTAGAGATAGCGTCGATAGTCGATGCTGTAACCGCTTTCCAAGTTGTTAAGTCATTTGAAAAATGGAAGATCACATTATAGTCGGCAGTTGCATTTGCGATTACTTTCAAATAAGCGTCGTTGTCATTCACATTCCCAATAAAAAGCGGATATGTATGTTGTGAGCCTGTTGAGTCAACGGCAACCGCAGTAAAAACTACCTTTAGAGTCGACCCGCCTAAGTGGTTATGAACCGTTGGAACAATCGTATAGGTATCAGCACCAAATGCAATCGTAACCATCGACACAAGCACAAAAATCACAAACAGATTAAAAAGTTTTTTCATTTTGCACCCCCTTTAAGAGCTTACATTCGCACCGAGCGATATGAAACCTCCATACGCATACTCAGGGTCGAATTTTAAGGTTATTGTGTATTCGATGATTTGTTTTCTCGGTTGCATCATTTTTTCAACCGTTATTACTTTACTTATGCCTACATGGAGATTCTTCACCGGCGTCAGCATAATGTAAGCGGCCGGCCACGCATAAATCGCTTCAACAGGAATCCCTTCAAAACCTATGTCCTGATCTGTGATAAATGCGGTATCGCCAAGTCCAGTTGCCCGGGCAGCTACTTCTCTGCGGTATTTCCTGCGGAATTTACGACCCACACAAAAGGCTAAATCAGGCATTCCGTCATATTGCTCCGGCAAGGCATCAAGCACCTTATCAAGCGCGCCTTCCGCATCTTCTCCGGCACAGTCTGCATCATTGACATTTGAATCTGCAACGGCCAATGTGATCCATCCTGAATTACAAACCAGGAACGTCCCGGTTGAGCTATCACCGTTAACACATAGATCCAGCATATCATTTCTGACTGCCTTCGCTATTTCTCCCATCAAATGCGCCTCAGCGGCTGCTCGTTCGATGTTCTCTTGTAAAAAGGTATATGAAACGTCCGGGGCTAAAATCACCTCTACGGGCGTTAAGGTGCGCCGGGGGATGGTTAATGAAAAGTTTGTGGTTTGCGCTGTAGCTGCCAGCGTGGCCTCAGTTGCCAATGTCATTTGCCGGGTAGCTATCGCAAACACGTCAATATAAGCGGTACTTGCAGTCATTCTTTTGGTCGTTATACGACTCAAAAAGGCCGACTTATCCACCACGCTTGAGATAAAAGCGTCTGCATCTTCCGGGGCTAACTGCCCGCCAGTCGAAGATAACACAACCGCTTTTTCTACAAAGGTTAGCTCTGTCCAGCGTTTTTGGAGCAGAGTCTTTACATCTGTAAACATTTTAGGCTCCTTTCCAATTAAGTGAACATATAAGTACGGACAACGCCTTTCTCATCTTTATACTTACCTTGTTTTTCCAACTCGGCTTTTTCTTCCTCAGGGGTAGTTTCCTGTCCATCCTGTGTTTGGATCCCGTTGGATTTCTTCAATCCGGCAAGTATAACAGAGTTCTTTTTAACGTCGTCATTTAATTTATTTACGATAGGCTGAAACTGATCGTTGAGTTCTTTCTTGAGCGCATCAAATTGCTCTTTTACGCCCTTTGCGATCTCATCAGTCAATGCCTTTTTTTCTTCTTCAGTCATTGAGTCCTCCTTCTTTTCGACTGTAGATTCTTCCAATAATTGATTAAGGACGGCTATCGCATCTGTGATTTTTTTGGCACTTGCCCCGGATATTTTCCTTCCGGCCTTTTCAACATCATCGAGTCCGAGTTTCTCTTTTATCAATGTCCAGATATTCTTCTCATCAGACTTTTGGAGTTGTTCGATTGTGGCAGTACCCATTAACGATAATCCACCTATAGCCCCTTTTTTAATCTCCTCCCATGTTTCGTCTTTCTCGATCTTTATCCCAACCGCCCAAGAACCTACAGGAGCATCTGTCGCAAAAAGGGAATCATTCTCTTTTGTGAGCCATGATTCCGCAACGTAGCCCTCGCCAGCCTCGGTGTTGTGATTCTTATCGACTTTGCCGATCCGCCGGTTTTTCATAAAGGCATGAGCTGCCTTCTCGATTTCCTCAAGGGTAGCAATATCACCTTGAGAATCGGTTTCCTCAGGGGAATAGACAATACCAAAAACCATGCGTTTTTCAATGTCTGTTTTTAGTATCTCAACGGATTTAACAAAGGAAGGTGTTTCAGGTAGGTCGTCGGATTTTAAGATGATGCGTTTCATATTAGCGCCCTTATCGACAAGCGAAATAAACTGCACATCGATATCAGATAAACGCCTTAATGGTTCCAAATAAACCTCCTTAAAGTTTAAGATGGTAATAATATATTAATGGGTGAAAGGAAATACAAATATAGAGGTTTTTACAAAGTAGGTATAAGTGGTTGGTTTTACTTAACTTCTGCTAAATATTTATTTACGGTTGGCTGAAATATAGGGTGGTTTTATAGCCATTTCCTACATATTCGCCTCTTAAAACGAGCATTCTTATATCAAAGGGTGGGTAGAAAGTAGTGATACCAAAGTCCTTTAAATCATCAGGCAAAACGATTGTAGCCCATTTATTACTTCTATGTAAGACTTCAAGATGCTCATACTCGTCTTTTTTCATGTGGCACCGGATAGAGCCTTTTAGTTTAGTGATCCCACTAAGAACATCTTTAAATGTCTGGATCTCTATCTCGCTGATCTGAGTGTATAAGGTACGGGTGTCGGTTATTATTTTCATTGCTTCTGCCATTGTTCCTCTGTTGACCTTACCGTCCTAGTCCGGCACTTTGCATGATACGGTGGCATCCCTACCCACTTTGGCATATCTTTCGGCTTCTTGCCTGTTATCTTTTCCTCGATCTGTTCATCTGTTAACCAAGGTGATATTTTTTTTACATCCTCCGGGTCTTTTGAGTTTATAAGTTTATCCCTTAATTTTACGTTCCATGCAACCGGAAATGTTTTACCGTTTAATTCTCTGCATATATTACTCGTTCTATGATCTATGGTGGCGACTATCCTGACATACTCAATCCCGACTTTCTGATATGCGGACGTCCTGCCAAACTCCCTTGACCTGGTAACTACGTGATTGCTCATTAAATCCCAATAATACTTTGACCGTCCGAATTCTTCTCCGAGTTGTTTCTTAAAGAATTCCGCAGCTGCCTTTCTGTCCAGACCCTCTTTTAGTATTTCCCCGGCAATATCGCCAACCTTTTCGGATATGTGGCTGTCGTAATGTTCACCTATCCAGTACATTGTATTCTTGCGAGCCCATTCAATAGCCTTTTCGTCTATAACATCAAAGGCTGCGGACACTCCGGCTATGTGCGCCATTTCTCCGGTGTATATGTCCTCGGTATACTGGTTAATGGGTCCACGCATGGAAGGGACAATATCCTGACCTAATTTCTGAGATAGTTCTTTAAGGCGTTTATTTATCTCCGTTTTGGTTAACTTTCCGGTTTTCCTGTAATCTCCACTCCCGACAATACCCCGTATAAGATCGTTAATTGCTTCCTTGGTTTGCTTATCCCATGCACCGAGTAATTGGTTTGATAACTTCATGGCTAATTTATCGTATTTATCAGCTTTGAGTAAGAATTTTATATTATCAATCTTTTGAAGTATCAAAGCCTTTTTGAGTCTCTCAACCCAATGTGAAAGCGCAACCGCAAACCTTTGCTTCTCGGTCGGGTATTGTTTCTTCATAGCCGGATCACTCATAAATCGGGCGATATAATCTTTCTGCGATTCATTTTTTAGGGGTAGTGGCATTATCCTATCCTCAAATTAGATTTACATTTTGAACATCTTATCACAAATACTCTTTCGTTTCGCCAGAACTCCGTACCGCATACCAGACACTTAGTTTTTCTCAGGGAAAACGGGGTACGATAAACTTCTGGTATTTTTAAGGATTGCAATATCTCTCTCCTGTTTTGTGGTACGCGTAAACCGCATTTTACCGTTAATTAGTCTAACAATTATCTGATCGTATTTGTCATAAACAATCGCTGTCTGCTCTGGGAGTTGTTTGTTCTCGATGGTGTACATATCCGTCACGTTCCACTCTTTACGTAATACCTTTTTTAACTCGTCCAAAAATACATCGCTCGCATTATGCGAAATCTTCACGATATACGGCTGCGGTTCCGGGGTTACTTTTTTGATTGCCATGATGCCCTCCTGTCATTCTTTCTTTTTATCTCACAGTAATTCCAAATCTGGATATAAGTTATATCATAATCAAGTTGTAATTTTACCATTATATTCCTGGCGTCTTGCCGGAGCTTGATATACTTATCATAATTAACCTCTATTTGCTCTATATCGATTGGTTTTAGGTCCTCAACTCTCATATAAATTTTACCTTTACTGGTTCTCTGATTGCTAATTTATCAGCGAATAATCCATATACAAAAGCATCACCATAATCGGGCGATCTGCCTAAACGTTTTTTAATACTGTCCTTTGATTCAATCGCTACCGTCTTATCCCCCTTGACCTCGTACCTTATAGACGTTAAATCCCCCACCAGCCCCATGTGCTTAAACTCAAGCCTTATCTTCCCCTGTCTGAACATTTCTCTTGCATAGAAATACATCTGTGAGCGGAGATTATAAAATTTATATTCTTTTAGTTCCTCTAACCTGACCGGGTTTTTACCGACAACCAAGTCAATGATTTGGAACCCTGCGCGTTTCATATTATCGACCACACCAGAACCTAACCCGGTCCCGTCTACTGAACACAAATGAGGATCGATAACATTATCAATAATACGCCTTTGAGCAACGGCTGCCACCCGGTCGGTACTAAGCCCGTGATGGTTCTCAAGATCAATTAAGGCGTTTCCTTCAAATTCTGCGAGCACCGTATCATCATCGCCATACCGGGCAACGTCTACGCCCAACTTTCGGTGGCCTTCTATCTTTTCCACTGAATAAGCGTTTTGAATCCACTCGTGATCTATTAGCTGATCCGGGTCGGTTTCTTCTCCCCATTCACCCATGGCATAGATCCGATGGAATACCCCGGTTAATCTTTCATACCTGGCATCATCGTTTTTATCTCTGAATTCATTGTCTAAATAGGTTGAATGAACAATGGTTGTGTCCGGCGGTGAGTTATCCCAAAAGTAAGATTTTAACCAATGGCTTGATTTGATTGGATTAAACGTAAAAATGATTTGTTTATAGTAAGGCGTATCACCTCTTAAGCGTAAATCGATTTGTTGGAAATCTTCCATTGTAAGCTCTGTCGGCTCTTCACACCATATCCCCGTGATGCCTTCAATCGACTTTAGTTTTTCAGGATCATCCACACCAGTAGATACTATCGCATTGTTTCTTGGCCCCTTTATTTCCATATAAGAATCAAAGAATTCAAACATATTACCAAATTCTGCTTTTATTATATAGTTTTTTATCAACTGATATTGGCTTTTTCTTATGGTTGATCCTATTTTCCTTATCATCAAAAATCTGTGGTTCTCTTCTTTTAAGCATCGGTATATTAACTTCTGTCCTGCAAACACCGATTTACCCGAATCTGCTCCACCATACAAAACAAGATTCCGGCTTTCATTGTAAAGATAGTCGCCATAATAATCATTTACTATTAGCATTCATCTTATCCGCTACGCTTTTAGTAACTACTTGCACCACAATCGGAGCCGTTTCATCTCCACTATGTTTCATGTCAATTAATTGCCTCCCGTATTCCCCGGGGTACCTTCTTTCCAGTAACCAAGCATAAGCCTGCCAGCTATTTCTACCTGATTTTCTAATTTGCATTAAGGCCTCTTGAGTGATTTCGCCTTCCGCTTTTTTTATAGAGTCGAATAACTGGATAAAAATCGTTTCCTTTTTGATCTTCTTTGCTTCATATTTCTTTAAATCCTCTTCCGCCTGTATTATCCATTTTCTTAAAGTAGTGTAATCAATCCCAGCATAACTGCAGGCGAGCAGGTAAGTAGAACCATTCCTGATTGCAGTTGATAAACGCTTCATTGTTTCGTTATTTAACTTTGTTGGTCTTGCCATTGTTTACCTCTATTTTAATATCATACTTTTTTTTCAAATCTTCAATTATTTTGCGTGCTTTCGCTAAAAGATAAATAGCCTCTTCTAATTCATCGGCTATTTCTTCGGATTGTTCTTTTGTAAGTTTTTTCATGCAGGTTTTCTTTTTGATTTAACCGCCGAATAAATAATATGCAAAGGAACCGTTATAATCAATCCGACAAACCCGAATAATATCATAATTACATGAAGTATACAAAAAATAAAATGTCCCATTATTTCCAATCTCCTCTACAAATAAATAGGCGGTCTTTGAAAGCACCGCCCATGATTAACCGGTGCTTCTACTTAAATAAAAATAACCTTATGCTGCGTTTTTTATTTCCTCCTGTGTCATGATTTCTTGATATGAGATTCTTGATATTCTTGAACGATAATTATACATCTCAATATAAGCCTTTTTGTAACATGCTATATTAGGATAAGAATGAAGAAAAGTAACATGATATTTCAATACTCGTTCAATAAATGTCCCATGGTGATATTTGGTATGATTAAACAACGACAACAACGCAACAACAGACTTTGTGCTCTTTATCATATTTCTATATGCTCTATCAGAAACAGAATCCATAATATCTCTAATCATAGTTGCATATTTATATGCTTCTGCTGATTCATGATCTCCAAAGATAAAATCACCGTCTTTAAACTTTTCCTGATAATAAATATTAATACTATTGGCATATACAATATTTAAACAATTGGCAATACCAAAATCAAAATTCTTAACAAATTTATCAAATCTTTCATAATCAGAAGCACCCAGTTCAACATATGCTTGCAAAAAATCACCTATTCCCCAATTTGCGGTATTGGTATTCAACATCTGGACATATTTTAAATCAAGACCTTTAATAATAATATAATATATGGGTTTCTCTAATTTTTCTAAAACACGAATCCGATGCTGACCATCTATAATATCAAAAGATTCATTAACTACAACAGGAATAGGTATTAATTCTCTTGAAATTGAACGTTCTAACTTTTTTAGCTGACTATTGCTTATCGATCTGTTCCCATGTATTCTTTGAAATTTGTTGTAATCTTTAGTCATATAAACTTTGCCGACAAGTTTCCCTTGATTATTTTCAAGTATCTGCTTTATGGCATTTGTTGTTTCGACATTTCCATTACTCATTTTTTTTACCTCTCAATTAATTTTGATGTGTTATGAATACAAATAAACTCACAAGGATATTCTATATGTCCTAATGTTATCCTTGCATTTTTATCAGAAGATGGAACATTTTTTGGTTTACCTCCTTTCTCAAAAACTAATTCACATTTTATCATTGGTACTCTATCAAAAGGTTTGTTTTCTTCCTCCTTTCTTTTTTTCTCTTTTTTTATTTCATTATAAACAGTACCAATTTTCTTTTTACCGGATTTCATTTGTTCTATTTGTTCTTCAGTACCTTCTTTTTCAATATATTGTTTTTGAGCAACCTTACCTGTACTTACCCCTGCATCTTTTGCTATCTGATCTCGGACAGACCCTTTGTCATTGTTGACAGAGGGTTTACCTTTCTTCATTCGCTCTTTCGCCAATGGTTTTAGATATTCATTCTTTCTTTCTGCTAATTCTATACGTTGCATATCGTTTAAATTCCTCCTTCCCAACTGACAATCGATGATCCAAATCCTTGCATCAGTTTCACTTTCAAAAGATAATTCTTCCACCTGATAATCAAGTTTTAATTCTTGTGCTATTCGATACCGATTATGACCATCAAGAATTTGCCCCGTTTCTTTCCATACTTTCAAAGAATCATGCATACCCTCTTTATGAATTGATTCTTTTAAACCGCTTAATTCATCACTTGTCAACGGTGGAATTAATTCTTCAAATTGTGGATTAATTGTTATCATGTTATCACCTCTTTTAAATATAAAAATAGCGCCAAATCATTTTCGACTTGATGCTACTTATTTTAATACATTCCTGTTTTTAATGACTGACGTTTTTTGGGGTTTTCGCAAAGGTCGTCTCCTAAGTTTCTCATAATCCAGCCAAAGTCCTTGTTTGATTCTTCCGACTGTTTTATAAAAATATACATCTTTTCAATCGCCTTGCCCCCATGAATTTTCTGAAATTTACGCAAATAATATACTGCTGTTTTTCTCCCAAGCCAAAGGTATTTTGAAACATCGTCTGCGACTATGTCAAAAACGTCCGGCTTATTCTTATTAAACTTCAATACATTAAAGTAACCTTTTGCCTCATATTCAGGATCAATCATTAAGTTCGTGGCTGTCATGAATCCGGCATTTTTACAGTCTTGACAGCAAGATCGATATGAGTCTTTGTGAATGTGAATCCGCTCAACCGTGTCCTCGGCAACATGGGAACAAATAATATAATCATCCCGCCAATCCCTGAAATATTTCATATACCTATGTGGCTTTGTAAAATACCAGTTCTCACCCATTAGAGACCTCCTGATTGCTTTTGCTTATTTATTTGGTAAATTTGTTCATGCCTCCCGGCATGATTGCTTTAAGCCTCGGTGTCTTTGGATGCCGGGGCTTTTTTAATTGGAACCCACTTTTCTTTCTTTTCGTCCCACACCAACCACGGCTTTTTTAATCCATTGACGTCCGGCTCATAGTGCGTGTCGGCTCGGTGTTCCTCGTCCATGCGGTTAATGTCTTGAAATTCC
>Ga0307378_10009403_pt1 | contig 12850 bp, 23 predicted proteins | sample UN1MG_FD_202238 | JGI IMG/M metagenome (GOLD analysis project Ga0307378, IMG submission 202238) | Soil microbial communities from Risofladan, Vaasa, Finland - UN-1 | ecosystem: Environmental > Terrestrial > Soil > Coastal area > Acid sulfate soil | place: Finland: Risofladan, Vaasa | collected...
CCCGACGTGATCCCAGGCCCGCACTGCCGAGGCTGTCGCGCAACCTCCGTGTGCGTTGGCGGAGTGCTGATGCGATGAAGATGGCGATCTACAACCGGCTCATCCTGTATCTGATCAGTGAGGGCTTCGATACCGTGCCCGCACTCTCTGCCGAGCTGCAAAGGCTAGGCGTCGGTTTCAAGCGCACGATCACACCGCGCGCCGTGTGCCAGCGCAAGACGCACGGGCCGCCGCTCCAGCAAGCGCTGAAGTACCTGGGGCACAACCGTAAGATCGTCGCCGACAAGGCCACGGGCCGATGGCGCCTCATGGACCGCAACACCTACCACCCGCCCGAGTCGATGGACAGCTTGATTTCCAAGTACTCCAAAACGATCCCGAAGAATGTTGATAGGAGGATTCTACTACTATGACCGAACAAATCTGCGGCACGATCAAGATTGCTTGGGCGATTGCCGAACGTGGCCTCAACATCGCGCACATCAACCGAGCCCTTACCAAGAAAGAGCTGGCAGCCTTGTACGATCGAATCTCCGACCTCGTTACAGCGTCCTTCAACCAGCGCGTAACAGTGTGGGTCGACGGCGAGGACGCCCCACCTGTCGACGTGCTTTTGGAGACTTCAGACGCGGAGATCGAGATCGACGACGGCCCGGTCAACGGCTTGCTGTCTGACCTGATCGCCGAGCTATCGTGAAAAAGACGCAGACTGATCTCACGTGGCGGTCTCAGAAGGAAGCGCATTTCACCGATTTGTACAGTGGGGATAATCGCTGGCTGATCGCACAAGGCTACGATACGCACGCTGCCGATCACGGTCAGCCGTTTCTGCTCATGTACTGCCCTGCGCCTGATCGAGGGAGTCCGTGGCGCCGAATAGACGCATTCAAAAGCATTCGCGAGGCAAAGCGCTTCGCCGAGGAGATGAGCGAATGACCAGAGAGAAAGTAGTATCAGAAGAACTCGACGCCCGGATTTCTGTTTGTGTCATCAACTTGCTCAAGTTGATGGCAGACGTACAGCTTCGCCCGTTTGACGTGCGCATCTGTACCGAGTTCTTGCACCTGATCACAACCACGCTCGACCAGCCTCCTCCCGAGGGCTGTGAGCACGAGGCAAAGCACCTCCTGACAGAATGGCTTCTGTACAACAACCTGTTCGTCGGGTTGGAAAACAGCAAGGTAGTGCTGGTGCACATGACGCCAGAGAATCTCGAAACGATGGACCCTGAAGCCGTACGGCTGTGGAAGCTGACCCGCGCAGACGTGCTCGCGGCCAGGGCGGAGGCTGTATGAAGCTGTTTTTGATCATTGGAGCCAAGCGCGTAAAGCTCCGAGCGCCGTACCCCGAAGCTGATCACGCAATCGCGGAACTTTCGTGCCCGGTGTGCGGGGTGGCTCCGCTGAAAGTCGGCGGTACAGACAAACGGTTTAGCGACGATGATCGCGCGATTGAAGCTACCGCAATCTGCTACGCGTGCGATCGTCTCGTAGGCGTGATCCGAGCAGAGCCCAACACCTTATTCGGAGTTCGAGAAGACGCACGGGTTGCCCGCATGGGCGTAAGGATCTACTGATGTTGCGAGAACACGCCTGCCTCAACGACGTCCCTTCGACCGAGCCTTCTTGGTGGGCGAGGGACGGTCGCGGGATCGAGTTGTGCCGAGTCTGCGATCTGTGCGAAGCTTCCAAGCTGTCGCGCTACCGACCAGAGATCCTGGGGCACTACACTGAGCTTGACGTTGACGAACCAATCGAAGAGGCCTTGTGACGCACGAAGAAGCGATCCAGAAGATGAGCCACATCTTGCGTGGTCGAAACGGCGCCCCTCTTGCGGCGAAGCACCCCATGCTCGTGACTCAGTACGACGCTGACGGGGCGCCATTTGCCGCGCTCTGTACGCACTTCGCCTACGGCAGCACCCCCAAGGACGCGCTACAAAGGTTGGTCGCACAGATCGAAGGGGGCGAGAATGCCGAAGAAGGCGAGCTGCAAAGCGGCCGAGATGAGCCGGCGGGGGCGGTCGAACCGCAACCGAGGTAAGGCCTACGAGCGCAATGTCGCCCGCGCGCTCATGGCCGTGTATCCGCTTGCCAGGCGGCTGTACGGCCAATCGCGCAAAGGCGCCGACGCGCCAGATGTGGGCGGGACACCGTTCTGGATCGAGTGCGGCACTGGGGGCACGATCGCGATTCGCCAGAAACTTGCGCAAGCGCTCCGAGATGCCGCAACCTCCGAGGATCCGCGCTGGCTGGGCAAGCCTTCGTTGATCTTCACCAGGAGCAAGGACGGCGAGCACATCGTGTCGATGCAGCGCGACCAGTTCATCACCTTGCTGAGCCAGATCGAAGTTGCTTGGAAGATTTTGGAGGAAGCCAATGAGCCTAAAGCAAAGAGTCGACGTCGCGCTCCAGCAGTGCGACGGGTGCTGCCTAGACGATAGCGATGACCGAGCACTAGTTGCAACTTGTCTCATCGAGAGCCTTACTTGCGGCGGGTCCGAGGATTTCGAGGCCGCCTGCACAGCCCTGCGCTGGTTCCTGGCGACAGGCAAGGGCGATATCGCTCGCATGAAGGAGCACATCGCAGTCGCACTCGAGGCGCTAGGTGAGGAGTAGCCCGTGCACTACCCTGTCACGCGCGAGCACTACGAAAAATACTGCAACCTTGCTGCGAGTTCACGGGTGCGCTTCAACGTATCTTCGTACAGGTCTTGCGGTTTCCAGACGCTCGCAGAGCTCGCCGCGTACCAGAAGCGCGATGCAAGACTCGCCGACCTGAGTCCTGCACTGTTTTCGGCGTGGTCCGCGTCGATCCGAATGTTCAACCCGTTCTTACGCTCGCGCCCTGAGTACGAGCTGGTGTGCCTCGCGAAGCACTGCCTGCTGGCTCACACCCTAGAAGCTCGTCCAAGGTTCATTGAAAAGAAGGAGGCCCGCTTATGAAAAGCCCTGCTCAAGAAGCTCAGAATGGTGTCGGTATCGCTTCCATCGCCGAACGCGGCCGCGACACCATCGTATCCCTCGGGAACACGATCATCCGACACCAAGAACTGTACGACGCTGGCGCCCCTACGATCACCGACGCCGAATACGACGCGTTGGTCGAGAGACTGCGCCGGTTGGCCCCCAAGAGCCCTGTCCTACGGCATCTAGGCGCTCCCGTAGGCAAGCGGAAAGTCCCGCACACGTGGCCCATGCTGTCGCTCGCCAAGTGCTATTCTACTGACGACGTGATCGACTGGTGCGTGGATGCTGGCGTAGACATGTTTCAGATTGCCCCAAAATACGATGGCGTGTCGCTGTCGTTGATCTACGACGAAGGCCGGTTGGTCGAAGCCGTGACCCGAGGCGACGGCAAGGTCGGCGACAGCGTTCTCGCCAACGTTCTCAAGATGGTCATTGTCCCGAAAGTCTTAGACGAGCCGCTCTCGTGCGTCGTACGAGGCGAGGCGATCTTCGCTAAGACCGTGTGGGAGCGCGTGAAGCCGTCCTTCGAGGAGCGGGCCCAACACCGCAACGGCAGTGTGAACGCGCGCAACGCTGCCGCAGGTACGCTCCAAGCGAAGCGCCCGCAAGCAATCGCGGTATCACACCTCGACTTCATCGCGTACGATTGCCTTACTCTCGGCAACACCAGGCATGCTTCTCTTGGCGACGCAATGCGCCACCTGATGCGCAAGTTCTCCACGGGCCTCGTGTGGACTACGCCGGTTCAGAGCGCCATGCACTACCTAGGCGTCGCGACTGAGTACGCGCTCGAGTGCGACTACGAAACGGACGGCGTGGTGGTCAAAGTCGACAGCTACGCGGCGCGAGAGCGGCTCGGCGCTACCTCCCACCACCCGCGCTGGGCGATGGCCCTCAAGTTTCAAGGCGGAACCGGTACGACGACCTTGCGAGATGTCGTCTGGCAGGTGTCCCGCACAGGAACGATCACGCCGGTCGCTGTTATTGATCCTATCGAGCTGTCTGGCGCTTCGATCACTCGCGCAACTCTGCACAACCTGAGGCAGCTCGAGGCGCTTCAGTTGCACGCAGGCGCCGAGGTCGAGATCACGCGGCGTGGCGGCGTGATACCGCACATCGAGCGCCGAGTGTCGCCTGCGTCGGACAACCCGATTGGGGGGCTCTCCAAGTGCCCATGCTGCAAGGGGCCTGCAAAGCGCAGGCGCGATTTCCTGTACTGCGTGAATCTCACAGAATGCCCTGACGTGCAGCGACAGCGGTTGCTGTTCTGGGCCACGCAGACTGACATGATGGGCTGGGGCGAAGAGGTGATCGCGACCCTCTACAACGACGGTGACGTGATCCAGCCTTCGGAGCTGTACCGATTGCCGATCACAACGATGATCGCGTTCTTTGGCAAAGTGCTCGGCCCGAAGCTGTCCGCAGAAGCGGAGCTCAAGAGCACGATGCCCGCCCCCGTGTTCCTGCGCGCTCTGGGGATTGATGGCATCGGCACGTCGCAATCCGAAAAGATCATGGGCCGGTTCGATCACAGCATCACAGCCCTACTGGACTGGGCTCGATGCGTGCCCTTGGTCGAGCTTGCAATCCCCGGCATCGGCGATCGCCTAGAAGACAACTTGCGCGGAGGGCTGCGCGAGCTTCGCCGGGAGATCACATCCTTGCTCAAGGTAGTCACGATCATCGCTCCTGCACGAAGCGCAGTGACCACAGGCCCGTTCGCCGGAAAGAAGATCGTGTTCACCGGCAAGCTTTGCGATATCGAGCGCGAGGCTGCTCGCGCTGCCGTCCGAGAGCACGGAGCAGAAACCCCCGCCGGCGTCACCAAGCAAACGGACATGCTCGTGGTCGGCGATCTCGCGAAAGGCGAGCAGCGCTCCAAGCGAGACAAGGCCGAGGCTTACATCTCGATCGGCATTCCGATCAGGATTGTCACCGAGCCGGAGTTCTTGGCGATGCTCGTCGAGGCCACTGAACTGGCAGCCGCGCAATGAGGCCGTCGCGCGGGACCGTCGCGCGCCGGCGCAAAACAGTGATCGTCACATGCTCTGCGAGTTCGAGGAAAGCGGCGCGCAATGCTTGGGACGCTGGGGAGCCGTTTCAGCTCATGACGTCAGAAGGGCCTGGGCGCGCTATCTCCAAAAGCTCTGCCACGCAGTACGGCATCTCTGACGTCTTGATCAGATTTGAGCACGGGTCTATCGAAGTGCATATTGGGTAGGCCCGTCGTCAGCGCATGCACGCTTCGTGACCCAAAACTCGTTCAGGGCGTCCCCGCACGGCACCTGCGTCCAACCATACCTCAATGCCCGCTTTCGGTCGTTCCCGGAGTCGCCCCAATGATGTGCCCTGCAAGCTGGCTTGACCTCATTGGCGAGCACGCTCCGCGCGTGCGCCATCAGTGCGCGCCACCGGCTTTGGTATGCAGACCACGGGTGCTCCTCGGGCCAGTCTGCGGGCATGGCCGCGTCAGCCGTGAGAGTGTCCACCCACGCGCGGCTTGCTTTTGGCTTTGAGTACGCCCGAATCATGCGCTTGTACCGAACTTTCGTGACATCCACGCGGTCTACGATTACTGCGTGGATCGCGGCGCAGTCGTCTGTTATCTCCCAACCGGCTTCTCGAAGGCAGGTCCGCGCGAGCAAGACGTACTTTGGCTCATCTTGTGCTTGCACAGAAATCGGCCATGCGAGGGCCGCGGCCATCAGGATCTTCGCGATGTGTTTCATCGCGCCTGCCTAGCGGCGTATGCCTGCTAGCGCAAGACTATTGCGCTCAGGTTTTCGCATGGGCACACTGATTGCATGGCCAAGCGTCCCTCAGTTCAGGACAGTCTTACTCTGTTGCTGCCTGCCTACGTTCCTCGGGTGGAGATGCTGCTCGAGGCGATGTCTCGCCGCGACATGAAACCCCGCTTGTTCGAGACGTACAGAACGGAAGAACGCTGCATGTGGGCCTTCCGAAAAAAGGCCAGTAAGTCTGGCTTACGGTCTATGCACAGGTACAGAGCTGCCGTCGACATCATCCACGAAGACTTCTTGTGGAGTCACCCGCCGTTCTTCAAGGCCCTTGGTGAAGAGGCTGCGAAACTTCGACTTACGTGGGGCGGTGACTGGGACTCGAACCCGGCCACGCCGCAGTCGTTCGACGATCGCCCGCACGTTCAAGCGATCCCGCTGTGGAAGCAGCAAGCCTTCAGGGACTTGCCGACTGACGCGGAGCGCAACTCGTTCCTCATCAGGTTTTTTATCGCGAGACCCCCGCGCTAAAGCCGCGCAGATCGCACAAGGCGTGTAGCGTGGAAGATCAAGACTACTCTACTGCCTGCAAGTTGTGCGACAAATGCCGGCTTCCGATGACGGCGCGCCTTCAGGACATCCCCAAGTCTGCGCACCTCGGGTATCGCCAAACCTCTCACGGGCACCTCGAGCACATCGTCGACAGCCTCCCGTGCGTGCGGCAAGCAGAAATCGACCGCGCGCGCCAGCTCGGCCTAGTGCGTGTCGTCTACTCAAAGAAGGCGCACGATGCGATGCGCCTTGCCGCTTCTGTGCACGACGCCGTGCAGTTCGTCGTGTGCGTCAAACCAGATAGCCCTTGGACCGAGGACAAGCCAGATAGCCCTTGGGCCGAGGACAAAGCGATCTACGCACTCTACGTCAGCCCAGCTTCCGCGCTCGTTCTGAATCGGCTCGGAGGGGGATCTCGCACTATGCACGATCTCGCAAAAGAGATTCTCGAGGCACACGGCCAGTATGCTGCGGACCTCATTCAGATGCTCCGAGCTGCCGAGACTCTCAGAATGTGGGACGCGGAAAACGCCAAGTCGTCTGATCCGCAATCGTTGACCTAAGGAAAGCCGAAAACCTGATGCCAAGACCGCCGCCCCCCGATCTCATCTCTTCGATCCACTCTGCATGTGACGCAATGTATGCTCGCCTCACTCAGGAGGAGCGCGTGTTCGTGACCACGCTCCAGTACGACACGAAAAAGGAGAAGCTCGCAGCGCAACGCCGCGAGAGATCGCGCCGGCAGCACTTGGCCGCCCTGCGCATCGTGATTCCTTTGCTGACGCATCGAGCGCCCGAGATGATCGCAGCCATCAACCAGGTGCGGAAGGCGCCTCGAGGCCAGCCTTACAGCGCGGCCCCGAGCGCGAAACCCCCGCCGGCGACAACCGCGAGCGCAGCCGCGCCCAGCGCAAACCAAACGAGCCTCGACGACTTCACAGACGCTTCGGCCTTGGACGCTCGCGCTTCGGCATCTTCGAGCTCTCCGAGCACGTCCTCGAGCACTCCCAGCTCGTCGGAAGCCACATCTTCTGCGTCTTCTGCGTGACCCTGGCAAAGGCTCAGTCGATCAGCGAAAAGGCTGAGAGTTTCACCCTGGTCCTCCACGATCAGACGATACCCCTCCAGCGCCTTCCGGTCGTTCACCAAGCCCTGCACCGCAGGGAGCGTCAGAACCAGCCGGCGCTCAGCCGTGCAGGGGGTCGAGGTAGCTGCCCCACACTCGCTCCACGCGTGCTCTCCGGCGCGCTGCACCAGCACCCCGCCAGGGTCTTCGGCCGCAGCAACCCCCAGCAACCCCAGCATGCCCCCCGCAAAACCGAGCAGACCCGCCCCAGCGCGCCCCGGTAGGCCGGCCCCCGGCCCCCAACTGCCCCTGCACACTGCGCGGGGCGCACAGGGGCGCGCAGACCCCTTTCTCGGCGTACAGCCTACCCGTATCTTTACAACGGCACTACACGCCTGCGTCATGCAGCGCTTGCTCAATCTCGGCATCCGACATCTCCGCCCAGGGCTTCCCAGAGTACAGCTCGACGATATCCTTCTTCCGGCGGTTGATAGCATCGGAGAGCTTGAGCACCTCGTTGGCCTTGGCTTCGTCGACTGCGGCGATCATGCGCGCCTGCTTCTTGAGCGCGTCGAGCTGGTCCTTGGCGCGCTGAACTGCGAGCGCGGCGCGGGCGGTGTTCACTGCCGACGCCTTGTTACGGAGAAGCGCTGCGCCTGTGCTCACCCCTGCCGCGAGAAGTAGCAGCCACAGAGCGTGCTTCTCGAGCCAGGCGAACGCGGCGCGGATCGCTCTAAGCATCTCCGCCGGACGGACGCAAACTATCGCCTGGTAGGCTCATGCTCTTGAGCTTTGCACGCGCATACACCCAGAGCACCAGAGCCGCCACGCCCGCTCCAGTGAAGTACAAGACGATCATCGGCCGCGTCGTTGCTGCCGGGCCTGGGCTTGCGTTGCTTGCCGCCATGACGCACCCAAACGAGAACCCCATCGCGATCGGATGAAGCGGCATGGTCTCGCGCAGCATGTACCAAAACCGCCGCTTCGCGATCTTCTCGCCGCACGCGCCGAACACGTAGGCAGCCTCCCGAGTGAACACGCGATCGAACACCATCCCGAGAGTCGCGAGCGCGGCCGCGACCGTTACGAACGGCCAGTGGGTGATGGCGAGTTCGATGTACTCCATACCTTACTCCAGCACGGTTACGCCTTTCGCGGCAACCTCGGTGAGAAGTCTGCGAGCGTGGAATGCCCGCTGCGCACCTGGCTGTTCAGCTCGTGTAGCTCCAGCGCAAGCACCTCGTTTTGCCTACGAAGCTTCAGGTTCTCCTCACTGAGCGTCTGCATGCGCTCGGACAAGCCCTGCCGCTCAGACTGCTCGCGCTTAAACTTCCATTGCAGCTCGTGCGCTTCTGCGCGCGCTGTGAACAGCTGCGCCTCGAGCATGTCGCCTCGAGCGCGCTCTCGCTGCAACTCAGCCTCGACGCCTGAGATTCGAGAGATCATCTGGCTCTGCCATTCGGACGAAACGTCGATCTTTTTCAGCTCTGCGGCGCTCGAGCTCCGCGCCTTCACTACGAAGTAGCCGATGACCGTAGAAATGACCCCGCCGACTGCTCCGAGCGCCGCTGCGATCTCTTTGAAGTCCTCCGACGTCAATCGCAGCTCCTTTCGACCGAGAGCACCGCAACACGCGCGGCGGGTGCCGTCAAGGAAGCTTCAAGCCAGGTTCGATGTGCAGGGACGATGTGGGTATGATGGCGTCTCGCACGCCGTTGTATGTCAGCCACACGTCATATGCGTACCGGCCGGGCTCAATGTACTTGGTCGCCACAGGCGTCAGCGAAAACGTGGCGCGATTCTTCCCAGCCAGCGCATCCAGAGATCCGGTAACGGCGAGCACCGTCGTGGAACACGGCGGCGGCTTTTTGACGGTCAGGTACAGCGTTACGCCAGGATCGTCGGCGAGGTCCACAGGCGCGCCGGCGGCTGTGAAAACCGAGAGGCGGACGACCAGCGTGCTGCCCTGCACGAACCGCATGGGCTTTCGAGGGTTCTCGAGGAGCCGCTTGTCATCACAGACACTGCCGTCAGGAACCACGCCGCGTAAGTCGATGACCATGCCGCAGTCTACACCGAGCTTGCCGCCTGCTGCAAAGACCTACTTGCGCTCGAACAGCCAGAGAACTGGGTGCAAGTCCTGCGTGATCACGTACCACAGGACGAACGGCATCCCCAACGAGATCAAAAGAAACCCGGTCACGTCGATCGCTGTCTGTGATCGGCTACGCACGGTCTTCGTCTCGCGCAACCAAGACCCTGCGCGCGTCTTCCACGCCGCGATCAAACGCCTCCAGCGCTTTTGGGCTCTCGAAGTCGAACATGTCGACGCCCAGCCCGCGCGAAGGCCGGATGACTGTCACCGTGACCAGGCGCTTCCCGCCCCTTCCGGCACCTGCGCGCACGAGGGCGTTATGCAGATCTGCGAGTTGAAGGTCTTTCGCCATGATCTCGTTGAGCATGAGGTCGACCGCCCGTCCGGCAACTGCAAGGGCGTCTTCGCGGGTTCTCGACATCACGCTGGCGCGCGAGGATTCTGGCAGCACTACGTCGATCTCCGTTGCGCCAGCCGCGATCACTGCTCCGATTGGTGTGTACGCACGCACCCCGCCGTCGATGAAGACTGCGCCGCCGAAGCTCACTGGTTCTAGGATTGCCGGGTAGGCCGCTGAAGCGAGGATCGCGTCGTGCAAGTTTGGGCACGCTTCTGTGAAAGCTGAGAGCTCCCCGCTGTGCATGTTCACGGCGCCGATTCTCAGGAGCCGCCCACTCTCTCGCACCTTCTTCACGGAGATCTCACGCTTCACCAGCTCTTGCAGCGGCTCTGAACTGTAGAAGCTGCTCCGCCATAGCCCAGCAAGGCGCCCGATGAACGGCCACGGCTCCAGCACGTCCTTGGTGCGCAAGCGTTTGACCTGTCGTGTAAGAGAGATCGAGGCCTGCGTCTCCCGGCCGAACCCGAACTGCGCCAGATGAGCCGCCACGAGCGCCCCCGCCGACACACCCGCCAAGAGGTCGTACCGCGCACGCGGGAACAGCGCTGAGGCCGCCCCCGCGTGGTAGTGGATCTTCGCCCCACCGCCGCTGAACACAAGTGCCCGCATCTGAAGCCCCCTTTTCGCTATTCCGCCCGACCGTCAAATCGTACGCTTACGAGCCGTGTTGAGCCCCCAGATCACGTCAAGATCATCGTGCCCTGTGTTGTGGACCTTCACCTTGAACTGCCAATGCGGCAGCATTTTTCGCGCCTTGGTCTGCGGATCCAGCAACGTTTGGCCTGTCCCTAGAAGCGAGAGCTTGGCTACCCAGTGCACCAGCTTGGGCGAGAAGTTGTAAAGCGCGTAGGCGCCTTTGCCCGCAGCACTGGGCGTAAGCACCCCTGAGCCGGTATCGGGGTCTGACCAGTCCCAATATCCCGTGGGGTTGCCTTGCGCATCGTAGCTCGGGACAGGCGCGCACGAGTAATCAGTCAGCACCAAGTCAGTGTCCCCGTCGCCCGCAGCAGGAACAAACGCCTGCGCCCCGCCACCCAGCTCCGTTGCGGTTGCGTTGCCTGTTCCCCCGCCATTCGGGGTCGAGGCGGTAGCAGGAGCCTCGACCCACATATCGATCCAATCGCCACGCACCGCGCCGGACCATTGAATGCCGCCCGCAGAAACGTAAACCCAATCGTTGAAAACCCAAGCGACTTCTTTGTCGTCAGGCGTGGCTTGCGTGGTCCAGCCAAGGTTGAAAGCAGGGCCCTCGCCTATGCCATTCGTCCGGTCATCTCCGACGCCGCAGATATACGGATCAACGTCACCGCGAAATCTGCTGGACTGAATGATCGTGCGCCCGTCAGAAGTTTTCGGCGCTTTGACTAAGCTGATGCTCACGTGATCACCTCTACGCCATAATGCGCATACCCACGTGCAGTGGTTAGCGCGCTCAAGTCATCACGCACTACAAACTCCAAAACCTCATCGTCGGTCACGATCACGCTCGCCTTTCCTGGCTTGAGCATGAAACCCACCAGCAAAGTACCATCCGAAAACTCGATATCGTCTTGCGGATGAAAGCGCCCGAATAGATCCACGTTGTCCTTCGAGTTGAGCGCCCACAGCACCGTGCTGTCCGACAAACGGCGTTGCCGAATGATCAGCCCGTTCGTAAGCGCGGTAATATTCGCAAACGTGGCGCTACTCCACCCGGCACTCGGCCCAGACACCACGAGCACAAGCATGCTCACGTGGTATTGCGTCAACGCGTCAGGTGCCGCAACGCGGAATCGGTACGGCCCCCCGGCCCCTGGCGGAACCAACTCGATGTCGTCGAAGTAAAACTGCTGTCCTGTAGCGTTGCGATAGCGAAATCGTACACGCGACACGTCGCCCGTGAGGTTGAAGTCGCTGATCGGAATCGTGACCTTCTGCCACACGTCCAAATCGTAGTTGGTGACGTAATCAGCAACATTTACGCTATCGCCGATCACCGTGTTGGCTTGGTTCTGCCAGTCCACGCGCAAACGCGCGCCCACCGGGAACGCCTTCGGCTGCATCCAAAAGCTTAGCTCGCTATACGTGCCGTCAATGTCGCTATCCGACGCGTCGCTAAAGCGCGTCAAATCATTCGTGTCAGTGGATACGCCACTGTCCCAACCATTGTTTCCGGTATGCGCGGCGCTGCCGCTTTCCGCCCCAATGCCATTGGTGCTCCAGTCTGCGCCCGCATCACCTCCGCCGCCTGAACCGTTCCAAAGGTTTACCGGCGTCCCTCCGGCTGCACCGTTGACATTCATTTGCGCGGTGCCGTTGTCCGTGCGTAGAAACGCCTCCTGTTGAAGCAGAAACTTCGGAAGGGAGACAATCCGGTCGCCGCTGGCGGATTTTTCGTAGCCCATCTATTCCTCCGCACCGTAAATGGTGCAGGTGAGGTACTGAAACTTGACGCTCGTGAGGTTGTCCCGAATAGTCACAAGCAACTTGTCATCGTCGGCCTGCGTAAGCTTCATCAGCCCCCCGAACGCGAATGCCACGCCGAGGAGATCTTTCGGGCCTGTGTTATTCACCAACGGGATACGGCCCGGAACGCGGATGAAGTCTTCGTTCTGCTTGATGTTGAAAATCTCGGTCACAACCCCACCGATATCCGTCTCGAACTTTATCCCGTTGGTGAGCAGCGCGTTTGGTCCGAAGCTGTCCCCGTCAAAGTTGAAATCATCTGCGGCGAACACGACGAGCAACTGTTGCACCGAAAGGACAACCCCTGAGGCGGGCTGATACTCAAACACGACGGGCGTAACCGAGCCGTTGACCCGCATGTTTTCGCTGCCACCATTCTTGAGGAACGAAATGACGAGCGAGGCCGGGTCAGCAGGGATCCCGGTGCCGATGTTGACCGTAGAGCCGGGGGCGATGCGCGCCTCGGTTTGCAGGCGCTTGAACGCCGCGTTGTCGATGTCCTCAATCACGGTGATCTTCGTCTCGGCGCCTGTACCGGCCACCTGCCCCACGACAGATCCTCGCGTCTCAAGCCGATTGATCGAGT
>Ga0307378_10009405_pt1 | contig 12850 bp, 12 predicted proteins | sample UN1MG_FD_202238 | JGI IMG/M metagenome (GOLD analysis project Ga0307378, IMG submission 202238) | Soil microbial communities from Risofladan, Vaasa, Finland - UN-1 | ecosystem: Environmental > Terrestrial > Soil > Coastal area > Acid sulfate soil | place: Finland: Risofladan, Vaasa | collected...
TACGAAGTCGAACTGGGATATATTAATCTCAAAGAACTGGAATCCCAAGGGATGAACGTGGAACGAGATCTCCATTGGAACGAAAAAACACTCGCAGAGGTCATGAAAGAAACCAACTACCCATATTACAAACCGCAGCCTGTACTTAAAGCAGGGGAGAAAATGTATACCATCGAGCTCCTTGACACGGATACCGGGGGATTAACACAGATAATTGAGAAAATCGAGGTCCCGGCCACAAGTGAAAACAAAGCTCAGGAGAAAGCCTGGCAGCAATATTCCCAGAGGTATAACCTTAATGCAGCACGCAGCACGGATCCGCGATATGGACGTTACGTGCTATTATCGGGAAAGAAAGAATAAAAATAAAAAGGGTGGACCATGAAATTCCGCAGCAAAAAGGATGGTAGTCGATACCCCATCAACACAGGAAGACAGGCCTATCCAGCAAACATCATGTCACATCAAGAGAGGTCAACTAGAATATTCGGTCCGAATGATGGAAAAATAATCCCTGGAGGAAATGGGGTATTCCTGATTCTTGATAACATCGTCTATGATCCATTGTCAAAACATGTCCATGTCGATACAGCTAAAAAAGAACGAGACATACTGATAAGTCGAGGAGACGAAGCAATAGTAAGAAGAAATGAAAATGAGACCTACCAGGTGTGGGTGAGGAGCAGATGAAAAAAGAAACCAAGATAATAATTGGAGTAATACTTGTTGTGACATTCTGCATCGCATTGAAGTATTACAATATCCTTTAAGAGTTACGGACAGGATCCAGGAAATAATTTAGGAGGAACACGACAAGGAATTTAGGAGGAATCACAAATAAAAGGAGAAACGAATAATAAAAACCTTAGGCTAGCGACGCAACTATTGATTGTTATGATCGTGACGTCGTTCATAACAATCCTTGGAAGTGCAACACTCGTGAACTACCTTAGTGAACCACTCACTGAGGAAATTAACATCACGGCCCCGATCTCGTTTGAACACAGCCTTGATGGAACAACCTGGACGAATGATCCAATCGTATTCAACGGCCATAGCGGGGACACCATCAACTTTGATGTAAGGCTCATGAACACTGGGCATAACGATATCCCAGCAACCATCTTGGCAACAATCAGCTGTGTAGAAGGCCTTACTGTCGATGATTTCCAGTGCATCAATGCAACATACGAAGAAACAGAAATGGCAATAAAACCACTCTTCGAGCAACACAACGAGACAACCCTGATGTTATCATATAACGTCATCATCGGTCATGAAGAGATAGGGACAAAGACATATCTCGCAAGCATCAGTCTCACACTTGCGACGAATGCAGTTGGTCATTACAAGATCAACAGTCAAGTGCTCCCTGTTTAGATTGAAGAGACCACCTATCCTGTCGTAACGAAATCTGAGGGCACACCGTCCTGGGCGTTCCTCCTAAGGGTGCTGCCCTCTAATCCCATTGAAAAGGAAGAAAAACATGAAAACAATCACAAAAATCGGCACGGCAATCATTGCGATATTAGTCATCGCTGTCATTGGACTACTTGCTTTACAAATCATGCCAGCAGCGGGATTCAAAGTGACCATCAGCGGGCAGGCTGGCTATGGCACTGTTGGAGGCTGGGGGCTTGAATATTACGGATATCAAGTCAGTCTTGACAATTGGTATCCTTTTGGGTTCTGGCCATGGGAAACAGGAAGCATCGTCGTCGAATGCACATTGACAGGGACGGAAGGGAGCTATCACGGGAGCCAAAATCTAGGGGCCGTCAACAAACTCAATCCCTTCACAGAATACAAGCCATTCAATGTTCCACTACGGAGAATACCAGAGGGAGAATATTTGCTTCATATTGATGTTTACGAGGTTCAATATCCTCTTGGAATACCAATCTATGAAATAAGCAGAGTGCTCGTGAAATCCCTAGACCCAGGCAACGTTGAAGTGCCATTCGGAGGGCAATAAAAATGAAATTCAGCCTCATATTCATCGGAGGGTTAATGATTCTCGCTGGTGTCATCATCCCATCAATACCAATCATTGGAGAAATCATCTGCGAGACATTATGCTTGGTATCAATCTTAATCGGGATTGTAGTAGCAATCCTAGGAATAATTTGGTAAAAAGGAGAGTATGAAAGAAATGAAAAACAAAATAGCAGCTGTATTAGTGCTTATAGCAATTTTAGTTGTAGCGGTTTTTGCGACAGGAACTGTGCCTCTTGGTGAAATGGTGATAAATCCAACCACGCAGAACTATAACTGGCCGACGTCAGGGGAAGATTGTCCGGTGAAGGGTAACTGGAATCCTGTCCAGGAGCTTTGCACGCGGTCTTTCACGGTCACGGCATGGCATCCACCTGGCCAGGACCCGACTGGAGATCCCACTTCTATCCCGATGACGCTCACAGGCCGTATAACCTGGCCAGCATGTGATGGTGGTGCGTTATCAACTCCTTACAAGCCATGGAAATATTATTATCGAGTGAAGATGCAGACAACAGAGAATGGTCCATGGACAACACTGATGGATTTCAATTACTACAACAGCGATATTGTGCATGTTGTCACAGCTCCGGGGGAATGGACACCAACGAATGGTTGGATACATTGGGCAAGCAGCATGATAGAGGACACCATCTATGATGAAACAAAAAATATTTACGATGATACAGGGACATTGATAGGGACAACGAATGAATGGTATGATGTCGCGGGATGGTCCCAGTCATTTCAATGTGATAATAAACAATTCCTTGCAGAACCTCTTGAGATTGAATTAAAGGGACCCCATGTTGGTAAACTCAAGGTTGAATTTGTCGCATTTGTCGGGACTGACAACTGGCCAAATGCCCGATATCTCACGGCCCATGTCTTCCAGAGTGATGAAATTGAAATGCGAGCTGGAACAGGTAGCGTAACAGTTCATGCATCAGATCAATGGGATGGATACTATATTTTTGAGGAAGGTGACACAGTTTATTTCGATATCCAAACCGGGTATTCAGGAAGATGTGACGGAGAGCCACAAAGCACCTGGTGGAATCTAAAACTCTATGACAATTTCGGTGATTTAGTGACTGATCAGGGATACCCGATGCTGTTAAATGATGATTGGAATGGCCAGAAATCCTATACACTCAGCGATATCGCATACAATCCAACTGGGGAGAACTGCTGGAAAGTTGTCCTTAACAACGGATTATTCAACCAGGAAGAACAAGATTTCTATATCACGATATTCGAGTTGATGCCAAGTATCACAAACATTTCATATTCAAAGACATCTTATCAACCAGGAGAAACAATTGTCGCGACATGCTCAGCATTTGGAAACCCAAATGGGACCGGAGAAGTTTATGAATTCCGCGTAAGAGCAAAATATGTTGGGTCTACCTCTTATCTCTTTGATAACTATATTTTAGCCACAGATATCGGGAATAATAAATTCCAGGCTGTCGCGTCATTCGCAGCTGCTCTTTCAAACGTGATTGTAGAGACCCGTGCATGGGCCTTTGATGCTCCCCATGCAACTGGTGGACTTGCCGGACCAGCAGGAACACGAAATGTATACATCAGTGATCCATCGGCCCCAGGAACTTACGTCATTAATGTTTTCGTCCAGGATGAAAACGGTGTATTCATAACCTACGCAAAAGTTGAGGGAGCTGGACGGACCGAATACACCATGGAGGAGGGGCAAGCGATCCTTACCCAAATCCCGAATGGCCAATACCCGATCTGCGTCTCAAAACAAGGATATAAACAACAATGTAAAACAATCATTATCAATGGCCAAGATATCACAGAAACATTTGTTTTACAACGTGATGATGCTATGGGGTATATTGCAATCGTTATTGCTGCTCTAGTCGCAATCATTTTTGTCGTATTGGCTGCAATCCTCAATAAAGTAGCGATACCTGTAAGAATAATAATTCTGGTCATCGGGATTGTGCTCGCGGTCCTCATTTGGATTCTTCTCAGTGGCATAATCAATTTCTAGGAGAAAAAAAGAATGATACCTAAAAAATATGTCAAATGGATAATCCTCTTCGCAGCGATAGCTATTCTTGTTCTAGTAGTGGCAAATCCCTTTGAAATCATTTATACTATTGATCAGAGCAATGAGGCTGCTGCAACTGGATATGTCGTCATGGACGCGACAACACAAGATACTTACCCTGTTGTTGCTCAAGCCTTCCAGATGTCAACACCCGTCGCTGGTAACGTCAACTGGATTTGTTTCAGTGCAATGAGATCAAGTATTGTGACCGGAAATATCCATGTGCAAATCTGGAAGGACAATGGCATTAACCCAGTTGGTCCAGACACCATCTTGAAAACCTTTGATTATCCAGCTCTTACCATCACTGGAGCTACAACCTGGATAAATATCCCTATTAATTGCACGTATGCAAACATGCAAGCTGGTTTCATTGTTTTAGATTTCAGTGATTGTTCTTTTACAACTGGAAGCTATATCAGAGTATATTACTCTGGGAATTCCTATCATGTAGATGATGATATCTACGGGATTTGGTCAGGAATGTGGAAACGGACACCAGCGGGAGCCTGGTCTGTTGATATGACCAAGGATTTACGATTTAGAGCCTATCGTGGGCTTATACGCTGCTGGAGATGTTCAGGCTCGATAGCGGAATACCAGGACTTTGGATGGGGCACAACATGCGGTTCTGGGGCTGCATCCAATTATCCATATACAACAGAGCCAACATGCGGTGGAAGTCAAAACAATCCCCCGGTCTGCACGGATATATCGGGACCGACAGAGGGTATCATAGGAGAAGACTATACTTATGTGGTTTCAGGATTTGACCCTGATGGAGACCCTGTTCAATACAAGGTTGAATGGGGTGACGGGATAGTATCACCTTATCAGTCGTCAGCGACATTCCATCATACGTTCTGGCAAGCAGATTATTTCTCTGTTAAAGGGAGGCTGAAAGACAGCAATGGAGCTGAATCAAGCTGGGGACCCATACTCATGGTATTATTCACAGAGGATACTTCAAATCCATTGCCCGATGATTTCAGCCTCTATCTTCTCATTATCTTGATAATCATCGGTATCGTCGGGACCATCGTTGCTATAAAATACGCTCCGGGAATGACAATTAAAATAGGTGCATCAGTCATCATCTGGATTGTCATTGCAATCATATATCTTCTTGTAACCTATGGGGGGATATTATAATGGTGTTATCACAAGTGTTGAAAGCTGATTTAAGGAAAATAGTCGCGGGGATACTTTTCGCTTCGGTGACAATTGGAAATGCGATACAGAAGTTCTACCCAAATGATCTGACGATGTGGTTCCGACAGCCTGAGATTTCAATGTCGTTCTATTCCATCTCACTTGTCGTTTTCTTTTACCCATGGATTAAAAGAGGGACCCTTGGAGGGCTTGCTTTGATTATCCTTTCAATACTCGCAGCAGCTTTCCTCTCATGGTTCTTCGGGCATCTCTGGGTCTAAGGAGGATAAAAGAATGAAAAAAAAAGCATTAATAGCAATAGTGATTGTTGTTGCAATCGCAAGCATCGCATACATCATGTATACAGGTGGTGGAGCTCTACCATCGCAACCATTGGTATACGAAGACCTGACCACTTATAACCATAATGGAGAACCATCTGGGTCAACACCTTATCTCTCAATGATCGGGAATGACACAATACAAATCACGGATATGCCCCGTCTCGCAACATGTTATTTCCAGAGACCGATAAACATCGTCCTGAATGATTTCACCATGGAATTCAACGTCACAGCATCAGAGCTGCAAGGAAACACAGGTGACAATGATTCATCAGGTGGATTTATGGCTGTAATGTTTGCTAAAAATCTGACAACAACAAATAACTATCTCAGTCAAATAAAAAACGATGGCCTTCTATTCACATTCCGAGAATGGACGGGATATCAATACGAGACCTATTATCTCTTGCAGATTCGCAGCAGATCCTCAGGACAGTGGAAAGAATACATCGGTGCTCTCAACACAAATTATCATATCATGATTTCAAGAGTGGGAACAGAAGCAACCATGAAGATATATCAGAACAACAATCTCGTTGCAACCAAAACCATCACTGATACAACAGAGATAAACTATTTCCTCCCGATGTGCGGAAGAGGGGGAGGGGGGGCTGATTTGATGCAAGCCAGCGGATTTGTTTCACAATTTGCTTTTACCTAGGTGAAAAAAATGAAAGAAAAAATAGTAATCATAATCATCTGTGCCCTGTTGATGACCATCGGTTTTTTTTCAGGGTGTGAAGAATTGCCACCACAACAAGGTGAAAGCGGGAAAATCAAAAAATACCTTTGTTTCATAGGATACAATTCACTTTCAGCAACATCAACACAAGAATATGTCGCGTCTCATTTTGATGCTGTGGCAATAGGGACCAGCCCGTATACAGCAATTGAAAATGTCAAAGCCATGAACCCAAACATCTCTTTCTATGGATATAGCTCAGCTTGCCAAGTTGGTGATTGGTATAGCAACTGGGCAACGGTGAACACGCATGAAGATTGGTTCATACATAGCAAATATGGCAGCAGCTCAGCAGATAGGATAAGGGAATCGACAAGCGATGGATATGTCTACATCATGGATCCAAGCTCAGGGTGGGCTCAATACTGGGCAAATCAATGCAGCAGCACATTAAGCTCAAAACCAGCAATCCATTCAATACATGCTGACAATGCATTTGATGAATGGGATCAGGGATTTACAGGCTCAAACTACAATTATCCAGATCTGGATGATTGGAATCAACAGCAACTCGCAAATTGGCACAATGGAATAGTAGCTCAGGTAACAAACACTCGTGCTCTTATACAAAAAAAGTTTATAGTTAACACATGGAAATTCACTGATACAAGCAATGCCAGCGGGATGCATGAATGGGAGCATTTCGTTCATGGCCCGCTTCATGATTTAACCAGCTCAGGGTATTCAACTATCAGCACCATCTATGCTATCAACAGAATGAAACTCCAGGCTGATCACGGTATAGATCTCGTGGCTATCAGCGGGACCAAAGGATACCCGTCAAGCCCCACTCAGGAGCAACAGAACCGATTACATCAGCTGCAAGTCTATACTCTCTGTTGTTTCCTTTTTACTGTCAGTGATATAACAAACAGTTACTACACCTGGTGCACGAATTCATATCGTGGAGATCCTTCCTTATTCTATTTTCCAGAAATGGACTTTGTTTATGGGGAGCCTCTAGGGGATTATTATAGTGTCGGTGGAGATCTCTACCGAAGAGATTTCACAGAGAAAATAATCTTTGCAAACATTTCACCAAGCTCAACTTACACCGTGACTGTTGGGGGACAGACATACCAGCTCCCACCGACAACTGGTTTAATATTAGAAAACTAAGAGGGAAAGAAAATGAAAAAGAACACGAAAATAGCAATAGCATTGATTATTATAGCAGCTGTCTGTCTAGGAGTATTCGGTGCAAATCTATTCGCGATTTATGTGCCCGCTGAAAACCTGATAACATATGAAGAGTTCGATCCATATAATGTTCTGACGGTGACAAATAATCAAATCACAGCCACTGATTTACAGAAAGCCCAGAGACCATATTGTAGAAATGATTTTGGAATATCAAATAGTCTGTTAGACGGGGATTTCGAGGTTTATCTACATGTAAAAATAACACAATCAAATTCAAGTGCAATCATAGGTTTCTGGATGGCCAACCAACAAGCCTCTTCAAACAGTCTCTATAATTCATCTGCGAATGCCGATGGATTAGTTTTCTATCTATTCAGATACACAGAAGGAAACCCAGCAACTGACGGCCATCGTTTCATCCTCTATGATCGAGAGAGCACAAAACCTGTTCAACAATCATATGTCAGCTACGACATTAATGCCGTTGCATCAACAAATGTTGATTATTGGTTCACCATCACTCGATATGGACTTGAGTTGACATTGAAAGCCCATAGTGATTCAGCAAGAACAAATCTGCTTTCCCAATCAACCTACATTCTTGAGCATGTGACCTCTTTCAGATATATGTATGCTGCGTGTGGATATGGTTACGCTAGCACTCCCGCTTCTGTTTCTGCTATCATGTCAGATTATTACATTCAAGAACCAGCCCCATATGAGCCTCCCATCGCGGTCTTCACCTGGTCCCCAACTTATCCTGTGATAAATGAACTTGTCACCTTCGATGGATCGCAGAGCTCGACAGATGGGACCATCACTAATTACGAATGGGATTGGGAGAACGACGGGACTTTCGATTATCAGAGCACATCACCAACCGCTCAACATTCCTTCTCGACATCGGGCTCTAAAATGATATGCCTGAGGGTCACTGATAATTACGCTCAAGTCGGGACCGTGGTTCATACAATCAACGTGCAGACGTCAGCACCAGATACCTACATGCTCACGGTGCATACGAAAGATTCAAGCGGGACAATCATCCCAGGAGCGACGGTTACTATCACACCAGGGGGATTCAGTCAGCTTTCATCAAATGTGGGCATCGCAGAATTCGAGCTTGAGCCAGGAACCTACACCATTCAGGTCTCAGCATTCGGTTTTGACAGCTGGCAAACCACTGTGACTATCATCAGTAACGACGTTTCTGTGACCTCAGAGAACACACCAGAAGGAACAGTGATACCACCAGGGACACCAGGATTTGAATTCGTCATCCTTGCAATCGCGATTGCTGTAATTATATTTCTCACCAACCGGAGGAAAAAAGAATGAAAAAAACAATATTCTTGATACTGTTGCTGTCGATACTTTTCATGGCCTCATTGGGCTCCGCAGCGTTCACCTTGAAATACAACCTGCAAGGATGGAATCTTATCCGTGCATTTGATCCTCCTGTTCTTGCAGATACCAACAACGACGGAAAACTAGATTCTTTCTTCCTAGCGGGCCTTAATATCACTACGACGGGCCAAGGAATCGTGCTTAGAATTGATTCCGCAACAGGAAATATAATCTGGAGACGGGATTATTTCGATGTAGATGCTTCACAGGAGTTAAATCCGATAGAAATCTATGATGTGACTGGGGACGGATGCCCAGATGTCTTCTGTCATTTCGGTGCATCAAACGTCGGGTATGAAGTCGGTTTCATCTGTTTAAATGGTTTAACTGGAGAAACAGTCTGGTGGAATCTCGATAATGTTATCAGACCAGCATGGCATCATTTCGTGATATTAGCTGATAAGAATACGAATGTCCCGTACATATTCTTCAACAGCCATCCTTATGTCGATGGTGGGCCGTTCTACATGAGAAAACTTAATGCCGTGACAGGACAAGAAATCGCTTCATTGGCATCCGGTGGGACATGTAACGGTGGGGTATCCGCAGCAAACATAGACAATTCTGCTGACGGAAGTGTAGAACTGGTTATCGGTCCTCATTCAACTGGAATCGAAGTCTATGATTTCAACTTGAATCTTCTATGGAAAATCACGACACCTTCTCTCACAAGCACGCAATGCGTCAAATTAGTGGACATCAATGGTGACGGCATCCTAGATCTCGTTTCAGGCCGTCAAAGCACGACGACACACGCAGGGCTCAATGTCATAGACGGGGCAACCCATCAGGCAATGAGCGGTTATTACGTCGATGATTACAGTGCAATAAATTCAGCTTGGGCAGCATCATCTCATGAAGACCCCGGCATGATGGACATTGACGGAGATGGCATCTATGAGATATGCATAGGTGATTATTCAACCACCTACGCTCAAGTCTTTAAAATAAGCAATCCACCGCAGCTGGTGAAAACATTAACTGTATTGGGAATGGGGGAAGGCAACGGCCAGTTCATGGATATAGTCGGGGATAGTCGTCCTGAGCTTCTTACAAACTCACATTATATCTATGACACTGAGACATGGACCAGGGTTGCTGGGACACCGGGGATAAATTGTTTCGGTGGCTCATTAGGTGACATTGACGGTGATGGATTATTCGAGCTCTACGGACAGAACAATGGTGGAATAGCTGCCTATGATACAGATAAAACAGCAAAGGACGGGATAAACCCAGGGACCTCCCATTGGGGATATCGCAGAGTCATGGGGGAAATACAATATCAAGAAGCACCGGGCTCATGGTGGTATTCATGGGCTCAATGGCAACAAGATCACAGTCCATGCAACGAGGGGACAACAAAATGCATGGATGGAACTATATGGACTTGCCAAAGTGGGGTCTGGGTAGATACAGGGTTGCCATGTGAAACGACACCTGGTTTTGAAGTATTAGTTTTCTTTGTTGCATTCCTTGCAATTGTTATGATAATGCGGAAAAAACAAAGAAAATAAAATCATGACGGCAACTTTAATAAAACGATAATCCATTCGTATTGAGAGTGAGGAGATGTGCCGAATAGACCACGAAAAATCATTCTAGCCCTTGCTCTAATCCTGTTTTTTTGTGAATGTGTATCCGCTGAGAATAATACGACAGCACCACCGGATCAGCCAGCTGGTGAAATAACATATCAAATCGGTGATTTCACGATAACACAGGGACAAGCGATTGGTGTCCTTATTTTTGTCATTGTCATGATTGTCGTCATAGCTATGGCTATGAAACCCATAAGAAGATAGGAGAAAAAAACATGAAAAAAGCATTGTTGATACCGATTGTTTTGATATTGCCGATAATACTGACGCAGACGGCCTCAGCTGGATTCAACTACTATGTTTCTGTGCTTGGAAACGATAGCAACCCAGGGACGCTAGAACAGCCTTTTAGAACGATCCAGAGGGCCGTTGATGCTGCTTATGCTGGTGACAAGGTTTTAATCATGGGTGGAATTTATAATGAACAAGTAGTGGGAAAACAAAGCGGAGCACCAAACAATTGGATCGAGATCAGGAATTACAACAACCAAGAGGTCATCATTGACGGGACTGGGCAATTTACTTATGGTGGAGTGATTCATTTTACAAATCAACATCATATTCTTTTCTACGGTTTAACTGTGAGAAATTCCGCTCAGTATGGTTTCTTTTTCCCGGCATCTGATGGGCCTAATACAAACAACATCACGGTGTCACATTGCAATATCTACAACTGCTCAATGTCAGGCATTTATATCTATCCATACAATACCGGGTATCTCGCTTATGATTTCATCGCGGAATACAACACGATTCATGATTGTCAGAATGGATGGTATAGCAGCCCAGCAAATGAAGTCATCACTGTTTCAAATGTCCAACGGTTCACGATTCGATACAATGAAATGTATGATAATCACCGGATCTCAATCGACTGCAAAAATAATGCTTGTCAAGGGCAAGTCTATGGAAATCGTATTGATACAACACCAAGAAGGCCCGTGATACATGCGAATGCATCATGGGCATGGTCAAACTCAGGAATTTACGTCGATGCTTATGATGATAATGCTTGGTATATTTTCGTTTACAAAAACATTGTCTGGGGGAATCTCACTGGATATATCATGGGAACTGAGCAGGGTGGAACATTAACAAACGTCTGGTTCTTCGATAATATTTACAATGGAACAGGAAACGCATTTCAGATAAACAATCATTGGAAATATGGTGGGCCATGGATACCCGGTGTCCATCATCTGAAAACAAACTGTGGAATCATCTGCAACACCGTCACTGGTAGAGCAGCGATATGCTTCCAACTGACCGATAAAACAGAGAGCTTCGTGAATTTCACTTTCAGAAATAACATCTTGTTTGGAAACACCGGGATTAACATCGGAAGCGGGCAATGTGATCTCACACAATCAAACGTGGACCATAATCTCTTCGCGTGCTCCTATTCAGCGTATTTCGGGGATTTATACCTTGTTGGGGACCCCCAATTCGTGAGTGCCACGGATTATCATCTGAAATCCACATCTCCATGTATTGACATGGGCTCAAATTACGCTGCACCACCTTTTGATTTTGATGGGAAAACACGACCCATTGGTGAGTTCACCGACATCGGGGCATACGAATACGGGAATTCTCTTCCTGGATTTGAAATACTCATAGTGTTCGGAGCTCTATTCGTTTCCCTGTTGATAATGAAAAGGAGGAACAACCTTAAATGAAAAAAACACTAAACAACATTGTAATATTAACAATCATCCTGATGCTTTTTGCAACCAGCCTTGGCTACATGGTCATGGGTGTCGCAGATAACACGATTACAGCCACAGCGGGCTCCGGGGGGATAATCAGCCCAAGCGGTTATGTTGGTGTCCCCAATGGTGCAAACCAAGGGTTTACAATAACAGCAAACCCAGGATATGACATACTTGATGTTGTCGTGGATACTGTTTCACAGGGTGCAATAAGCAGCTACACGTTCTATAATGTGATAACAGATCATACGATATCAGCTACTTTCATTTTAGAAACACCACCGAGCCCACCTACAGGCTCTGGAGATTACTTAGGTTACATAGATTATTTTACAGACATTGACCATGCAACTAATTCTGTGAAATGCCTGGAGTTATCCCCAAATGGTTCCGTTGTCGCTTTCTATGAAGAATCCCCAAGCTCTAAGATACATATAACAAAGACATCAAACTCTACCAATGAAAACAACTATCCAAGTGACCTAGAGCAATGTAAAGAGGTTGTTATTTCTCCAAATGGAACATATCTTGGGTATGGTGGATATCCACCTTGGATTCCAGGATTTGACTTCTTGAGCATTAACTATGTTTCACCACCAACTCTTAGTTGGATAGGTGCTCCCTCAGTGACGGAAACTACAGTCTATGGCCTAACCTTTTCAGCGAACAGTTCA
>Ga0307378_10009406_pt1 | contig 12848 bp, 10 predicted proteins | sample UN1MG_FD_202238 | JGI IMG/M metagenome (GOLD analysis project Ga0307378, IMG submission 202238) | Soil microbial communities from Risofladan, Vaasa, Finland - UN-1 | ecosystem: Environmental > Terrestrial > Soil > Coastal area > Acid sulfate soil | place: Finland: Risofladan, Vaasa | collected...
TATTGAATGGAATGCTATATCATAACAATTGACAATTTTTTGTAATGTATTTTGTAATTCTTCTTCGGTCGTAAACGTGCACAATAACTGAGTTTTTATCATCATCATCCCCTATAACCTATAGTATAATAACCTCCTGTTTATAAGTATGGAGAATGATTTCATAAGTTTATTTATTCTTTAGTAACTGCCCTTCCTGTAAGAGTTTCCCAGTCTTTTTCAGGCCTCACCCAAAGATTTGTAGACCATGCCCCTCGCATAGTTGATACAGGAACTTCTAACTGTTCTGCGATAAACATTAAAGCGTTAAGATCTTTCACGAAACACGAGCCGGACCAGCCTACATGTCCATCGGGGCCCGGAACATTCCAATGTGACGTTCCCATACGATGATCTAACGTAGCATATTCCACAACCTTATCATAATCAACATCAAATTTTTGACATATCTGATACATCTCGTTTGCAAACGAAACTTTTGTTGCCAAAAAACAGTTAGTCATATACTTGACCAACTCTGCATATGTTGAATCTGTCTTAACAATATGAGCATTAGGAAACGGCAATGTATACATTTGCTTAAGTTGAGTGCTTGCTGGTCGTGGCCCGCCGATGATAATGTGGTCTTGATTAGCAAAATCTGAGAGGTAATTAGCTTCAGTCAAAAATTCTGGATTGAATACTATAGGAAATAACAGGAACTTCCTATCCAATCTTGCTGTAGTGCCGGGCGGCACCGTAGACTTGATAACAAGAATTGGAGGTTCTGTTTTGATACTACTAGCATATCGCGTCAACCCATCTATGACTGACTCTACGATTGTAGTATTTGCCGCTCCATCCGCATCCATTGGAGTTGGAACGCAAATGAATACGATATCACACTTAACTATGTCCGATGGGAGGCCTCTATCCCTAACCGTTCGTTCTCTATCTGTGGCCCGCTGTACACCCATAGGTTCGTCAGCGTTATCATTCCATATTACCTCGTAGTAATTTCGTAATCCTTCATATGTCGCTTGTCCTACATAACCCAATCCTATAACTCCTATTTTCATAATGCCTCCATTTCATGATAATTCAATCCTTGTTTTATTCTAAGAGGGTATTTCTTTTGTTCTAAATAATTAACCATTTCTGTAATTGTATCCATACCCTCATCAGGATGAAGATCAATTAAAAATGAGTCATAATTATATAAAATAATTTTAGATTGTTTATGAATCCAATTCCCATCTATAAGATTTCTTGCCAACATTAAATTACGTTCTGTTTCCATTAATTGAATAAGATAATTAAATACCTTAGACCGATTGGGATCATAAATTCTATTTAAAATAACTTCAACCTGATGTATTGGTGACCGTATCTGGCCATACTGATTGATGTCTTTCCACAATTTATCCTTATACTTACTCACCTGTTGAAAAAATGGAATTTCACTTTCTGCATCACTATATAATAATTGAAATGAACGTTGCTTACTTTCTTCATATTGTTCCGGGGTAAGTTTGTTGGTATTGAAGTATTGTTGACCAAAATATTCATGAACAGGAATAGAAGGTAATTGATAATCAATTGCTTCAGCTATCAAACGTAAATGGTATGACTCAAAATCCACCAGAACTAATTTACCACCATCAAATCTACTAATGAATGCTTTACGTGAACCATCCTTCTTATTGAGTGCTGCAAAATTGATTCCACCAAATCTACAACTAGGTCTTCCTGTGCTTGTAAAAACATTATATTGAGAATATACAAAGTTGTTTGAGACAAACCGTTTCATTGATTCCCCAAAATGCTTATATAGCAAAGGAGCATCAACATACAACCCTGACGATTCTATAAAACGTAATGATGGAATTGCAACATCCAATAAAAAATGTAAATGCCCTTTATCCTCTTTCGACATACGGCAAGAACGTAAATGCCTTCCATACTCTCTAAAAAATTCCATCCATTTATATATTGGGATAGACTGATTGACGTTTTCATTATCAAAACATCGTTCCTGAGTTTGTTTAATGGAAGTAGGATAAAATGTTTCAATTGATTCTATTTTGCCTGTTTTGACAAATTCCGATGCTTGCCACCCATCTATACCCCAATTTTCCCAATTAAAATTAGTATTATAAGGAAGATTGTCAGCTTCAGGATGATCAAAGGGTAAGCATACCACATTATCTTCTGAACACGTGTACACTCCCACCAAACATACTGGATTAGTGCGGTCGTGCTTTCGACTATCTAAACGAATGGGAATTACTACGGAATCCAACAAATCTACGGATTGTAGAAATGTTTTATATTCTTCGATATCTTCTATCAATTTCATATTTTATTGAAAATAACCCTTCATAACCTTGGTAGACAATAAATATACCCCACCGGCATGTCTTTGTCAACCTGTTACCAAGTTCTCCAAAATTGGAAAGGATTTGATAATTTTTGAGAAATTCTTGGCATTTGTATAGCTGCTTGAGTTATAGCTGCTTGGTTTGCTTCTAAAACCCCACTACGTTCTCTAATAAGTTTTCCGTTTACATTGGTTCTAACACTTTCAGCAGGTCCGGAGATTTTCCAACGTAACGATACTCGTAAATAAAGTGGAGAGGATTGTAATTCTGTAAAATTGTATTTGGATACCTCGAAGATTTCACCATTGATTTGATTAACTTGCTGAACAAAATATCGTTGTATCTCGCCCGTTTCATAATCACTATTACTGGGTTGGGGCGTAAATGGTTTAATGGTAGGCTGAACTACAGATATTCTCGCCACTCGTTTATAATCGTCTATTATGGTCATCTATTAGGTGCCGTGTTAAACGAATCAATATCTCGCTGCCGCAATTGTTCTTTTCTATTATCTATTTCTCGTTGCCGTTGATTATTCCACTGTAACACTGTCAATTCCTGTGCAGGTTGAGTATTTTCAATATCAATGATCGCATTTTGCGATTGAACTACTGATCCTTGATTCTTATCTCGCCACATAAAATAATACAACCCATGAAGAGACGTAAACCATCCTCCTCTATCTATAGAATGGGATATTCCATTAACCAAAAATACCCCATGTTCTGTATAAACTGCTGGAATTTTATCTACTTGAAAGCAATCCCAAAAAGCAATCCCAGAAATTCCCATAATAGAAAGATCCATAGAAATTTCTGTTGCTAATGGTGATAAATAATTGTTCACTGTTTGAGAATTTTGTAAACCATCTAACTTAATTAAGGCTTTCATAGCCGATGGAACTGCAATGTATGGTTGTAATACTTTACTAATTCCATCAAATACCTTTGCTAATTCTTTTTGTTTTGCATCTTCTGCTTCCCGAATTTCTCTTTCACGTGAAATATTAGTTCGGGCCCGAGCTTGTAGACGTGCTGCCGAAACTTGATTGGACCTATAATGGAGGGCTGATTTTCTTCGTTGTTTTTTAGCAAGTATCTGACTGTTAATTTCATTTTGTAATATATCTTTTAGTGGTGACGAATTTAATACTTGACCATGAATACCTGGCCCAACAGCAGTAGAATAATCTCCGGCCACAGTAACACCATCAAAACTGTGACCTTCTGGTAAATAAGCTGACAACATAATGGAGGTTTTGACTTCATCCGTATAACTGGCATCAAAAGTAAAATTAATCAATTCACCTTTAGTGTCAGCATTAAAATTATAAATTTCAGGAACATTTTCTAAATCTTGAGTAACCGTTCCCCTGTCAAAAATATATATCTTTCTGGTTTCTTCATCAAACCCAATATCTAATTTCCAATAATATGCTGTAGCTCCATTCATTTTACGTAATAGTGCTGCCATACCATCAAAAAATGTTTTTGTAGTAGAAAATGCTTGTTTTATTGACTCAACATTTAAGTAAACTCCTCTTGATAAATATCCAGAATGTTGATCGATTCCATTTGAAAAAATTTGTGCACCGTCAAATAAATTTGACTCCCCTTCTTCATTTAAAAGTTGTATAACTTTATTAGTAATTAATATTAAAATATCAGGATCTATAGATAATAAATATGGATTATTACCTATTAAAGATTCCCCCACAGTTTCATTTTCAGTTCCAAATATAGGTTGTCCAATATTAAGAAATAATTCTATTTCAGAATTTACTTGTTGGTTATCAATAAAAGAGAACATTTCAGAAATTATTTCATGAGTAAAAAAATTCCAAGAAACATAAACATCTTGATCCGCCACTCCCCGTGGGGTTCTTCTAGCCGTTTCATTACTCTGTGCTTCTGCTAAAGTTTCATCCTCGGAGTGAAATCTGGGTGGAGTTTCTGCAGTTTTTATTTTTGCGGCATCTACCAAAACAGGCTGCCCGGCAGCATCAGTAATGTTATCCGTAAGTTGACGTGATGCATATTCACCTATCATAGCATCCAATGGTCCACCGGCTTCAAAAAACTCTTCCATAGTATCAGAATATGAATCAACGTTCTCACCACGCATTTCAGAAATTAAACTATGGTTTGTAATACCATAAATCACTTCACCCACACTTACAATATTAGTTTTACATTCATAAGTGTTATCAGGAAGTAAGGTAATTTCAGAACCAACTATTTTACCAATCACCATATCATAATTTCCATTATTATCTTTACTCAACCCTCTAAGATTTTGGTTTGGATCTCCATCCGTAATAGATAATCTTCCACCCAATTCATATTTTGCTAACAGTGATAAAGCATCACCAGATGCGAAGTCGAATGGTTTAATTGGTTCGGTATGAATTCTATTAGAAATGATATGTCCATACTCAATAACAACATACTGACCAGCTAATAAAAAATGATTTCTTAAAAAATCTAATTGAACTATGTTATAACATTTCCACGATACTTCAGCAGATATTACGTCATTAATTCCTTTATAACTGACTACGACGTTTGTGATACCTGGAATTGGGTGTCTACCTTCAGCGGGAATTTTATTTTGAGTTCGTGTGCTTTGATTGGATTGTATAGGTTTTTTTCTGGACCTTCTTTCAGAACTATCACTTGTGAAAGTTGGTTGATCTTCCCCGGTTGGAACTGATGTTATAATAGTAGAAAATCCGGTCGAGTCATACCCAAATCCCACTATATCATGATGACCGTATGTTAACTCAAAAATATTACCGGTTAAATCTTGGTCACTAACACCATGTAATCCTAAACTAAACCACCGATACTTTTCATTTTCATCCTCTATTCCTGATGTCATTCTAACAAAAGGAGAAATGGTGGGAGATGGCACAGCTTTGGATCCCATTTTCCGTTTTTTCAATTCTGTAACAATGAATGGCCGGAGAGGATTTATAGAGGGGTATGTTCTACGTTTTGCTTCTTCTACCATTATCCTATTACTCTACTCCTATTTGGTATTCTTAATTGTGTTCCGGGTGGAACGTGGAAGGTTCCCTTATTTAAATTATTAACGGATGCTATAACATACCATAAACTTGGTGACCCGTAATATTTTGAAGCCAAACTATCTAATCTATGAACATCACCAACTGTTATAATAATATCATCATCGGCAGGCCTGACCTTAGTTGGAATTGAACTGGCATATACTTTAGTGCCGGCGTTTCGTAATTGTTGACGGCCCAACGTTTTTTGTAATTGAGAAATATATCTATTAATTGCCATTTTTTATTACCTTGCCTTAGTACCAGTATCAATTAAAGAATTAGCAAAAGCAGCCTTGTCAGAAATATTTGTATTTGTTACTAAAGGTGCGTCTGATCTAGGTTCTAAATATCCATAGAATTTAGATGATGCCGTCATTGCTTCCTTTTCAATAACTTGGAACGTTATACCTATTCTGACTCTTTGGGGAACTTGTGATCCCGGAGTTATTTCCCACGAAGTTCCATCCTCAATATCATTGGTTATTGATTCAATATAACCTGGCTGATTTCGATATAAATCCCCAATGGTTAATTGAATTATTGGTGGGCCCATAAACCCATCGGAAGTAAATTTAGATGGGTATGTTAATCCTGTTAAATAATTTAATTTCTTCCATACAAATTCTAATTCATCAGGAGAAAACGCATTGACATAAAGACTGAATGATAGACTTCTTGTTACTCCTGTATATACGATATTTCGTTCAATTCTCCCAACATATCTATTAGAACTAAATTCTGGCGTAATGGTTTCCGAAAGTCCTTCAATCATAGCTCTAAAGGGGATCAATCTATTATTAGTCAAATCAAGAAAATGAACTTTAATATAATCTTCAATCTGTTGATCCTTTATAGACATTTGTACCGGAGCTTGACCTGGTATTCCTTCTATTGCATCTGTCATATTTAAGAGGTCATGATAATAACCTGGACGTTCATTAACTTTATACAAACTCTTATAAAATTCCTTAGACTCTTCATAAGAATTGACATGAGTAAGTTGGTTAGCATTTTCTAATGTTATACCACCTACAATTCCCCTCTTAATTAATGCCTTATTCCAAGAAGGTTTATTATTAATCAATTGCTTTAATTGTTCACTCAAATTTTTCTTTGTTATTTCAATTCCCTGACGAGCTTGGGCTGTTATGGTATCATTATTTTTATTAACATACCGGTTCATCATAGAACGTTCTATTTTTGCTAAAACATTAGGTGGGACAGGTTCAACCGGACCAATAGAAACAGCTTGTTGAAATTCTGACAGACTTGAATATTTTCGTATTTTATTTATTACTCCACCCAATCCTGCAAAATTTTTCAATGCCGTTACTAATCCCAAACCAACAATTTTATCTATCACTTCTGATGTTATGGATGGTATATTCAATCCAGCTTTCTTATCCGCTCTTACCTTAATCAAGTATGACTGGTGTGTTTGACTAGCAGGTAAACTTGGATTAAAATAAGGAGTAATGTCATCATACCCTCTGGTAGATGGAAGTGGTATAACAGTTAAATTATTCTGAAATATATTAGGAATTCCAACAATACCCAATCCCATTCCTAAAATACTAAATGCATCTACAAGAGCATTATATCCTATAGACATCATAGGGTGTCTACCTTCATATAAAATACTGGAATAGTATCTACCCTGAACATCTAATTCCGGCCTTTGGTTAATTCCCACCGTGCCATCCAAACTTTGGAAAATTGAAGATACAGTGCGACCTAATAAGGTTGACCCTAAAACATCGACCAATGATGATTGACCATCCTTCCCCATTATTCTTGATGTTGCGTCTGCAGCCGTTTGTTTTTGTAACCTTCCCGCTATCCCAATGAGTGGGGTGCTGGCCGGTGACCGATCTGGATCATTGACAATAACATCAGTTTGATCCATCAGTTGACGTTTAAAATGAGCATATGGAGCCACATTTTTGATAATGAAAGATGGATCAATAAATCGAGTTTCTGAGATGGGGTTGGATAACTGAAGAATTTCTTGATTGAGTAAAAATTTAAGACCAGTCATACTTGTGGTAAACTTGGTCATTCGTTCTAAATCAGTTAAAGTCCTTTTAATAGGAGTTGAACGATTGTCACCTTGACCATATGTAATACCAGGATCATTAGGACGAGTAATTATAATTGGATGTAAAGCAGACGGTTCCTTAGAAGGAAACTTTGTATTACTATACAACTCATTTACAGTTTGTTGAAATTGTTCTTCTAAATTCCTAAACGTCATTACATTTCCTCAATTATGCTGAAGTCAATCGTTCTTCACCACGTTTTAATGCTTTAGTTACTCTCATAGTATCCATTTGAATTGCAGGTTGAGTTTGTATAGCCAGTATCATCTCATCCATTTTTCGTTCTAATCTTGCAGTATCCACTATTACAATAGGTTCGGAATTTCTGAACATGTCTGCACGTTGGGTTGACGATACAGACCCAGCCGCATCAGCAACCATTTGTCCAGTTTCGGGTTTTTTGAATAAATTATAAACTCCTTTAGTTAACATACTACCTACCGACATACCAATCATTGCTCCTAATACTGGATTACCAGTTGGCATTCCCAACATACCACCACCAATTCCACCCAAAATGGATCCTACCAATCCTGCACCGGCGCCACTTCTTCCGCCAGCCAACCCCATAGCATCATACCCCACCGTTCCTACCGCTCCTATGCCGGCTGCGCCCATACCTAGTCCACGTAATCCGCCTAATTTACTTAGAAGTCCACCACTCATATTAGGTAATCCTTTACCTCCACCAAACAACCCACCCAACTTTCCTAAACCACCGAAAGTTCGCATAGCTGTTGCCGCGGCAAGAGCCGATAAGGCCAAGGTTGTAAAATTAATTCCAGATATTAAATTAGTAGTGCTTGCTGTAAGATTTTGGACGGTCTCACGTGTCCCTGAAATTTCACCCGCTTCTGCACCTTTTAATGGTTCTCCTGCTCTTGTAACAGCTTTTCGTATAGACTCAAAATCAATCTGAAAAGTATCTTCGATTAATTTTCGTTGAATGGTTGATAATGCACCCAAGTCACCAAGTCCAGCAAACGTGTCAGATAATCTACTTAATAATTCATCTCTACGAGTTGGATCATTAGCTAATGCCATCATTCCCATTGGATCTGCAATATCAAAACCAAATTGTCTCATTCTCGCGATATTCTGTATGAAGTTGTCTGGATTCATTACGGAAGATTCTGCAAATGAAACAATCTTGTCCATATCCAATCCCAACCGTTGTGCTTCAGCAGATGCCAAAATCAAATTATGTAAACTTTCTTTACTTGCAACTGCAAAATCACCTGCCGATGAAGCTACAGATGACATAAGAGCACCAATTGGAATATCGTTGGCTCGAGCTAAGTTCTCCATAAAGGATAAAGATTCGTCAGTGAAATCAGCTGAATGTTTTCCAATAACATCTAAAAGTTCTAATAATTGTGCTGACTCACTTCCCTGCATAGAATAAATTCTGGTTAATTCAAGTTGTTTTTTGATTATTTTACCTGAAACAAAATCCATCCTACCAAATTCTTTAGTAAGTTCCGCCGCTGCTTCTGAAGCGCTTCCTCCAAAAATTCCAGATGCCCATGCTTTCATTCTGCCGCCGGCTGCTGCGCCAGACATAGCCATAGTTTGTCCCACACCTAACTGTGCACCACTTCGTAATGATTCAAATGATCGAACAGCGGCGGACGCTGCCAAACTCATTAACACTGGTATTTTTTGGTATACCGCACCTATATCTGCAGCCTTATCAGCAATATCTTGTTGAGTAAATCCAAAGAGTTTACTTCCTTTATTTATTTGTTCTTGAATAACCGCTCGTTGTTTTTGAGTATTGACTATGTTAATTTGAGTTTTAAGAATATTTGCCGTAGCCGCAAATTCTTCTTTATACATTTTAGACTTATCTTGTTGTAATGCCTCCAATTCAATTTCTAAATCAATTTGAGCTTCAGTTAATTCTTTGATATCAAATACATTTGTAGCTTGTTCTATTAACGAGGAAAGTGTCTTATCGGTAATACGTTGGAGGGTTTTATTAGATTCTAATCTACGTTGTAAATTTTTGATATCTTTTTCGGAAAGATTGTTTTGTTGTGATGCAATATCAATGGCTCGTGCTTGAATAGCTAAATTGGTTTTAGCTAAAAATAATTCTCTTTCACCGGTTTCTTTGAGGAACTTCCTTTGGTCAGAACTAAAACTACGAAAAACTTTGGCACGATCCATTGCTATTTCTAACAGTTCACGATCCATCTCAATATTAGCTTGGGAAGCTTTGGAACGAATCCTGGATATATCTTGGTCTAAATTATCATCAGCCATTTATTTTAATCTAATCCTATTAAAAATGGTGTAATATCTCCATCATTACTTTGTCGTATCAATCGTTCTAATTCTTGACGAGATTTTTCAATGTCAGCTATAATACGTTGCATTTCTGGATCAACATCTATAGCCTTTTGAATAATTTTCTGTTTCTTTTTTAGAACAGCATTAAATAATCCAATAATGAATCTATCCACTAAATGTTCATTAAGTATCATGCGTGTCATTTTTATTTCCTTTTAGATTGGCCCGGTTTAGGTTTAGCCATAGCCTTTTTAAATTGATCTTCTTCACTTTTTCTCATATCAAGTAATTCATTGTAATAAAAATTACGTAAATATACTGGCATGTTATACGCAGCGGTATGATTTATTCCACCCTGCGTCAAATAAACTAATTGAAAAATCTTTTTATGAACTTCAAGTCTATATTGCGGAGTCAGGCCAAAAAAAGTCGGGCCCGATGGGCACCCGTATTTTCCTTTCGTCGGAACATTTTTTACATTTATGCATTATAGTAAAATCAACATCTGGACTATTTTCTTGATAATGCTGCCTAAATGCTCGTGAATCTCTGGCTAAAAATTCTGAATCTACAAACTTTCTTATTACTACTTTAGATTCATCCCCATCTACACTGACAATGATATATTTTAATCGAGTAGTTAAAGTCTTGTCAACGTCTGAGTCTATGACTAATTGTTTTTCAACGTCTTCATCAATTGAATCTTCATCAGCTTGCGTCAATAAACGATACGTTAAAACTCGATTAGAAGTTGGTAATGTAAACGTAAATAAATTTACATTCTTCTCCGCGGGTTCAGGTATTGTCTTAAAATCCAATTGTGTCAGATCTACAGTAGTATTATTCACCGTTCCACAGTTTGCACAGTTAACTTTTACTATATAATCTTTACCATATCCTAAAATTCTTGACGCAACCATGATCGAATTTTTATCTCCAATCAATAACGAATCATACGAAACCTTTTTATCAACGATTAATGCTTGAAGTAATCTCTCAATAACCACTCCCTTTTGTATCAAATTAGTGCTGGTTAAAATATCTTCATGCATCGCAGTCATATATTGTAACTCAATAACGCCTGAAGATAGGAGGTTGTCTTTATCATAAAACCACCCACGGCTTGCCAATTCGACAATTTCTGTTGGAAACTTATTTTCTGTCATATAACTATTTCTCCTTAGTAACACTTTGAATAAACTTTGTTGCTGCACCTTGCGGCATATCACCCAAATCGTGATATGGTTCTGGAACCTTTACTGCTTTATCAGCCATTCTACCTAATACATTTCCTGCGGAATCGTTATCAAGAATAGCAATAATCTTTTGGGGAAGTACATAAAACCAAGACTTGAGAATTTTAGGTGCATTGCCTAAAACAGCAACACATGGATATCCTGCATTATGGACTTTGACTGCATCGAAGATTCCCTCTACTATAAATAGCAGTCTATCTGATTGTTTTAACGTTTCTAATCCCCAAACTGCCAATTTATGTGTTTTTGGTCCTTCCTTAGTGATATAAGTATAATATTTATCTAATCCATCTCCGACATTATGACCAGTTTTCTTAGAACCTAATGGATTGTAACGTTGATACCCAACTAATTGACCTGACAAATTATATAAAATAAAATTTGCTATTCCGGACTTTTTATCTATAATAGCAGAAGATTTCTTAAGATCGAGACCACGATCTTTAAGGTGCTGTTCGATATCAATTTCTAAAAGGAGCGACGTTAATCTCATATCCATAAGTAGTTTAAAGAGTGAAATCCTCACCATGCTTGACGGAAAGACGTTTTACAAAATCTGTAAAGTATGACTTGCCCCGTTCGTTATTAATTACTCCACCATCCACAATAATATCAGCAACTTTCTGCTTCTCAGACAAAATTTCCTTCATATCTTCATCAATGGTGTCTTTACAAATCATATAATAAATTTGAACCTTTTCTGTCTGGCCGATTCGGTCTGTTCTATCCTCTGCTTGTTCATGTATTGCTGGAACCCATTCCATATTGAGAAATATAACAGTATCCATAACATACTGCAACCCATCCAAACCCATTCCACCCGATTTTAATCCAAATAATGCAATTTTAGATTTTCCTGTTTTAAGTCTTTCTACAATTGCTCTACGTTCTTTAGCTGATGTATCCCCATACAACAATTCTGCTTTATCACCATATTCTTCTTTCAATTTCTTCAATGGAGCAATATATACTGAAAATATCAATATCGGTTTATCATTATCCAAAAATTCGTCAATTATCTCTCTGGTACGTTCTAATTTCTTTTCCGTTAAGAATCCTTGTATTTTAGGCATGGTAGCAACGGTTGCTTTTCCATTAAATTTCCATTCCTTGAACAAATCGTTTAATAAATCAGTATATTCTTTTCGTTCTGACTTTTCCATTGGTATAATGATATCATTTCTTTGTTTTCCTGGCAATTCAGGCATAACATCTTTTCTCAACCGTCTTATGACAACATCTTTGGTCCGTTCATGCAATTCTTCTAAATTTTTAGGTTCGTGAAACTTCCAACCACCATAACGTTGTACGAAATGATAAAAATTATTGAACCGTTGAGAGTCTATTGCATTTAAAAGATAATATGCTTCAATCGGTCTATTGAGAATGGGAGTTCCCGTCAAAAATATTAAATATTTAGTTTTAATACCTGGATATTTCTTACGTTCTTTCCATGAACCTAATATTGACTTTGCTCTCAAGGTCTTTCTATTCTTCAAGTTAGTAGCTTCATCACAAATCATCAAATCCCAGTTTATTTTCAATAGTTTTGACAATCTTTTTGGAACTGCGTCAAAGTTAACGATCTGAAATTGATTATTGCCGTGCCCGTCAATATCTTGTGTAGTCCATATAGTAGAATTTTTACCAGTAAACTTCTTAATTTCTTCTGCCCATTGAATGGTGACTGATTTTGGACAAACAATAAGTGTTTTAGATTGTGTCTTAATAGCAAATGCTATACCGTCTAAAGTTTTTCCCAGGCCCA
>Ga0307378_10009408_pt1 | contig 12847 bp, 10 predicted proteins | sample UN1MG_FD_202238 | JGI IMG/M metagenome (GOLD analysis project Ga0307378, IMG submission 202238) | Soil microbial communities from Risofladan, Vaasa, Finland - UN-1 | ecosystem: Environmental > Terrestrial > Soil > Coastal area > Acid sulfate soil | place: Finland: Risofladan, Vaasa | collected...
TGTCGGCGCACTGGTCCAACGATTCGTCCGCGAACCCGGGCCGGGCCTGCTGTCGAACGCCCTGCACGACGACGGACCGGACGGCCCGGTGTCACCCGAGGTTGCGGCGGCCAACGCCATGCTGTTGCTGATCGCCGGGCATGACTCGACGGTCAACACCATCACCAATTGCATCATGACGTTGCTGCGCAACCCCGGTTCATGGGATCTGTTGCGGGACAACACGGATTTGATCCCCGGTGCCATCGAGGAGGTGCAGCGGCTGCAGTCAGCGGTGCAGTTCTTCCCCAGCCGCTGGGCCACCGCAGACATCGAGGTCGGTGGTACCCGGATCCCGGCCGGATCGGCGGTGTTCCTGGTCTACGCCGCCGCCAACCGCGACCCGCGCCGGTTCGAGAACCCGGACCGTTTCGATCCCACCCGCCGAGACAACGAACACCTCGGCTTCGGCAGCGGCATCCACACCTGCTTCGGTGGCCCACTGGCGCGACTGGAAGTCAACCTGGCTCTGGAGGTCTTCCTGCGCCGGGTGCGCTCACCGCGACTGGTCACCGACCCGCCGCCGTACCGGCACAACCAGGTGTTCCGCGGACCGCGTCACCTCTGGGTGGACTTCGCCTCGATTGACTAAGCAACCGCCGCGCGTCACCGGCAACCCCCGCGCGAGCGTGCGCGCAATGCCCGGGCCCCCGGCGTGTCGGTGTACCGACACGCACGCTCGCGGTGCCGGCGCCAATGGCAGGCTGTTGGGGTGAGCATCGACCCCCTAGACCGGTTCGCGCCCGCGACTCGGACCTGGTTCACGGGTACCTTCGACGCACCCACCCCGGCCCAGTCGCAGGCCTGGTCGGCGATCGCCGACGGTGAACACACCCTGGTGATCGCACCGACCGGTTCGGGCAAGACCCTGGCCGCATTCCTGTGGGCGATAGATCAGGCGCGCGAAGCACCCACCCCCGGCACCCGGGTGCTCTACATCTCACCGCTCAAAGCCCTTGCGATTGACGTCGAACGCAACCTGCGGACACCGCTTGCGGGCATCTCGCGGATCGCCGAACGCGACGGTGCGAACACGCCGACGATCACCGTGGGCGTGCGTTCCGGCGATACGACGCCCACCCAGCGACGAGAACTCATCCGGACACCGCCGCACATTCTCATCACCACGCCCGAGTCGCTGTTTTTGATGCTGACCTCCGCGGCCCGCGACACTCTGACCGATGTGCAGACCGTCATCATCGACGAGGTGCACGCCGTCGCGGGCACCAAACGCGGCGCGCACCTTGCACTCTCGATGGAACGCCTGGATGCGCTCCTGACCCAACCAGCTCAGCGGATCGGGCTGTCGGCGACGGTGCGCCCACCCGAGGAGGTCGCCCGCTTCCTGACCGGCGGCCGGCCCGCTGTAATCGTCGCACCGCCAGCAGCCAAGACCTTCGAATTGGCTGTTCAGGTGCCGGTGCCGGATATGGCCAATCTGGAGAACAACACCATCTGGCCCGACGTCGAGGCCCGCATCGTCGACCTCATCGAAGCGCACACCTCGACTATCGTCTTCGCCAATTCCCGACGCGTCGCAGAGCGACTCACCGCTCGGATCAACGAGATTCACGCCCAGCGCAACGGTGTCGAACTGCCGACGGCCCCGGCCCAGATCCTGGCCGGCAACCAGATCCAGGGAGCCGAGACACTGCTGGCCCGGGCCCATCACGGATCGGTGTCCAAAGAAGAACGCGCTGCCGTGGAGAACGAACTCAAGAGCGGCCGACTCAGAGCGGTGGTGGCGACGTCCAGTCTGGAACTCGGCATCGACATGGGTGCGGTTGATCTCGTCATCCAGGTCGAGGCGCCACCGTCGGTGGCGAGCGGACTTCAACGGGTCGGCCGCGCCGGCCACCAGGTCGGCGAGGTCTCCCGAGGAGTGTTGCTGCCCAAACACCGCACCGATCTGATCGGCTGCGCTGTCAGCGTGCAGCGCATGATCGCCGGAGCGATCGAGACCATGGCGGTGCCGGCCAACCCGCTGGACATCCTGGCCCAGCACACCGTGGCGGCATGCGCGTCGGGTCCCCTGCTCGCCGAGGAATGGTTTGACACCGTGCGGCGCAGTGCCCCATTTGCGACACTGCCCCGTAGCGCCTTTGAAGCCACCTTGGATCTACTGAGTGGAAAGTATCCCTCGACGGACTTCGCCGAACTGCGACCGCGACTGGTCTACGACCGCGATACCGGCACCCTGACCGCACGCCCCGGCGCCCAGCGGCTCGCGGTCACCTCCGGAGGGGCGATTCCCGACCGGGGAATGTTCGCGGTGTACCTGGTAGGCGAAAAGCCCTCGCGGGTCGGTGAACTCGACGAAGAGATGGTCTACGAATCCCGGCCGGGCGACGTCATCGCACTCGGCGCGACCAGTTGGCGTATCACTGAGATCACTCACGATCGGGTACTTGTCGTGCCGGCGCCGGGCGTTCCGGCACGGCTACCGTTTTGGCGCGGCGACGCCGTCGGCCGACCCGCCGAACTCGGCGAGGCAATCGGTCGATTCACCGGCGAACTAGCCGTACTGGATCGGCCCACATTCCAGAAACGATGCGCCGAGGTGGGTTTCGACACCTTCGCGGTCGACAATCTCCTGCGCTTGCTCTCCGATCAGCGCGACGCCACCACCGTAGTGCCCAGCGACACGACGCTGGTCGTCGAACGGTTCCGCGACGAACTGGGCGACTGGAGAGTGATCCTGCACTCGCCGTACGGGCTCAGGGTGCACGGACCGTTGGCGTTGGCGGTCGCCCGGCGGTTGTCGCAGCGCTACGGCATCGACGAAAAACCCACGGCGAGCGACGACGGCATCGTGGTGCGACTGCCCGATACGGGCGAGGAACCACCGGGTGCGGAAATCTTCGTCTTCGACCCGGAGGAAATCGAACCGCTGATCACCGCCGAGGTCGGCGGATCGGCATTGTTCGCCTCCCGGTTCCGAGAGTGCGCGGCCCGCGCCCTGCTGCTGCCGCGCCGCCATCCCGGCAAGCGGGCTCCGCTGTGGCTCCAGCGTCAGCGGGCCGCCCAGTTGCTCGACGTGGCCCGCAAGTATCCGGATTTCCCGATCGTCCTCGAGACGGTGCGGGAGTGCCTGCAGGACGTCTACGACGTACCGATGCTGACCGAACTGATGTCGCGGATCGCCCAGCGCCGCGTCCGCCTCATCGACGTCGAGACCCCCTCGCCGTCCCCGTTTGCGGCCTCCATGATGTTCGGCTACGTCGGGGCCTTCATGTACGAGGGCGACAGCCCGCTCGCCGAGCGCCGGGCGGCGGCGCTGTCGCTGGACACCGCCCTACTGGCCGAATTGCTGGGCCGGGTGGAGTTGCGGGACCTGCTCGACCCCGACGTCGTATTCGCCACCGATCAGCAGTTGCAACATCTGGTCGCCGACCGCAGGGCCCGCGACGCTGAGGCCGTCGCCGATCTGTTGCGGCTACTGGGTCCGCTGACCGAGGACGAGATCAGCCACCGCGCAACGGCATCCGACGTCGGCGCATGGCTGGGGGAACTGCGCGCCACGAAGCGGGCCCTGACCGTGTCCTACGCGGAGCACACGTGGTGGGTCGCCGTCGAGGACATTGGCCGGCTGCGGGACGCGGTGGGGGTCGCCGTTCCGGTCGGGGTACCGGCGGATTTCACCGAGTCGGTGGCCGACCCACTCGGCGAACTGCTGGGCCGCTTCGCCCGAACCCGGGCTCCGTTCACCACGGGTCAGGCGGCGCGTCGCTTCGGGCTGGGCCTGCGGGTGGCCGCCGACGCCCTCGGCCGGTTGGCCCAAAATTCCAAACTGGTGCGCGGAGAGTTCACCGACACCGCCGACGGAACCGGCGAACAATGGTGTGACGCAGAGGTTTTACGGATCCTGCGGCGGCGCTCCCTGGCTGCGTTGCGCGCTCAGGTGGAGCCGGTCAGTACAGCCGCTTTTGCGCGTTTCCTGCCGGCCTGGCAGCACCTCGGAAGCGCCGTCGGCGCAGGAGGCATCGACGGCCTGGCAACCGTCATCGAGCAACTCGCGGGCGTGCCGGTACCCGCCTCAGCGGTCGAGCCACTGATCTTCAGCCCGCGAATCCGCGGCTATCAGCCGGCGATGCTCGACGAACTGCTCGCCACCGGGGAGATCGTCTGGTCGGGGGCGGGGTCGATCTCGGGTAGCGACGGCTGGGTGGTGTTCCACACCGCCGACACCGCGCCGCTGACGCTGGCGGCGCCGACCGAACTCGATCTGACCGACGCGCACCTGGCGATCCTTGACGTCCTCGGCCGCCCCGGTGAGTCGCGAGGCGCGTTCTTCTTCCGCCAGTTCGCCGAAAGCGGACGCGACGAGACGTTCATCCCCGCGCTGTGGGATCTGGTGTGGGGCGGCTGGCTCAGCGGCGATACTTTCGCGCCGGTGCGGGCCCTGCTGACCGGCGGCCGCAAACCAGGCACCCGCCGTTCCGCCGCCCCGGCGCACCGGCACCGACGCGCTCCCCGCCTGAGCCGCTATTCGGTGGCCCACGCCCAGACCCGGCAGGTCGATTCGACCGTGGCCGGCCGGTGGTCGGCGCTGCCGGCCCACGAGCCCACGTCCACCCTGCGGGCGCATTTCACCGCCGAACTGTTGATGAACCGATACGGGGTGCTGACCAAGGCCGCGGTGGCCAACGAGAAGGTACCCGGCGGATTCGCGATGCTGTACAAGGTCCTGACCACACTTGAGGAAGCCGGGCGGTGTCAGCGCGGGTACTTCGTCGAGTCCCTCGGCGGCGCCCAGTTCGCGGTCGCCGCCACGGTGGACCGGCTGCGCGGCTACGCCGACCCGGTCGACGCCGACCACCGGGACTACGACGCCGTGGTACTGGCCGCGGCCGATCCGGCCAATCCCTATGGGGCGGCGCTGGCTTGGCCGGTTAGTGCCGGCGGGCACCGCCCGGGCCGAAAGGCCGGCGCGCTGGTCGCGCTGGTCGACGGCGAACTGGTTTGGTTCTGCGAACGCGGGGGCCGCTCGCTGCTCAACTTCAGCTCCGATCGCGACGCGCAACGGGCAGCCGGCGACGCACTGGCCGAACTGGTCCGCAGTGGTCGCCTCAACGGCCTGCTGGTGGAGAGGCTGGATGGCGCGCCGATACTGGAGGCCGCCACCGAGGGCGCACCGCGGGACACCGTGGAGGCACTCCTGGATGCCGGTTTCACCCGCACTCCACGGGGGTTGCGGCGGCGATGAGCGCGCTAACCAGGAGCTTCTGGTTCGCCCTGTTCTGCTGGGCCGCCACCATCCTGTGGCTGTCGTGGCTGCCGCCGCAGGAGCTTCCCGACGCAGCGTTCCTCGCCTGGGACAAGATCAACCACATCCTGGCCTACGCCCTCGGCGGCTGGCTGGCCGCCAGCGCACTGCGACTGTCGCGGCCGTCGGCGTCCGCGGTGAGTCGAATCATCGGAGCGGTCATCCTGATCGCGGTCTTCGGTGTCCTCGACGAGGCATTCCAGACCAGCACTCCGGGCCGTACCGGTGGCAGTCTCAGCGACTGGGTTGCCGACGTCTTCGGAGCCGTCGTCGGCGCCCTGGCGAGCGTTCCGACCCATCGCCTGTTCGCGGGCCGATAGCTGCGATGCCCGAGGGAGACACGGTCTTTCGTACCGCCGCATCGCTGCGCGAGGCGCTGGTCGGCAAGACTCTCACGCGCTGCGATATCCGGGTGCCCCGATATGCGACCGTCGATCTCAGTGGACACGTGGTGGACGAGGTGCTCAGCCGCGGCAAGCACCTATTCATCCGGGTCGGCCCGGCCAGCATCCACTCACATCTGAAGATGGACGGCAGTTGGCGCATCGCGCCGCGCGGCGTCCCCGCCCACAAGATCCGGATCCTGCTTCGGGCGGGCAATCACACCGCGGCCGGAATCGACCTGGGAGTGCTGGAAGTCCTCGACCGCGCCCACGATCAGGACGCGGTGGCCCACCTCGGGCCGGACCTGCTGGGTGAGGACTGGGATCCGCACGTGGCGGCGACGAACCTGGTCGCCGACCCGGATCGTCCGATTGCCGCCGCCCTGATGGATCAGCGCGTCATGGCCGGGGTCGGAAACGTCTACGCCAACGAATTGTGTTTCCTCTTCGGCCGACGTCCCCTCAGCACGGTCGCGACCCTGTCGGATCCGTCACGGGTGGTGATCCGAGCCCAGGAGATGCTGTGGGCCAATCGCTTACGCCCAGATCGAACCACCACCGGCAACAGCCGATCCGGACAACAGCTGTGGGTCTACGGCCGAGCCGGGCAACCGTGCCGGCGGTGTGGCAGCCGCATCGCCCGCGCCCAGCCCGGCAGCGGCGCGGAGGACCGGATCAGCTACTGGTGCCCGTCGTGCCAGTGCTGAGCATCGCCTCGGCCACGGCCTGATCCAAACTGTTAATGGTCGCGCGGTCCAGCCGAACTTCGATGACGGTGTCGGCCCGTTCCAGGGTCGACTCCACCGAGGCGCGGCCGTTCCGGTAGACCACCGAGACGATGACCGCGGTGCCGGCCTCGAGTGCCTCACCGATCTCCTGGCGCAGGCCCGAGCGCAGTTCGTGCTCGGCGAAGGAAGCCACCAGTCCCCCGACGGTGGCACCGACCAGAACCGCCAGACCCAGGGGTGGGGCGAACAATCCGAACAGCAGACCGACGCCGGCCCCCATTCCGGCTCCCATCCGGCCATGCCGGTTGGCGGCCTCCACCACCTCGGGGTGACCATCGGCGTTCTTGGTGACGAGGGCCGCGCCACGTAGTTCCAGTCCATGCTTGAGTCGACGCTCCAGATCGCCGAAATCGGCGCGGGCCGAGTCCAGATTCCCGTACGTCGCAACCAGAACCAATTCGTGATCGTCGTCCATACCGCAATCCTGACCGCGGCCGCCCGCCCGCGGGTAGGGACCGAAGTCCTTTAGCTTGCGGCGGTTGCGCCGACCCTTTCCCGCAGGAACGGCAGGATCTGATCGGCCACCGCGTCGGTGTTCTCCAGCCAGCACCAGTGGCCGAGGCCACGCAAAATGCGGATATCCGCCCGCGGGAAGACCGCGACCTGCCGATGGGCCAGCTCGGCGGGGATGTATGCGTCGGCGTCACCGAAGACCACCAGACCATCGAAGTCGTGCTGGTGCAGGCGGACCGCGAGTTGCTCCATGTCCCCCGGTCGGGTGGCCCGGTATAGCCTCAGCACCGCGCGCCGGGTCTTCTCCGGCATCAGATGGGCCACGATGGTGTCCACCCACCGCGCGGACAGGCCCGGGTTCTCCCGGGCCAGCATCCTGGTGGCTACGCCGGGTGTGATCGCGCGCATGGACACCTCGCCCAGTACCGGCGTTCGCCAGACCCGTGCCATCCGGTGCCACCGGTAGTCCAGCAGCACCCCGGTGTTGACGAAAGTGATGCTGGCGACCTGATCGGGGTGATCGGCAGCCCACGCCGCCGCGAACGGGCCGCCGAAGTCGTGGGCGATGAGGTGTACCCGGTGTAGGCCGAGTTGGCGGATGACACCGTCGAGGAACCGCGCGTAGCTGTAGATCGTGTAATCCCGATCCGGGCGCGCATCCGCCGCACCGAAGCCCGGCAGGTCGGGGGCGACGACCGCAGCCAACGGTGCCACCCGAGTCATCAGTGGCATCCAGTCCGAGCCGCAATCGGGGTTACCGTGCACGAACACCACAGCCTCGTCGGCCGTACCGGGCCGAGGGGATCCGCCCACCAGTACCGAGGTGGCGATGCCGTCAACGGTGAGCCGTCGTGTCTCGATCATGAGCGCGAGCTTACGAAGCATCGCCGCGCACCGGTGATCGGGTCGTCGAATTCGAGGCGGTGTGCGATCAGGTGAAGGGGCGCGGTGAAGTCGCCCGGATCGACGTCGATGATGTTCGGGTAGAGCGGGTCATTGTCGATCCCAACGCCCAGGGCCGCCATGTGCAGCCGCAACTGATGGGTCCGTCCGGTTCGCGGTGTCAGTCGGTAGCGACCCGCGCCCAACGGCTCGATGCGGGTCTCGGCATTCGGCTCGCCCGGCTCAATGCGTGCCTGCAGGATGCCGCGCTGCTTGACTATCCTGTTCAAAATCACCAGTGGCGCAACCAAATCCGGACTGACCGATGACACCGCCAGGTATGTCTTCGTCACCTCACCGCGGGCGAACAAATTTTGATATGCACCGCGTACCGCACGGCGGGCGGTGAACATCAACACCCCCGCGGTGAGGCGGTCCAGGCGGTGCGCCGGGCTCAGTTCGCTCAATCCGAGGTCGCGACGCAGCCGCACCAGCGCGGTCTGGACGACGTGGGCACCGCGGGGCATCGTCGCGAGAAAGTGCGGCTTGTCGACCACGACGATGTTGTCGTCGCGATAGAGCACCGGGATGGGGAACGGGACCACCTCCTCATCGGGAAGGTCGCGATAGAGAAAGACGTGCGCCCCCGGCGCGAGGACGGTGGTGGCATCCACCACGGCACCATCGCGATCGACGACCTCGCCGTTGAGCACCTTGGCCCCGGATCCGAAGCGCCGACTGAACTCCGCGAGCACGTTGCCGCCGTGCAGACGCAACCGGGCGGGTCCCAGTCCGTCGCGGACCGGCAGTGGTCCCAGTCCGTCGCGGACCGGCAGTGGTGCCGGGCCGCTCCCCCGCCTCATGTCAGGGGCACCGGCTCGAGGATCTCGGATCGGGCCTCCGGTGCGGCGATCCGCAGGGCGTCCGCCGAGGTGTCGTCGGGCTGTGCCTGGGAGCGCACCTCGGCCTCGACCCGGGCGGCGTAGGTGGAAACCTCGCGGTCGACGTCGTCGGGCCCCCAGCCCAGGATGGGCGCGACCACCTCGGCGACCTCGCGCGCACAGTCCACGCCGCGGTGCGGGTACTCGATCGAGATGCGCATCCGTCGGGCAAGGATGTCCTCCAGGTGCAGAGCACCCTCCGCGACGGCCGCGTAGGCCGCCTCGACGCGCAGGTACACCGGGGCCTGCGCGATCGGCTCCAGCAGATCGGGGCGATCGGCGGCCAGTGCGAGCACATCGGTGATCAGCGAGCCGTACCGATCCAGCAGATGCCGGACCCGATAGGGGTGCAGGCCGTACTCCGCACCCACGTGCTCGGTCTAGTTGACCAGCGCGAAGTATCCGTCGGCACCGACCAGGGGGACCTTTTCGGTGATCGAGGGCGCCACCCGCGACGGTACGAACTCCGCCGCCGCATCGACCGCGTCGGCACCCATTACGCGGTAGGTCGTGTACTTCCCGCCGGCGATGGCGACCAGGCCCGGAGTCGGCGAGGCCACGGCGTGTTCGCGGGACAGCTTGGAGGTCTCCTCGCTCTCCCCGGCCAGCAGTGGGCGAAGCCCGGCGTAGACCCCGTCGATGTCGTCGTGGGTCAGCGGGGTGGCCAGCGCGGCATTGACGTGGTCGAGGATGTAGTCGATGTCGGCCTTGGTGGCGGCCGGGTGCGCGAGATCCAGATCCCAGTCCGTGTCGGTGGTGCCGATGATCCAGTGCGTCCCCCACGGGATGACGAACAACACCGACTTCTCGGTGCGCAGGATGATCGCCACCTCGCTGACGATCCGGTCGCGGGGCACCACGATGTGAACGCCCTTGGAGGCCCGGACCCGAAATCGGCCGCGCTGGCGGGACAGCGCCTGGATCTCGTCGGTCCACACCCCGGTGGCGTTGATGACCACATGCCCGCGGACCTCGGCCACCGCCCCGTCCTCGGAGTCACGCACCGACACCCCGACCACCCGATCACCCTCGGTGAGAAGCGAGACCACCTGGGTCGAGGTGCGCACCACCGCCCCGTAGTGCGCCGCGGTCCGGGCCACCATCATGGTGTGCCGCGCGTCGTCGACCACGGTGTCGTAGTAGCGGATACCGCCGATCAGCGAGCCGCGCTTGAGTCCCGGAGCCAGCCGCAGCGCGCCGGCTCTGGTCAGATGCTTTTGCGCCGGAACGGATTTCGAGCCGCCCAGCTGGTCGTAGAGGAAGATACCGGCAGCGACGTACGGTCGTTCCCAGACCCGGTTGGTCAGCGGAAACAGGAACGGCAGCGGCTTGACCAGATGCGGCGCCAGCGTGGTCAGCGAGAGTTCGCGCTCATGCAGAGCCTCGCGCACCAGGCCGAACTCCAGTTGCTCCAGGTAGCGCAGGCCACCGTGGAACAACTTCGAACTGCGACTGGAGGTGCCCGAGGCGAAGTCGCGGGCCTCGACCAATGCCACCCGCAGGCCGCGGGTCGCGGCGTCCAGCGCCGCGCCGGCGCCCACCACGCCGCCACCGATCACCACCACGTCGAACTGTTCGGTGCGCAGCCGCTCCCAGGCCTCCGCCCGCTGGGCCGGTCCGAGGTTCATGGACACAGGCTAGTCCAGATCGTCGTGGGCCATCAGACGTCGGGCCGCCTCGACGATCGAACCCGTCAGCGACGGATAGACCGAGAGGGTCTGCGCCAGATCGGTGACCGAGATCCGGTTCTGCACGGCCAGGGCGATCGGCAGGATCAACTCCGAGGCGATCGGTGCCACCACCACCCCGCCGATCACCACGCCGGTGGCGGGGCGGCAGAAGATTTTGACGAAGCCGCGGCGCAGCAGCGACATCTTCGCGCGGGCATTGGTGGTCAGCGGAAGCATCATCGTGCGGGCCTGCACCGAGCCGTTGTCGATCGCCGTCTGGGGCACGCCGACCGCGGCGATCTCGGGCCGGGTGAAGGTCGCCGAGGCCACGGTGCGCAGCCGGATCGGTGCCACGCCCTCACCGAGGGCGTGATACATCGCGATGCGGCCCTGCATCGCCGCGACCGAGGCCAACGGCAGCAGGCCGGTGCAGTCCCCGGCGGCGTAGATCCCCGCCGCCGTGGTCCGCGACACCCGATCCACTGGGATGTGACCGCTGCCGGTCAGTGTGATGCCAGCCCGTTCGGTGCCCAGGTGCGCGGTGTTGGGCACCGAGCCGACGGTCATCAGGGCGTGGCTGCCCTCGACGGTGCGCCCGTCGGCCATCGTCACCCGCACCCCGGTGCCGGTGCGCACCACCGACTCGGCGCGGGCGTTCTTCACCAGCGTCACCCCGCGCTCGGCGAACACCTCCTCGAGCACCGCCGCGGCGTCGCTGTCCTCGTGCGGCAGTATCTGATCGCGGCTGGCCACCACCGTCACCCTGACACCGAGTTCGGTATAGGCGTTGCAGAACTCCGCGCCGGTGACTCCGGAGCCGACGATCACCAGGTGCTCGGGTAGCTCGGTGAGGTCATAGAGCTGGCGCCAGTTGAGAATGTGTTCGCCGTCGGGAACCGCGCCGGGCAGGACTCGCGGACGTGATCCGGTGGCGATCAGCACCACGTCAGCGGCCAGCACACCCACCCGGCCGTCGTCGGTGCTGACCCGGACCCGATGATGGGCCATCCCGGGGGTGGCGTCGATCAGTTCGGCGCGGCCGGCGATGACGGTGACCTTTTCCCGAAGCAGTTGGGCACCGATGTCGGCGGACTGCGAGCGCGCCAGGGTCTGGACCCGGTGGTTGATTTGGGTCAGCGAGATCCTGGCGTCGTCGATACCGATGTCGAATCCCAGGCCCGAGGCCCGTCGCAGTTCGGTGCGCACACCGGTCGAGGCGATGAACGTCTTGGACGGCACGCAGTCGAAGAGCACGCAGGCTCCGCCGATCCCGTCGGAGTCCACCACCGTGACCTTCGCCACATCGGAGCCCCGGCCGGCGGCCACCAGCGCAGCCTCATAACCGGCCGGGCCCCCGCCAATGATCACGATCCGCGCTGTCACGCGCTCATCTAAGCAGTTGAAGCACTACTCTTCTCCCGTGCCGATCTACGCCGCCTACGGGTCCAACATGGATCCCGAGCAGATGCTGCAGCGCGCACCTCACTCCCCGATGGCCGGCACCGGCTGGCTGCACGGCTGGCGGTTGACTTTCGGCGGGGAGGACATCGGCTGGGAGGGGGCGCTGGCAACCCTCGTCGAGGATGAGACGTCCCGCGTGTTCGTCGTGCTCTACGACGTCACCGCCGCCGACGAGGACAACATGGACCGGTGGGAGGGTTCGGAGTTGGGGTTGCACAGCAAGATCCGCTGCCGCATCGACCGCGAAACCTCCGACACGTCCGTCGAACCCGTGCTGGCCTGGCTCTACGTGGTCGACGCCTGGGAGGGCGGTATGCCCTCGGCCCGCTACCTCGGTGTGATGGCTGATGCGGCGGAGGTGGCCGGGGCCCCGGCGGACTACGTCCACCACATCCGCACCCGGCCGGCCCGCAACATCGGCCCGGGCCCGAACGCCTAGCCCGGCATCGGCCCGGGCCCGAACGCCTAGCCCGGCATCGGCCCGGGCCCGAACGCCTAGCCCGGCACCGCGCCCCGGGCTCGGGTGAATTCCCAGGCATCGGAAACGATCTCGTCGAGACCGCTGCGGCCCGGACGCCAGCCGAGTTCTGCGGTGGCTTTCTCGCTGGAGGCGATCAGAACGGCCGGATCCCCTGCGCGCCGGGCGACGTCCCGCGCGGCAATCGGCCGACCGGTCACCTCCCGGCAGCAGGCGATCACCTCCCGCACGCTGAACCCGGTGCCGTTGCCCAGGTTGTAGATCCGGTGCGCGGAGGCCTGGCAACTCTGCAGCGCCAACAGGTGCGCGTCGGCGAGATCGCGGACGTGAATGTAGTCCCGGACCGCGGTGCCGTCGGGGGTGGGCCAGTCGTTGCCGAACACCAGGATCTCATCGCGCTGTCCGGCCGCGACGCCGAGGACCAACGGGATCAGGTGCGTCTCGACGGCGTGGCGTTCGCCAAGCCCGCCGTAGGCCCCGGCGACG
>Ga0307378_10009410_pt1 | contig 12845 bp, 10 predicted proteins | sample UN1MG_FD_202238 | JGI IMG/M metagenome (GOLD analysis project Ga0307378, IMG submission 202238) | Soil microbial communities from Risofladan, Vaasa, Finland - UN-1 | ecosystem: Environmental > Terrestrial > Soil > Coastal area > Acid sulfate soil | place: Finland: Risofladan, Vaasa | collected...
ACTGCCATGATGGGTAAAAATTATTATCTGGTTCAGGTATATCGTTTTTGGGTGAACATGCTGAAAAAGCCTTCATTGCTAAGATAGCAGCCGGCCCGAAAATTTCCACACAAGCCATATCACTTAATAGCTCCTCCATAGCACGACGCCAAGCAAGATGAGTGATGTTTGTGATATTGTCAATTCGTTCTTTTTTTTCGGAGTCACTGAAGAGATCCGAGGAATTTTCAGTTGATGAAATACTTCGATAATTGGCAGTAACAGTATTTTTGATGTTTATGAGAACTTTTTGGTTATATTTGTCAATGAATTCATTACATCGAGGATGAAAGATTTCGTGCCCGACCAAAGTATGCCATAATATATTAGTTCTATGAAGTCCTGGTAGAGAAAGTATGTAATATGGATAAGGAGCGAGGGTTTTACTTTCAGACCAGCATATTCCGTAGTTGTACTGATTTTCACAATAGATTAGCAAATTATGATTCGGTATGATCTGCTGAAAGAGTTCTTCAGCACAATGAACGAAACTCCAAGGTACTCTTTTCGTTTGAGCTTTTGAAAGCCAATTCAAAAATTTAACATCTTGTTTTACCAGAGGATTGTGGATTTTAGTGATCAATTTTTCGTGGCTTTGCTTGACAATGTTTTCATCCTCGTATTCAATGTCTCCCATAATTCTTGACAGAGTTTCCTCGTATTTATCAAGTTTATCTGTCAGCATCTTGATTATTGCGTTACCTGTTTTGCTGGGGTAGTTTGGAACAGAAAGCTTTTTTAACTCATTGCGGAAACTATGTAATTCAATTCTAATTTGGTGGTGAATTCTTGTCAGCGCTGAATTTGACATCAACTTACTCCTCACCATATGTCAAATCCTATGGGAATATGATTCTGTTACAGGATCAGCCTGTTTCATTAATTCCCTAGCAAGTTGGTGGAAAAAGTCATAAGCAGTCTTTGCTGTTTCGATGTCAACTTTTGAGTCAAGTTCCTTGACTTCTTCTCTTCTTATTTTTTCCAATAAATCCCTATAGCTTTTCAATGTTGCGACTATTTTTTTGTACATTCCTTCTTCGCTTGGTTTTGAAATGTTGATATATATATTAGTTGACCATACAAGAGGTGTTAATGTTCCGTTGAACTCACTTGATTCTGGTTCGCCACAAATAATAGCTCCTCCGTTTTGTGCTTCTTCCAAGAATCCGATCCCATTTTTCAAGGCTTCATCAACATCAAAAGGTAAAGGTTTATTCTTAGTTAATCTGTACAAAACACTTTCAACAGCCACAGCCATAGCAGCAGAATCAATAATATTCCATCGCTCAACCATCGCATTATCATTCATAGCCTATCCTTTCGAAATGAATTGAATTCATGTAATATCATTGTATACAGATCAAAAACAAACAAGTAAATTATCTAGTTTAAGCATTTTTTCTTTGCCCGCTATGATTAAATAACCAAAAATTAATGTGGTTAGGGAGAAGTGAAGGTGTCCAGTACATTTTCTGGGTCTTCCTTTCTTTTGCCCAACAATGATGAAACAGGACGGTCACCGTCTTCTGTGCACTGTACTAAAACAATTAGAGCCACAAGTTCTCGATGTTTTACTCCATTGCTCTTCTAATACCAGTTTACACAGTACCGCCGGATTTTTCAAGAAAAAAGCAAGAAATCTCAATAAAAATCTGGGGCACCTTACTTATTTCTCCCTTTCATTGAGAATCCTTTTGTTTCTCACATTGAAATCTCCAAACGGATGCGTCAAAACGGCCTCGCTAAACATCCATATTCTTTAGATTATCACAAGCGGATATGATTGTCACATATTTTCCGGGAGAATGAAAAGTTTTTGTAGTCATTGGGCGATTTTAATCTGTGCGGCACAGACTTTTAATTCCGGTATCTTGGCTATGGGGTCCAGGGCGTCGTTAGTGAGCATGTTTGCAGGGCCTTCGGCGAAATGGAACGGCATAAAAAGCCAGCCTTTGGCGATGTGGGTGCCTACGCTCGCTTTTGTTGTGACTTTGCCTCTTGTCGTGGAGACTTCAACCGTATCGCCGTCTTTAATGCCGTATTTTTCGGCGTCTTTGAAGTGGATCTCCACATATCCCGTGGGAGATTTCTGGTGGATGGTCGGCGACTTTCGCGAAAGCGTACCGGTATGGTACTGATACAACTGCCTGCCGGTTGAGAGAATCAGCGGGAACTTCTTGTCGGGCAACTCGGCCGGTTCCCTGAACTTCACGGCGTGGAATTTACCCTTTCCTCTTTTGAACTGGTCCTTGTGAAGGTACTTTGTGCCGGGATGGTCTCTATCAAGGCAGGGCCATTGCAGGCCGACGGTTTGCTTTTCATGCCGGCAGGAACCGCTCAAGTCGCAAAAGGAACCATCGCCGGCATCAGGTTGATTTGAAGCGCAAAACGGAATTTTTCGCCCAGTCCGGCTTGTGTTTTATACCAATTACGATTATTTATTGCATGTTCGTCATTTCGACCGGAGGACCACGAAGTGGCCCGAAGTGGAGAAATCTTGTATACGAAACCAATCTTCTGCGTAGTAACCAGATCTCTCGACTTCGCTACGCTTCGCTCGAGATGACCCGGGCAATCGCAATTACTAATCAGAAATCGTATTAATGGCTATTTCGAGCCGAACTGTTCAACCATCTCACCGCAAACGGCCTTGATGCCGATCCCCGTCGGGCATACCAGGTCACATCGTCCGCAGAGATAGCATGTTATATGGCCCCAACGGGTTACATCGGCGGCAAGCTTATGGTGAATCCGCCGGCGGGTTCGTATCTTCTCTTCGCCCATGGGATTGTGGCCGCTGGCTTCACGCATAAAACCGTCAAGCTGACACGAATCCCACATTCGCCGGCGCTGTATCCCATTTTCGGCCTTACGGTCAAAAACCTCGAAACACGTGCAGGTCGGACACGACAGATTGCAGGATGTGCAGGCAATACAACGGTCGGAGATACCCTTCCAAAACTCGTCCGGCACTTTGTCGTCGAGAAGAAGCTTCGAGGCAGCCTGAATCAGTTCGAGATCGTCATTAGCGAGAGCATCGGATTCTTTTTGAAGCTCCTCGAACGTTTTACCCGGAGCCTGTTCCTTAACCGGGACCTTTTCGAGGATCGATTCCCCGGCCTTTGTGTAGGCAGCGACAAGATACTTCTGCCCATCGCATATAAGCTCCATATCGCACTTTTCGCCGGCTATCTTCAGAAACTCGCCGTCGGCTCCGCATCGGCCCGAGACACAAACAATCACGGCGTTTTCACGTTTATTAAAATAGATGTCGTCGCGATAGTTCTCGCTGTAGAACCGGTCGATAAATTCCAGGCAGTCGGCATCCTGTGCGGTAAAACCTACAACAAGCAGCGGCTTAGCCGGCGGTTCCTGCAATTCTACACCATCCGGGCCCATGGTAAGCACCGTTTCATTCTGCGGGAAAAAAACGTTGGTGATTTTTGTCGGGATAATCCCGCCGGCAAGTGCCAACAGACCTTCGCCGGGCTTGCCAAGCGTTCTGGTTCCATCATGAAGCTTGATCGGTACCCGCACATCGTAGTTCGACTCGGCAGACTTAAAAAACGCCTCCAATTGTTGCTCTGTCAATACGTTCATTAGGCGCTCCTTATCTTTGCAGCACAGACCTTGAATTCGGGAATCTTCGCTACCGGATCCAGGGCGTTAATGGTTAACAAATTGGCCGGGCCTTCCTCAAAATGAAACGGCATGAACAGCACGCCTTTCTTTGCCACATCGGTTACACGGGCCATGGTCTTGACCTCTCCACGACGGGTCGCCACATATATCCACTGCCGGTCATGAATTCTCAACTCTTTGGCATCTTCGAGGCTGATCTCTACATACGGGAAGCGCTCCTCGCGATCCAGCAGTCTCGACCGCCTGGTCATTGTGCCGGTATGAAAGTGAAAGTAGCATCGACCGGTAGAAAGCAGGAACGGATAGTCCTTGTCCGGCAATTCCGCCGAAGGACGATATTCCGCCGGGCTGAACATGCCCAAACCGCATGAAAACTTGCCGACGTGCAACACTGGCGTGCCGGGATGATCCTTATCCGGGCAGGGCCACTGTAGACCGACCTGGTCGATTCGTTCGAACGATACGCCGCCGTAAATCGGTGTCACGGCGGCAACCTCGTCCATGATTTCACTGGCAGAATTGTAATTCATCTGGTCATAGCCGGCCCGCCGGGCCACATCGCAGAGGATTTCCCAATCCGACCTGCTTTGGCCTATCGGCTCAATCGCCTTGCGGACACGCTGAATTCTTCGCTCGGTGGAGGTAAAGGTACCGTCCTTCTCGGCGTATGAAGCGGCCGGCAAAATGACGTCGGCATACTCGGTTGTGGGCGTCGGGAAAATGTCCTGAACCACGATGAAATCCAGCTTTTCCATCGCCTGGCGAACATGATTCTGATCGGGGTCGGACATCATGGGATTTTCGCCCATCACGTACAACGCCTTTAGTTGGCCGTCAGCGGCAGCATCGATAGCGGTTGTGATAGTCAGTCCGGGTTTGTCCGGAAGGTTCTCAACGCCCCATGCCTTTTCGAATTTCTCCCTGGCCGCGACGTCAACCACCTTCTGATAGCCTGAAAACACGTTATTAAGCGCGCCCATGTCGCAGGCGCCCTGTACGTTATTCTGGCCGCGAAGCGGATTTACACCTGTTCCGGGCCGGCCGACATTACCGGTAAGCATCACAAGATTGGCACAACTCTTGACATTGTCAACGCCGTGCGTGTGCTGGGTGATTCCCATCGAATAAATAATCATTGCCCTGTCGGCTGCGGCAAACATTCGGGCCACCTTGATAATCTCTTCCGGCGTAATACCGCAAATCTCGGCGGCTTTCTCCGGCGGATAATTCGCGGCGGTCTTTTTCATCTCCTCATAGTTTTCCGTGCGGGTCCTGACAAATTTCTTATCTTCCAAACCTTCGGCAATAATGACATTCATAATCCCGTTGAGGAAGGCAACGTCCGTTCCGTTCTTACACCGAACATGGATATCAGCCAGGCGCGACAGGCGGATTTTGCGATTATCGGCAACAATCAGTTTTGCCCCGTTTTTGACGACATTTTCGATAACCCTCGTGCCGATCAGTGGATGCTGCTCGGTCGTATTCGAGCCTGTCACCAGAATGCAGTCGGCCTTCTCCATGCAGGAGATGGAATTCGTCATCGCACCGGAGCCGAAAGTTGCGGCAAGGCCAAGCACGGTCGAGGAGTGGCAGAGCCTGGCGCAGTGGTCGACATTATTCGTCTTGAATACCGCCCTGGCGAGCTTCATCATCAGGTAGTTTTCTTCGTTCGTGGTCTTGGCGGACGAGAAAAACGCCACCGAATCGTTGCCGCTGGCAGCCTGAATCTCTTTGAATTTACTGACGATAAGGTCGAGCGCTTCATCCCACGAGGCCGGCACCATTTTCCCATTCTTCCGGATCATTGGCTGAGTCAGCCGGTCGGGATGATTGACAAAATGGTACGCATTCCAACCTTTCACGCAAAGCTGCCCTTTGGCAACTACGTGTTCTGTGCTGGGCTCGACACCGGCGAGTTTACCGTCATCTCCGACGACCAGATAATACATGCATCCGGTGCCACAGTACGGGCAAGTTGTAAGAATCTTTTTCATATTGCACCTTTCAAGCCGGCAACCTGGTCCAGTCTGAAGACCGGACCGTCAATGCAGCAATACAGATGGTCGATCGTGCAGTGGCCGCATTTACCGACGCCGCACTTCATATACCGCTCCAGCGAGACAATAATATCTTTTTCGCTCAAGCGTTTGGCTTCTAACTCCAGGATCACGAACCTGTACATAATCGGCGGCCCGACAATCACAGCTACGGTCTTTGCCGTATCGATCTGCAAAGGCGGAATCAGCTTCGTAATCATACCAACGTTCGTATCCCAGCAGGTACCTTCGGGAACATTATCCACGGTCACCTGACAATCGAGCTTGTCCGAACTCTGCCACTGAATCAATTCGTCTTTGTACAATATATCGCCGGGCGATTTTGCCCCGTAGAGCACTGTAACATTCCCGAAATCGTCCCGGCAATCTTCAACGTTCTGGATCAGCGCCCTCATCGGCGCGAGACCGCAGCCGCCGGAAATCAGCAGTAAATCCTTGCCTTTCATTGCTCCTGTATCGAAGAATGTTCCGAAAGGACCTCGCAGACCGATTTCATCGCCGGCTTTAAGCTTGTGCATAGCGCCGGTCAACGTGCCGGTCTTACGGACTCCAAGCTCAAGATAATCACCCCGGGTCGGCGAAGAGGATACCGAAATCGGCGCCTCACCGATACCTGGCACGGATACCTGCATGAACTGGCCCGGTTTCTGCCCGAAAGGCAGTCCATCCTGACGGATGAGCCGAAACAACTTCTCCGTAGACGTCAAGTCTCGAACAGACTCAACTCTACACATGAACGGTCGATAGAGCTTCTGTTTGCCCTGGCGCCCGTCGCTTTTTGAAACAGCCGAAACACTCATAGTTTGCTTCCTTAGCTCTTACAGAAGTCTCTCGCCGGGCTCTCGATACACATCTCGATTACCCTGTATTCAGTTTTACGTTTACGATATATTGTTCGAGATGAGTATCTATATCGTATTTATTCCTCAGAACCGGCATTTGTCCCGCGTACATAGACGAAGTAATAGACAACGCCGACGAAGAATGCCCCACCAACGATATTGCCAAGCGTTACGGAAATGAGGTTTTGTGACCACATTGAACTCCAGTTCAAAGCCTCCAGATTCTCGGCGCTTACGCCTGATGCAGTAACAGCCGAATCGAATCTCTTGGCGAAGATGCCGGCGGGAATGAAATACATATTGGCAACGCAGTGCTCAAAGCCGGATGTAACAAACGCCATAATCGGGAAGAAGATACCCCATATTTTACCGCCGAGGTCTTTGGCAGAAATAGCCATCATGACCGCCAGACAGACCAAAAAGTTACAACCGATAGCCCTGAAAAAGAATGACACATTATGGCTGAATCCCTGGGGAACCGAAGATGCGACCTTGCCGTAGGCAATGGCGATCGCGGTACCGCCGACATTTCCCGAAAGCAGGCCGGAACCGACTCCAATCATCCAGGCTAAAAATATCGAACCTATTAAATTTGCAGCGTAAACGGGTATCCAGTTTCTAAACAGACCGCCAAAACCGAGCTTGCCATGACATAGAGCAACGGTCAGCAGGTTGTTGCCGGTAAACAGCTCGGAGCCGGGAATAATCACCAGCATCAGGCCTACGCTAAAGACCGCTCCGATAAGGAACTTCTTAAATCCGAAAAGTGCACTCTCGCCGCCAATCGTCCAGCCGGTAGCCACAGTCGTGGCCAAATGGGCCGCAAAGCCGATGTAAATACCGGCCAGAATGCCCAGTACAAGCATCTTACTAATTGGGAGTTTAGATTTCTTCACACCCACACCAACAAACGTTTGTGCAAGCTCTGCCGGACTCAAAAAACTGTTCAACGCCATAAATTCTTCCTTTCTACTATTTCTATTTCTTGATATTTATCTCATTTCTCAAAAAAGCAACCATTTGTAGTTATAGGCGGGGTATTAGACATGTTATGTCAATGATAATCAAGGATATTTCGACTTTTTTCCTTTAGAACTACCTCTTTTAACAGGTTCATACCGAATCAAAGATACCTGTTATGCAGTGTTGCGAGGCTTACCCTGAATTTGCGAATCATCTTGCGTAAGACTTTGCTTGTAAACAACTAACAATTCAGATGCAACCGATGCGATTTCAATATATTCCATTTCCTGCAGCAGCGGAGATAAGAAGAAAAAATTTTAAAAAAAAGTTCTGTTCTTGCATAGTTCAATGGCTTTTGTACAATAACAGCCCATTATGAGCATCATTAGAAGGTGCCGAATGGTGAGTATGGACCGTAAGCATTATTTGTGTCCCGGCTCACCTTATTTTTGTGATACGAAATTATGGAGCATGTAGATGAATCTTGACCCAACAAGAATGACACACTGGCAGATAGCAGAAGCTGCCGAACAAACTATGAAACCCATCTGCCGGCTTGCCGAGGAAATAGGCCTGCAGAAAGGTGAATTGATCCCAAGGGATCGCACACTGGTCAAAGTTGACTATCAAAAAGCCCTTGCCCGGCTGGCGAATGGCCCGACGGCAAAGTACATCGATGTTACCGCTATAACGCCGACGCCGCTTGGCGAAGGAAAAACTACTACTACCATGGGCCTGCTTGAGGGTCTGGGCAAGCTGCACAAGCGCGCTATCGGGGCAATCCGCCAACCCAGCAGCGGCCCAACTTTCAATATCAAAGGATCCGCCGCCGGGGGTGGCCTGGCACAATGTATCCCTCTGACGCCCCTGTCCATTCGCCTTACCGGCGATATCGACCATATCACGAACGCCCACAATCTCGCCATGGTCGCCCTGACCTCGCGAATGCAGCACGAGAGAAACTACGATGACGCCAGGCTGGCGAAAAGCAACCTGACGCGGATAGATATCGATCCTGAACGGATTCATTTCAAATGGGCCATGGACTTCTGCGCTCAGAGTCTTCGCAATATGAGGATCGGCCGGGGCGGGAAAATGGACGGCTTCGAGATGGATTCAGGCTTTCAGATTGCCGCCTCAAGCGAGGTCATGGCCATACTTTCCGTTGCCAAGGATCTCAAAGACATGCGTCAGCGTATAGCCAAAATCGTGCTGGCCTACGACAAGAAGGGTAATGAAGTCACAACAGCCGACCTTGAAGTTGACGGTGCGATGACCGCATGGATGGCCGAAGCGATACATCCGACTTTGCTGCAGACCATCGAAGGCCAGCCCGTATTCGTTCACGCAGGTCCGTTCGCGAATATCGCAATCGGGCAAAGCTCGGTCATCGCCGACATGATCGGAACGAAATTGGGCGAATACCATGTAACCGAGAGCGGCTTCGGCGCCGATATCGGTTTTGAGAAATTCTGGAATTTAAAGTGCCGCATATCGGGCCTTAAACCCGACGCCGTCGTCATCGTCGCAACCATCCGTGCCCTGAAAATGCACGGCGGAGGCCCGGTAGTCAAACCCGGAATACCGCTGAGCGAGGAATATACCACCGAAAATCTCGAACTTCTCGAAAAAGGATGCGAAAATCTCATCGCCCATATCGAAACGGTGAAGAAAAGCGGAGTTCAGCCCGTAGTCTGCGTCAACCACTTTCAAACCGATAAACCGGCCGAAACAGAGCTTGTCCGAAAAGTAGCCGAACAAAACGGCGCTTTAGCCGCGGTTTCGAAGCATTGGCTCAAGGGTGGTGAAGGAGCCATCGAACTGGCTGAAATGGTGATTCAGGCCTGTGAACAGGAAAATAATTTCGAATTTCTTTACGATTCAAATACTCCGCTCGGAACACGCATCGAACGAATTGCCAAAGAAGTATACGGTGCAAGCGGCGTTACATACACGGACGAGGCCCTTTCAAAAGTCCGCGCCCTGGAGGCCGACCCGGCGGCCAAAGATCTGGGGACCTGCATGGTCAAGACCCATCTCAGCTTGTCGCACGACCCGAACCTCAAGGGCAGACCGACCGGCTGGGAGCTTCCCATTCGCGATGTTCTGGTTTATAAAGGCGCCGGCTTTATCGTGCCGGTCGCCGGAGATATTAAGCTTATGCCGGGAACAGCGTCCAACCCGGCTTTCCGCCGTATCGACGTCGACGTCGATACGGGAAAAGTGAAAGGCCTGTTTTAATGAGCTTCTAATTTTTCGGCCATGTTGAAATGACAAGTCGCTTAGATGTTCAGGGAGTACTCGATGACAGCACAAATCATAGACGGTAAACAAATCGCCGCGGATATGCGGGCGGAACTAAAAGCTGAAGTCGCCAAATTAAAAATACAGAATATTATCCCCGGCCTCGGCGTTATCCTGGTCGGCGAAGATCCCGCTTCACAATCCTACGTCACAGCCAAGGAACGAGCCTGCGATGATATGGGGATCTACTCCGACGACAACCACCTGGCCGCCGATACCTCGCAGCAGCAGTTGATATCGCTGGTCGAGAAAATGAATAATGACCCGAAAATCAACGGGATACTGGTCCAATTGCCATTGCCCAAATGTCTCGATGAATCAGAAGTTCTGCTGGCGATTGACCCTGCCAAAGACGTCGATGGATTTCATCCGGTGAACGTCGGCAAGATGGTTGTCGGTGAAAAGGCGTTTCTGCCCTGCACGCCTCACGGCATTGTTCAGCTACTGATTCGCAACGGCGTAAAAATCGAGGGCGCCGACGTCGTAATCGTCGGACGAAGCAACCTGGTCGGCAAGCCCCTTGCAAACATGCTCATCCAGAAAAAACCCAACGCAAACGCCACTGTGACCGTTTGCCACACCCGGACGAAAAACCTCAGCTCTCATACAAAACGAGCGGATATTCTCATCGCCGCCGCCGGCCGGCCCAATACCGTTACCGCAGATATGATTAAAGATGGAGCCGTGGTCATCGACGTCGGCGTCAATCGCGTCGAAGATTCGACAAAAAAAAGAGGCTACCGCCTTGTCGGCGACGTGGATTTCGAGGCGGTCAGGGAAAAAGCCTCGCTGATTACACCGGTTCCCGGCGGCGTAGGCCCTATGACAATAACAATGCTGCTCTACAACACCGTAGAATCCGCAAAGCGGGCCGCGGCAATCGATACCAACCCGTAAAATTGTATAGAAAAGAATATCAGAAACGAAAAAATGCCGCCGCGGAGCATTCCTGGAAACATTCGCCGGAATCTCGCAGGAATATTGTTGACCTCGTTTGACATATCCGTATAATACCAAACTTTGTTCAAAAAATGCTTGGAAAACTAATACAGAGTTCTTAAGAAAAAAGACTACAAAGAAAAACGTGCCGCTTATTGTTGCCGATCCGCTGAATATCGCATCTATTTACAGTATTGGCGAAACAACACGAAGGGAAATCAGAAAAGAAAGGGATTTACAATGAGGAATCTGCAAATTTTGTTGAGTCTGGTCCTGTTGACAAGCATCGGGACGACCTGCCTGGCGGCCAATAGCAAGGATTTGGCCAGGGAAAATGCCGAACTAAAGCGGAGAGTCGAGAAACTTGACAAGGATCTCGGAGAACTCAGGAAAATCGTCATTCCACAAGCTGAGGCAGCCGGATCGCAAAGCCCGATGATAGTCTGGTCGGACCTGGATATCCAACTTTACGGGTATCTGAAACTCGACGCCGCTTATGACTCTTCACAGACCACGAACGGTAATTATGCCCAGTGGATCGATCCGGAGAACAATAATAACGACGACGACCAGTTCAACATGACAGCCAACCAGAGCCGGTTCGGGGCGAAAATCAGCGGGCCTGAAGACGGCGGCATGAAGACAAGCGGATTGGTCGAAGTGGATTTCTACGGCGGCAGTAACGAGAACAAATCCCACCTTATGATGCGGCACGCTTATATGAAGCTGGATTGGCCCGGGTCCCGGTTCAATATTATCGCCGGCCAGACATCGGACGTAATCAGCCCATTATTCCCCTCTACGGTAAACTACAGCGTCGGCTGGTGGACTGGTAACATCGGTTACCGCCGTCCTCAGATTCGGCTGACAAAAGAATTAGGTTTTGAGACGGGCGGTTTTTTAAAGCTTGAAGGCGCCATAGCCAGAACAATCGGACAAACTTCTTTCACCGGGACCGATTCGGGTGAAGATGCCGGTTTACCCACTTTTCAGGGCAGAGCGAGTATAACGCTTCCTATGTTCGGAGCAAAAGAAGCTACGATAGGCCTGTCCGGGCACTGGGGCGAGGAAGAGTATGATATTGCAGACGATGGTCGGGATAAAGAATTCACGACATGGTCTTTGAACCTGGATTACACTCAGCCAATCTGCAGTAAGGTACAAATCAAGGCCGAATTGTTCACCGGCGAAAATCTGGACGCCTACCTGGGCGGAATCGGCCAGGGCGTTACGACAACCGGTGCAAATCAATACGAAGAGGTTGGCAGCAAAGGCGGCTGGATTGCCGCAGGTCTGGGGCCATGGGATAACAAGCAGTTCAATGTGGGTGTTGCGATGGACGATGTTAACCGCGGCAACGTCAATCAAGGAGGCCTGACTTTGAACCAGTCTATCTTCGCAAACATGATGTGTTCGCTGAATAAGCAAACGGATTTCGGCTTCGAAATCTCACACTGGCGGACCGAATATCGTGGTCCCGGCGACGCCGATAGTCTGCGATTACAAACAGCCCTTATTTACAAATTCTGAAAGGCAACTTTTAAAAGGTTGACATGTTAAGGAAATTCAGGTAGATTCTCACTTTAATCCTGTCTGTTACTCAAAAGAGTAGTGAGTATATCTATTAAAATCAAGCATATAGGTAGAGATTACTGTATAAATAACGTGCTATAGAGCACAATAAAAGGCCATCAAGGCACAATAACATTAAATTACGTAAAGGAGAATCCATGGGACAAGAAAAAGCAATTGACTCTCTAATGAGCGAGGGAAGAAAGTTTCCACCGCCAGAGCAAATTAAAGCCAATGCTTATGTCAACAGCATGGAGCAGTATCAACAAATGTGGGAAAGGTCGATCGACGACTCCGATAACTTCTGGCTTGAGCAGGCAAAGAGCCTCCACTGGGACAAGGAACCGACAAAGGCTCTGGATTACACATGGGATACGAAGGGCCGTAAGATCGAGCATACATGGTTCGAAGACGGCCAACTGAACGTCTCATACAACTGCCTTGATCGCCATCTCGGAACCCCGACCGCAAAGAAAGTCGCACT